>Ga0126342_10021021_pt1 | contig 10919 bp, 7 predicted proteins | sample Cyp1metagenome_FD_92528 | JGI IMG/M metagenome (GOLD analysis project Ga0126342, IMG submission 92528) | Coral microbial communities from Lord Howe Island, Old Settlement Bay, Australia - Cyphastrea 1 metagenome | ecosystem: Host-associated > Invertebrates > Cnidaria > Coral ... | reverse complement strand
TAGGTAGATAGGTAGATAGGTAGATAGGTAGATAGGTAGATAGGTAGATAGGTAGATAGATAGATAGGTAGATAGGTAGATAGGTAGATAGGTAGATAGGTAGATAGGTAGATAGATAGATAGATAGATAGATAGAAAGAATAGATGCATGCATGGATGGATAGATAGATAGATAGATAGATTGATACATACCTTAGATGGAAAGATAGATAAATAGAATTAGATAGGTAGATAGATAGACATTTAGAATAGATAGATAGAGAGAAACAATATAGATCAATAGATGTGCATGATTAATAAAGTATACATCAATGTATGTATGTGTGTATGTTTGTATGTATGTATGTATGTATGTATGTATGCATGCATGCATGTATGTATGTATGTTTGTGTATGTGTGTATGTGTGTATGTGTGTGTATGTATGTATACACGATTATACAAGTATGTATGTTGAACATGTTGAACTGTATTCTATCATATTTATTCATATTTCACCATGTATAATATCTATATGTCATATAACCAGCATTTTCCCTAACATGGATCCAGAACAATTGAGTTGGAATACGTTGCAATGCACCGTGGCTGGAAGATAATATGGTAATACGTATGTAACCTATGCACATAGAATTTCCCATTTGCAATCTTCATTACAGCATTTCTGACTTGGGCATCTTGCAACTTTTTATCTATCCTTTTAACTAACTGGTCCGTTTCCGGTCGGGTTTCACCTTGTCAGGATGTCAAGCTGAAAGGCATCCAACATCCAACAGCAAACCTCGAAGCAGTTTGTGAAACACAAGTAACATACCCATGCTCCATGTATGGTAAATTTATCGTAGACATCTGGCTCATCTGGCTCATGTTTCGCTCTACAGTGTCTTAATCCAGTTTTATTTCCAGTACCATGGAGTATCAGTCAGACGTTTTTCCGTTGCTCAGCCGAAATCACGACTGTATCGTCACCCAAATGCGGCGTCGGTGAAGACTTGGAGGACTAATCCCGTCACAAAAATGATCGATAAACAGAACAGGTTTTTGAGCAGAAAAAAAACCAACGTGACACCAACATACACAAAAACCATATTGTAAACAAAATCAGTGATAAAACTGTAACAGATGAAATGTGGAGCTACTATGCTTCATTTTTCTGCTCTGCAGTCGCTACTTGCTGCGCCATGAAAATTTTCGCACCCTACGGTGCTCACTTGCAGCAGGAACGCCCGTAGATGCCCAAAATGACAACGCACTGCCTGGGTGGTTTTGACGTCGATTCTTTGCGAAGATTTATCTGGTTTTAGTTGGATCATGTTGGATATATTATGTACATGATATGCATGGCAAACCCAGCTAATCCCAAAAAAGCTGAGTTTCACTTGGATAAATGGCGTTTCAACAAAGCCAGTAACAAATACGAGACATAAAATCTGTTTGATCTGTAAGATAAGTTGCAATAGGAGAGTGAGTCCCAACACGACGCATCGAACGTCAGTGGATGGCATAACAGTTTCGATGTCGGGCATCATCGGAGACTGGGGGAGCCATAGTCCTGGGAGAAAGGGATAGGACAGAAATGATGTACTTATAGTCTGGTTGGTGGTTTCAGCCCCTCTGAAAAAATTAAAAAAAGTCAGTTGGGGTTCCTATTCCCAATATATGGAAAATTGTTCATTCATGTTCCAAACCACCAACCAGTCAGATTAAATATGCATAGTATGTAATCAAACGTAGCTAGCTGGGAAATTCCCCTCTAAAACCATGGAGGTTTATGGGACAATCGCCACATTTGATTACCGGGTAGCCCTACATCCACTGGTGAACCATGGATTTCCCCCCCAAAAAAATGCGGAGGAATTTTCTAAGCAGCCACCAAGCTCAAGAGGTCATGAACTGGGAAAGTTGTTGCTGTTACAATCATTTCTAGTGACATCACAGGAAGCTCGTTTTGAGCCATTCATGAAAGGTAGAAGGTGCATCGTGGATGACCCATGAAGAAGCAGCAGCCCACAAGAATTGCAGCTTCCTCATGGGTGCTCCTGGTGACATTCAAAAAACATTGGCAGTGTTTGTTTCCTCAAATTTGAACCACAACTGGCGTAGGATGGTGGTACACAAAATATCATCAAAATATGATAGCTGATAGCTGTTCACTTCTGCCAGTTGGCTGTTGGCGGTTAGAAAAAACCTTTACCGATTGGGATATCATTGGGTCACCCCCAGGTCGCTGATTGGATCAAAATGCATGCTTCCTGAGGCACCTGATCCTTCCTTGTCTGGTGAACAGTACGTCCAACTGGTGAAAGGTTTGAAGGTGCACTGCCCATGGTGCAAGCGTGAGAGATGTATTTCAGTTTTTGGTGCTTTCATAGACGTTCAGGTTGAGTCTTCACTGGCTTATGGTGGCCTTCGCTTGGCGTTGCACGGGGACTTCCTCTTGGTCGTCAGTCAATCTCTTTTTCTGCTGGTTTTGTATTAGGGGTGGATAATAACCCAAGCTCGGTTGCGTACATCCTCATCATCATCATCATCATCATCATCTGGTTGGTGGTTTCAACCCTTCTGAACAATATTAGCCAGGTGGGTGGGATTATGAAATTCCCAATATATGGAAAGTTATAAAACATGTTCCAAACCACCAACCACCAACCAGTCATCGGCCCAGAGATGCCCAGAATCCCAGGGCCAGAAGAACGAAGCAAGCGAAGGTGCAGAGCACTTCGAAACATACGCTGCCTCCTCAACGTGGGTGCTGAGGATTCAATCAACATTCTTATGTAAACACTATAATATATCACTAGATAACAATGAACATTAAATATAATCACTAGGACATATCACTAGGATACAATCACTCCTTTTCCTGTGACAAAGAATATATCACTAGAAAATGACATCAAAGTGTTCTATCTACGATGTTCAACTAAACTGAATGTACATATCTGTATGGAGACTAGTGTCCAGGTGTGTATCTCTGACTGCAAAAAAAACGTGCCATGCTCTAGAGATGGTATATATTTGGTATATGGTCATCCCACCATCACTAGAGTTTTCTTGGAATGGGTATTAAAAAAGACTATTGATTGATTGATGGCCATTTCCCAATATGGGGTATAATCCAACTTTTGACTATGGCCCATGGCAAACCATGCACAATCTACATAGGGTGGTGCGCTTTCCAGAAATCAAACATATTCAAAAATCATCAAAATCGTTCAGTGCCTAGACAACTCCGAGTCTCTTCTGATTCCACTGAAAATACCCACCAGTCCAACGGCTATTGGCACGCAAAGCTCTTTGGCGGCAATCTTCAACACCTCTGCCACCGTCTCCAGCACGGCCCCACCGTTGTCGTCGTGCAGCGACATTCGCAGATGGACGGCGGAGTGGTCCAGCACAGCGCTGAGGCATGGCAACGCGATGAGGAAAGCCACTTGACATGGAATCCCGGTGAGCTGGAAGGCGTGCTTCATTCTCCTGGAGGCAAGTTCCCCACAGGAAAAGGCAGCAATTGTCCACCCTTAGGTGGCTGTTACAAACCTTTGATGGGTGGAAGCAACCCTGAGAAGGGCGTATTTCATCCCAAAGGGCTACTAGTCTAGCACTCATTCCAGGCGAACTTGGAAATAGACACATGAAAACGCCAAAAATTATCGGCAAATGGTCTACCCACATCAATCTATTCATCAATGTCGGCTTTCCCTGTTTTTCTTGGGCATAAGCTGTATAAAATTGTATAAACCAAGTAGTATTAAGCAGTCATGTCGTCATGAAAGATTTGCAAACGCTCTCCAGTATTAGCATATTAGCCAAACTGTATGGCTTACCCTCTGGTAAACGTTTACATAACGAACTGGAAAATCACCATGTTTAATGGGAAAATTCACTATTTCTAGCGCCATTTTCAATAGCTATGTTAAGTTACCACTATAAATTGCCATTTTCCATAGCTATTTTGACATAACCAGAGGGTATTTGGCTTGTAGCTATACCACTTCGTCATTTATTGCATGGATTTTGTTGGTGGCCGTCAATCGGTCAATGTCAGGATTCCTTACTTCCCATAATTGGTCGAAGTCCCATTCACAAAAGCCCCCTTTTTCCGTAGCTGGAAGGCAAAGCTTGTGTCTTTCTTGAAACATGTCCCTATATTCCCATATGCTCAATGTATGGTATATTTACCTACATTTGGGTGATTTTTAGGGTAAATGTTGGTAAATATTCCATACATGGAGCATATGGGATTGATGGTAAGATTCAGGCATTTTGCCTGCAAACATTTTTGTTGATCCTCAGTTTTCTGTTGTCTCTGAAGATAAACTTCGCAACTGCATTTTTGCAACCAAAGTGCTTATATAATAAAATACTTTGTTTCTTCAGCAACTCCGCATTGTCTCTTAAGTTAATGGTGGTGAAGTCCACATGCTTGGCTGGGCTGGGGCCAGAGGTTTTGGAGTCCCGTGGCTACTTGTGGAGCAATTAAGGTGTCGTGAAGACTGAGTTTTCCTTCCAAAGATTACCATCTGGCTATTTAACAGTTCGCCATGGAAAATCACCATTTTTAAGAACGGTAAACCATCTATTTCGATCATCTATACCATGGCTATGTTAAATAACCAGAGGGGAGCTCCAGAAGCCTGGTAGAAAAGGTGGAGGATCTAGTCAATTTGGAATCCCCTTATATAAGGGGAGAGGTTGGATTCAGAACTAGACTGGTGCACTAATTTGTCGGCTGAGCTGGCTGATCCCTGTAAAATATAGAATAAATCTGACTCTGAGTCCAGCAAACTGATTCTTTCCAGGAATCAACATCTGAAATTTGGAGGGCGGAGGCCATCAAAGGAGTGTCAACCGGAGCAGTGTGGAATCCTTGGAGGGAGAACTCTGAGACAGCAGAAGAATGTGAACTGCCTTCCTACCGCTGGTTTCCTGCTTTCTGACTAGGTTTCCCTATTTTTTTGTTTCACCGCCAATCTTAGGTATCCAGCCATCCTGCGAAAAAGCCCGATCTTCTAGGCAATGTGGTGATCCGCTCAGATATAAATTGGTTTATAAGCCCATTAACTTGTTTTTTCCCAACGGTCTGTTGTTGCAGTGCGCAGCGACCGGTTCTCTCAATATGAATTCTGTGCCGTGGCTCACTTGGCAAAGTCTGTTCCCAGGTGTGTCCCAAAGTCAGTTGCCGTGAGATCACACCATCTCTGTACGTCTGCCTGAAGTGGCTCAGCACATGGTTCAACGCGAAGGCAATCCATGCCTTTGCGCAAAGCATTCGCGAGTGCTCCGCACATCGCAGGCGGGTACTCCTTCAGATACCCTGTTTCCAACAGCCTTTGCTGTCGAGACCGATAGCTCTAGAGCGGGGCAACTCACTGCGGGTCATCCATTGCCTCAAATCTCTAGGTAGGTCTGGAAGGTTGATGACTAGGAGATCTGTTGGTTTCGGCGACATCGCGCCAAATAGGCCTTGCGACAATCTTCTCTTCTGCACTCCTGGTGCTGCCAAAAGCGCCTGAACCACTGGCAGGCGCCAGATGGATGCTGCATCCTCCTCATCTGGCTCCGCTGGGTGTTCCACAATACCCAAGCCCCCAATGATGATCATGATGCATGCCATGTGCAGCGTGAACGTCAGCAAGCAGTTGCCTGTGAAGACCTGAGATATCTCCTTAAGTGAAAGACTTGGAAGGCCCCATAAATGTTCCGCGGTGCGGACAACTCGAGGTAGAGGTCGTCCCTGAAGCTTCATAGGGTCCACTGTGCGTCCTCGAGCCTCGGACCAAGTTTCGCACGGGTGGCCTGCGACAAATCCTATGATGAACTTCCGGTGGGCAAGGTTGAGCCAGTAGCGCCTCGTCTGCTGGTCCATGACGTTGCCCCAAGTTGCGTCAATCACTATGTCAATACTAACCACATGAAGGACAAAATTGGCCGGTGCCGGCATCGCATCCAGGAAGAACTGAATGTCGCCTTTCCTTCGGCGGCCAGCAAATAGATGTAATAAGACACGGTGCTTGCCAAATTGCCTTGGGATGTACCGGTCCTGGCGCCATTCGGTCACAGCAATGTCTTTGCATTCCTGCTCCAAGTGGGGCAGCGTCGAAGGGCAATCTCGTCCACATTGTTCAAAATCCCATGTTTGTGGATCGTTCATCTCGCGAAGCATCTTCTGGACCTCCACAAGGGTCACGTCAAACTTTAACACGTCCGTCTCTGCAAGAGCGTCCACAAAGAAGTCCATGGTTTTCCTCCAAATTGTCCAGGAAATAGGCCGCTCATCACCGAGCTGCTTAATGCGCGCGATCGCCTTCTCCAAATCATCAGCGTCCAAGAAAGATCAAGAAAGCTTCCACACAGGCCAAATGCAGGTCGGTGTCGATGCCCGGATCTTGCCTCATTCTGGGCAAGGGCAAATGTGGTCCTGCCGTCTGGAGCGGCGGAAGCAGACGATCATGTTGAAGAACTCTAGCTCTGTCAATGCTGGAGCCGGCTCCCGGGATTGGTTCATTGGCATAGTTGCGGCTCTGTAGAATCTGTCGACATCTCGACGAATAGTACAGGTGCGCAACAATCTTCTCCATTGTGTGGTATTCCCGCAAACATGCTGGGCAGCAGGTACCGTCAACCAGGGTGCGGCGTGTTGCAGCATGGCCGTGCACCTTGAACATGTGAGCCGCTTCTCCCGCACTATTCTTGCAGATCTTTCTGCAATGAAGACATCCAAAGAATCCAACGCATTCTGCTTCATCTCGCTGTTGATGTGGCGTGTAGTCAAAGAAAGCGCGAAGTTCTTGAAGAATTGCTGAGTGAAACTCTTGGATGTGCCATGTGTTGCGTCGCTGACCAATAGCATGTTCAATCGCTCTGCGGACGAGTCTGCGCCAGTAAGAGCGATGGTGGACAATAATGTCAACCCATTGTTGCCAATGCTGTTGAGGATCTTGAAGGTGAGAACAGTGTCGTAGTTGATTCCAGACCCAGCACATGTCATCTTCAACCGAGAGGATCCATGGTCGGTCTTTTTCAATGAGGCCCCATTCATTTCGATCTCCACAGTGCAAGAGCGTTGCCACATATCGTAAACGAGCTCGGCGAAGAAGTTCCGTCGGGCTTGGAAGCAACACTTGTGAAAGGATGGCCTCGTCAGAGAGGTGTTGGTCAGCCGGGATGGGGAGTAACCTGCGATAGAGTCGAAGAATGGCCGCATTGAAGGTTTTCTCCGTCTTGTCATCCATAGCAACCCATGTCTCCGCCCCATACAATAGCTTGCTCAAGACCAGCGACTCAAACAATTGAGTACGTTTCTGCAGTGGTAGCTGCCAGTTTCGAAAAAAAAATAGATATACACCATAGATATATATAATATAATATAATATAGATATATACACCATAGGTCAATGTATTTGGATCCATCAAAATGGTTACAGATTAGCCCTGCTGTTACATGGCTATCATCATCCCAAATAGGAAGAAATATCCGCAACCACCAACTACGGGTAGAACCCATTGAGCGTGACTTCCTGGAACTTCCACTTACTTATATAATATTATAGCTATGATTATTTGAACTTATTAGATATGTATCTATATAGATGTACATTAGAAATATTTGAAATGGCTATTTGCATCTATTTGTCATTGCTATGTTAAGTTACCAAAGGGTGAAACCTTTCACAAATTATCTTTTCACTATACGTTGGCAGTCCAGTTCCACCCTGTCAGCGTCCTTGGCAAAATGCTCCGCACGATGATTTCGTAGCTCTTGATACATGCCTGAGCAGCTTGATAAATCTGACAGAAACATTAAATTCACCATAGCCTTTTTTGGCATTGGTAGTTGTGAGATCCACCCCCATCTAACCAGTTAGTTAGAATATATATATATAATATAGAACACCATTAAATATAACAGTTTGTAGAACAACATATTATACTTATCCCACTAAGTAGTAATGGAATAGGGCTGATTCCCCAAAAGTATATATCCGGATCATTTGCCGTGAAGTCGGCAGCTCAGAGGTCATCATTCGCCCGGAAATGGTCTTTCTCAATGTCTATCACAAGGATCACAAATCCTAGGTGAGAGATGGTGAGATCATCTTTTGAATTACTGACTTCTGTCGTTTGTTTCTCAATTCCCCATGGTTGGTGTTTTGTTGATCTCCTGCTAGATGGCTCCTAAAACTAGATTCCCAGCACCTTGGGGGTTAAATCCGCCATTTTTGGACCCAAATATCATAGCTATCCATGTCATTCTCATGATAGTCCTTCTCATGAAATTCTATGCATGTAAAAAATCCCATGATATCCCGATATCTTGTTACTTACTGGATGTACTACAATATGTATATATATATATATATATATACAGTATATATACATATATACATGTATATATATATATATGTAGCCCATCTTTTCCTTCAGTGTTTCAGTGAATTCATCACCCAGATTCCTTCGTTGCAGCATCATCCCTTACAAGTCCTTCTTACCGTGCAAACTTTTTGATGGCGCTCAAGATCTGAACACCTGCCGAATGATCCACAGTTTGGCGCTTCCGGTGCGTGCGAACCCGAGCGATGTGACTGCTGGTTTAAAAGATCACCGTTATTAGCCATATATATATAATTTATATACAGTATATATATATACACATACAGTATGTATATATATAATTTATATACAGTATATATATACACACATACAGTATGTGTATATATATATATATCTCTATCTACCTTTTACCCTAGCTATGTTGATGAAGCACCTCATCGAACACCGGGCACCACTACGATTACGAGTAGCCATATAAGGATCCATGCCGCAGGGATCGATTCATCAGTTCCTTCACCTCTTACCCTCTGGTAAACTAACATAACTATGGAAAGACCCACCTTTTTTTATGGGTAAATCCACTATAAATCACCATTTTCAATAGCAAACTGTTTGTTTACCAGAGGTCAATTTCTTCCTTTGACATCTTAAGGCTGGATATTACATGATATTACCATCAACACTCCTTAAGATTGTCCCAATTTGACTCCAACGAAACACTGCTCGTGTTGCATCTACAGGAGCTGCAACATACCAGTATCAATGGGAGCCGTTTGCACCCCGCATGGGACGAGAAAAAAGCAAACCTCCCAACAACTTTTAGTTTTAAAGAGAAACTTATGAAAGCAAATTTCTGCTCTGGCGCCGGGAACTACCTTGTCTTTATATACCAAGTTTTGGTGTCCTTTGAGAGTCAGGGTCAGGGTATATGTCAAGAAGCATTTATAAACCTTTAGCTCCCAACTCTGGAACGAGCAAGTAAACCTGCCGAGAAACGATCATTTTCATCGTGACACGCAGCGCTTTCGAACGAAAACTGGTCGATCTGCTGTTGCATGCTGGCCTGTTCAGAATTACGTGAATGTGCCATGGTTGGAGAACAATATCGAATAAACTTCTATATATGTAAACATGCCAGAGATGATCTGGGATATCATTCTGTTTCGTTGCCTCTAAAATGTCATTCAGAAGTTCAGAAGGGAAGATACGAACTACGTTCCCAGTTCCCATGGATTTTGTAATATGTTGTCTCATGATGTTGCTACATGTTGCTACTTAAAAAAAAAAAACAGCATAAAATAAAGGTGGATAAAGGTGGAAGGCCATAGCAAAACCCATTCCCCACCTGGAACATCTGGACAAGCTTCGGAAAAAACGAATGTTTCACGGGTGGTTCATATATAAACCCTCTGGTAATGACTAACATAGCTATTGAAAATGGCCATAGAAATATATAGTGGATTTACACATTGAAAATGGTGGATCTTTCCATAGTTATGTAAACGTTTACCAGAGGGTATATATATATGTGTCAGGTGCGTACAACAAAGGAGTCCATGTTTGTTCGCCATTAAATCTTTGTTCTCCCATTAATGCTGCTGGTCTTGTGGTTGCAACTGAGATCGCCGCCGCCCAGGAAAAGCTTGACACTTTTTGAACAAACAACTTGTGGACTTGTGGGGCATGCATATCTCCATTAAAAAAACAACAACCCCAACTGTACCCCCAAGCAGCGTCCATATGTCATATTCTCCACAAAATCCCATCAACTCATCTGCAAAATCCCAGTGGCTCGAGTGCTGCCCCACATCCTCAAAAAGATGGCACCAATGCAAACGCCCAGCAGATCCACTGTGATGAACAGGCTAAAAACCAGGCCCCAAGGCGTTTCCGGCGTGTCCGATGGGTTCAACTGTTCCAAGTCTGCGGGAAGGAGCAACAGCTCAGGGATCCGTAGAAATTGGATCAGGACGAAGTAAACCTAAGTTCAACGAGTTGCAAATCGACTGAAATCCACGAAACAGTTAAGTGAAAGTTCAGTGTCATCCCGAAAGATATGGGTTTAGATTAGTCATATCATATTAAATTCTCCAATTCCGATATGACCCCGTATTATCATAAATATATATATATATCAATTTATTTATAAATCATACATACAGCATATGGAAAAAAGACAAAAATGCATCTTTAATCCATCTAGATATTATAATCATTTATGATCCATTATAATCCATATAAGAACTGTTCAACCAGTTGTTACAACCCCATATAACCATCAACCACCAGAGTTTCTGGACATTGCTCTGGTATTATCTTCACCCCAAGGACAAAGAAACCGAGAAACCTCAGTCACGAACACACCTGAAAGATATGCAGTATTATACAGCAACTAATCTTGGAACTTTGATATTAAATTCCATATGTTGTCTCGCTTAATCATATATTTCACTACCCTGAAAGTAGCTATTTCCTTGAAGAAAGGGAGCACCACCCCGGGCCGCAGCCTAAGGCAGCACTCAACGCGAGCGAAGTCCCAAATGTCCCAAAAGCAACTAGCTACAAAGGAGCCGTTTGGCTCTGACC
>Ga0126342_10021020_pt1 | contig 10919 bp, 7 predicted proteins | sample Cyp1metagenome_FD_92528 | JGI IMG/M metagenome (GOLD analysis project Ga0126342, IMG submission 92528) | Coral microbial communities from Lord Howe Island, Old Settlement Bay, Australia - Cyphastrea 1 metagenome | ecosystem: Host-associated > Invertebrates > Cnidaria > Coral ... | reverse complement strand
TTTTATAAAGATTTTAATTAGAAATCGATCATTTGGGGAATAGTTGTTTTTTGAAATTTTCAATGATCAACTTAAACCTGAAGTATAACAATGATGATTAAAAAAAGGTAAAAAACAATTGGACATAAATAGAATTGGAAATAAACAATGTTGGATTAAAAAATGGATTTCAGCACAGGGGGTTGATTAATCGGGGGTAGGCCAAAGTGTTTATTAATCTGGGGGGACCACCTGTTTTTAAATTATATTTCTTTTTTGGGCAGTTGAGGTTGATTAATCGGGGGGGCATTATTAGTCCTCACTTGACATTAATGAGATTGATCTGTTAGCAAAGTTGATCGAAGTAAGAAAGTTTTTTTCCCGTTGCGTCGTAGCAGTATACTAAACCCCAAAAAGATGACTTTTTTTTTGTATTTCCAGGATGGTAGTGATGTGCTCTCCACAATTTCCAGGTTTCCAACTTGTTGTTCCTAGTGGCAGCGGTGACCAGACCGCGGTGACCAGTATTGACCAGTTCAGCTCTGTGTAAAGTTTGGTTTGGTAAAGGGTACAAGATGAGGCCCCCCCCCAGTGATGTTTATTGAAGTTTATTTATTGGCTTAAAAACCTCAACTATAGCTCTATCCCTCATAAACCCTATAGTTAATCATAGTGAAACCAAGTTATAAGTCAACTCTTTTGGGGCCACCTGGTACCATTTTGCCATTTGGAGATGTTATTTTCGGGATATCATGGAAGATTTTGGATGGGTAGTTTAGCTGAATATCTATCTTGATGGGGGTAAATGTTGATGGTTTCTAGATGGATTATTGATATTGACCGGTGATTTCTGCAAATGCTACCCTCTGGTAATGGCTGTTACATAGCTATGGTATAGATGACCCATTGAAATAGTTGATTTACCTGTTAAGGATGGTGATTTTCCATAGTTTTTTGTATGTTTACCAGAGGGTATTGTGCAAAATGTGTGATTGCATCCATTTTGCACTTGGTAAAAATAAGCACGAGTCCTTCCTAAACTTCCTCAATTTTGTTTGGGATAAAATCAACCTCACCAGCCAAAAAGATCTTGTTCCATAGGCGTTTGTTGGGACTGGTGCTTGTTTCTGTGGGAACAAATGTTGAAATTCTGAGGGAAATTCATTGGCGTCACTGGCGTCACCACCTGGAGTATCAGGATCAAGCAGCGAAAAGACCTGGACCTGGTTTTGAAAAAGAGTTCCTACAAGGTGCCATCCCCAATTATACAAGTTGCTTTGTAAACCCAGTCAACTACAGATATATCATGATATATCTAGTATATTATACTGGTTGGTGGTTTGGAACATGACTTTTATTTTCCCCAATAGTTGGGATGATGATCCAATTTGATTAATATTTTTCAGATGGGTTGAAAGCACACAGCAGTAGTATATGTGCTGAAATGTGCTGAACATTAATATGGTAGATATAGTAGCCCACGGAACTGTTTGATTTTATGGATCTCAAAGTGATTATGAGACATTTAGAATGCGCTTCTTGCATGTTGGGATGTAGAAAACACCCCCAGGTTGGATGTTGGCCATGGAATCAGTTTTTTGTGGTGAGTAACCTCTTAGAAACCTGCACAGTGTGCCCCTAAACTTTATAGTTACTGTAAGTTGGTCCAAATAGCTCCAATCAGGCTCCAATCAGTATGGTTCATGATGTGTCCAACTATTCTACAATGTGGGGCCTCCAAGATAGCTAAGTTGGTGAACATACCTCCAATAACTATATGATTTATGGATATTTATGGTACTTATAACTATAGTTTTCATGGGGTTTATAAACCAACGTTCACATCACTGGGGGGGGGGCCCACAAAACGTGGATCCTCATGAGTTCCACGACCACCTGGCGCCCAAGTGAGACCGGAGTCGTTCGCCATGGCGTCCTGGCGCGTGGTGATGCGACGTCTTGGCGCGGCGGCCATGGGCGCCTGCAGCGAGTGCTGCCCACAGGTGCGAACGCTGACGGATGTGCCGCGCTGCTTGGATCCGCAGATTTTCACTTAGATGGGCCATGGAGTTAGGGAAAACTAGTTAGTAAATGGATTATTTCATTGGGATATAGAGTTAATGAACTAGTTAGTCAATGGGAAGGATTACCCCATATATATTAGGGGAAACAATGTTCCAAGCCACCAACCAGATGTAATATCGCTTACCATCTGGTTATTTAACAGTTCGCCATGGAAAATCACAATTTTTAGTAGGTGAACCATCTATTTCCATGGGCCATTTTCCATGGATTCCACGGCTATGTGAAAACTAGTTAGTAAATGGATTCTTGGGATATAGAGGTTAGTTTACTAAACTTAGCTAACTAACTAACTAATATTGGTTAATAAATCCATAGCTTATATGGGATTACTAACTAACTTATTGGGTATTATTGGTTAGTAAATGGACCATAGAGGCTAACAAATCCCCAGTTACTCACCAGGAATCGGCAACATCCCATGGTCCATCTGTTCAAGCCGTCCGTTCGCGGGGTGAACGTTCGGGTGAACCGGGTGAACCGGGTTTCGGAAAGGTGGAGAGATGACCAACATCTTTTGGGGATGACTAACATGATTTAACATGATTTACCCTCTGGTAAACGTTTACGTAACTATGGAAAATCACCATTTCTAATGGGTTAGTAAATCCACTATAAATAGCAATTTTCAATAGCTATTTTGACATAACCAGAGGGTAACAAGAAACCAATATGCAAACATGGTCATGGAAAATCGGACTCAACGGAACCTAAGAATGATTTGTTCATGTTTTTTGGGGCAAACTGTGGGAGAGTCAAGTCGTTATGATTGGAAAACTTTGTGAAATATCAACCGGGGATGATTGTTAAACCCCTACAGTTATGGCCATTTACCAGTTATAACTGGTTATAAATGGGATTATACATTCTTTAAATTGGGGTTTTGTTAGTACTTATAACTAATAAATGGCCATAACTGTAGTTTACTAATCGGGCGGGACCATTTTCAAAAAGGGACGTGAATCACTATTTTGGCATCGCCCTATATGAATAAACTGGGGGTGTATTACATTGGCATTGGCAAACTGTGCAAACATGTGCAAACCACAATGTTCATGACTCATGACTTTACATTGGCTACATGTTGCTACATGGAAAAATGCTGGTTTACCCAACAAAAAACGCGGGAATCTGGTGGGGATCAAGTGTAACCGTGATGTTTATGGGAGTTCACCTTGCCAACATTCAGCGTGAATCTCAGCGTTGAATGGCCAATTATAAATTACTGGTTGGTGGTTTCAATCATTTTTTATTTTCCATAATATATGGGATATTCCTTCCCATTGACTATTTTTCAAGATGGTTAAAACCACCAACCGGATTATAATGGAATCACTGGGTGAGTATGAGAGATTTACCCTCTGGTAAACGTTTACACTTTGCTATTGAAAATTGCCCAGTCGAAATAGTTCATCAAAAATTGTGATTTTCCATCGTTGTTTGTATGTTTGCCAGAGGGTAATTGGTCACCTGGCAACAAAAATGACCACATTCTTTTTTTTACTGCCTCCATCACGCCAGCAATGGGGAGATCATGTGGAGAGTTGACCATATATATGCAGCACTGGCCAGCAATATCCAACTTCTAGGGGAGATCATGTGGAGAGTTGACGCGGTCCTAAAATCAACGGTTTGTGGGAATCTACCAGATTTTGATTGTGCGGGGCCTTCAGCTAACTCAGCTAGCTCAAGAAGGTGGAGTCATTTCAACTGGATACATGGTTCAAATGAAATTAGGATGAAAGGTTAGTAAGTAGCTGACTAAACCCATGTAATTGGGATAAATGTTGACTTATACGCTGCTTGCTGGCATGATTTGTAAGTAAGTGACTTACAACTCACTACATCTGAGTCGAATCCTCATTTTGAGGTCCAGATTCCCCAACATGATGTTTTATTCAAAAAACACAGGGCAGTCAGGGTATCCCTTTGATGTTCATTTTTCAACGGGAGAAGTGTGGAAAAATCTATAAAGGAAGTCTAACACTTATCCGTATGTTTTTGTTCAAATGATTTTGTTTTGCCTAGAAATGCAGTTTAACTTAGCCATTTAGCCATGTTAAAAACTACCCTCTGGTAAACTAAAAGTTCGCTATGGAACATCAGCATTTCTAATGGGAAAACTCACTATTTCTATCGCCATTTTCAATAGCTATGTTAAGTCAGCTATAAACCCCATGAAATGCCCATGTTCCTATGGTTTTCCTATGATTTTCCTGTGGTTTTTGTTGCTTTACCAGAGGGTACTTCATGATCCAGGGACTCGCTGACTCGCTCCGAGGGGCCCTTTGGCCCATCATGTCCTTCTACTCGGAGCTCGAGACGGAGGCGCAGCACGGAGGCTCTACGGAAGCGGCGGAGTGGCTGGAGACGCTGCGATGGAGCCTTGGATTGTCTCGGATTGGCATTGTGGCCAAGCATCATTTGGTAGGGATGTGGGGCCCCCAAGTTATATGTTAAAAAACCATATTGCTATTGATTATAGTTATAACTTATAACTATCATAAATCACACTTGTTGGAGTTATAAACCAACTTAGCTATCTTGGAGGCCCCACTTGTAGGAATGTAAGGCATCAAGAATCGATTGTACATCATAATGGACTATGACTAGCGGGGTTTAATTGGATTCAACATGATTCAATGGAATAACAATGACTTGTACATTAGTTGGTTCATAAGCCCAGTGATCAACCATAAATCCAAGTCAACCTACTTAGAAACCAACTTTGCTTATGAACTCAGGCACCGCCTTGTTGGGGTAGAGTTGGTTGATGATTATGTTTTCGGTCAGCCTGGTGCCCCAGTTCGTTTGCTACGTATCTGTATGGTAGATATCTCCACATTTATCCTGGTTTATCCTAATTCAATCGAATTCTTGCTGGTCAAAATTTCATCGTGATATAATTATTAATACGGTAACGACATTTAAATACGTGGGAGGCCGGGCCAGAACGCGAGGCCCAGGAGGTAGCTATAGAATACCAGTTTAAGTGGCTTGGATTGCGTATGTTGAAATGACCGGGCGGGCCAAGGAAAACCTTCCCGGAGGTAGTTACCCTATATATATACTGTGGATATACACACCATAGATGCATAGGACATGTTTTTCCCAACCAACCAACTGCAGCCTAAACACCAGTTGTGTTTCAACAGAATATATATATATAATATTCATAACATGCATTATACGTATATATAAATAAGTTACATTAAATATTTAAAACATAATATGTTTACATAATGATAATATATCTATATAGGTCGATCTTAGATGGGTAGAAACTAATCCTAACTAGTCTTCTGGTATCAGTTGAATTATCTACTCACCATGGCTGACTGGCCATGATGTGTTCATCTCCTCCTTAGATGTGCCATGGAGTTAACTATAGTTAGTAGCCATGGATTATTTCATTGGGATTTTTTGAGGGTAAAAAATCCCCAGTTACAAACGAGTTAATCCGATGGCCCCTCTAAGTATTCCATATATCATATCGTAAATGCTAGTCAAGTATGGAATAGTAATATCCATGGAAATACCATCTATGAAGTTAGTTAGTAAGTCATCTATTAGGAACCAGTTAGTTAATCCCATGGCCCATCTAAGTCAGGTATGTGGATGCCTCGGCGGCCAACTACCGCAGCCTCAACCGCTTCCTCCGCCACGGCGGCACCTCCGGCACCTCGTCGTCGCTGGCCTTCCGCGCGGCGCAGCTGGACGCGTTGGCGACGGTGGCGCCACGGCTGGCGGAGCCGTTGACGTTGTGGAGGGGATTTAGCAGCAGCCTGGATGCAATGGGGGATTTACCCTCTGGTAATGGAATCACTGGGTGAGTATGAGGGATTTACCCTCTGGTAAACGTTTACAGTTTGCTATTGAAGCCATGGCCATTGTTTCAGTAGTGGATTTACCCATTTTCATGGCATGGTGGATCTTTCCAGTTCGTTTTTTGTTAACGTTTACCAGGCCGGGTAGACATGATAAAAAACCATCAAAAATGGTGAAGATTTCACTTCCTGGATGAAAAGGATCACAACTTTATGGGATGAAACACAACCATCCAAGAATATGGTCGAACTTCAAGGGAAACTTCATGGGGATCAATGAAGAATTATCCTGGATTTCATGGCTTGAATTCATATTTATCCTGGATTGAATGGTGACTTTAAGAACTAAAGACGGAGATGTAATGGGGACAAAATGGGGATATAAAGCCGAAGATGATTTTTGAATGGTGACTTTCGTTGGATTCTACCATAAACAATGGGAAATTCATTGGAAATTGACCGGACTTAGTTTCATGGGATTGGATAATTGGACTCAATGGGACATATTCTACGTCAATCTTACATGGGTAGTTTAATCCTTTAGTCTTTTGGCAACAATGGGATTATCGAGCCGTCCACCAGCTAAGTTGCAGGGGATCCTTAATTCGACGGCCATGTATTTTGGCCGTCGAATTTAAAAAACATGGTGACGTCAATGAGACTTCAATAGTGGATTAACCATTGTTTCAATAGTGGATTTACCCATTTAAAAAAATGGCAAAACCATCAAAACACCGGAACTTCATGGGACTTTTTGGGAGCTTCATGGGGGGACAAGACCTGGGGATTTCCTCAGATCCAAGGTATGTCCTATGTGCAACATCTGATGGAGGCCGTTGGTTGCTGGTCCATAGCTGTTGGGCGGAAGATTTATCAAGATTTCCTTCCTCAAAATGAGCCAGTTATGTAGGGAAATGTATCATACAAGCATATGGGTTATATATGGGATATACTACAATTTTAGGATATAGTTTAGTGATGTTTAGTTACCATATACTAAACAAAACGTGCGACATTTGATGGAAGCCTGAGACAAAGCACTGGGAGAGCATGTTGGATCAGCATGATCATCAGTTATCATGAGCCGACCAATATTTATGGCGATATATTTTATATATAAATAATTAGCTGTAATTAGCCAACAACTTACCATGTTCTTACAAGATGGTGCTCCAAACATGATTGTGGTGTTTGAACCCCATTGATTATAGTCATGTCTATCATAAACCCTAAGCAAACAAAATCATAAGTCAATTCAACTATCATAAACTGACTCCAAATCCCATTGAATTCCCATTTGTTGTTGGTTAGATTAACATGTTCCCACAAGGTGGTGTCCCCAAGATAGCTAAGTTGGTGAACAAAAGTCTAATCACTAGGGTTGATCAGGGGGTATATATCTATAATTACTACAGTTATGGCCATTTATCAGTTATAACTGGTTATAAGTGGGATTATACATTCTATAAATGGTGTTATAAGTACTTATAACTGGTAAAGGGCCATAACTGTATGGTTTATAAACCAACTTCACATCACTGGGGGGGCAGCCCCGAACGCTCCGAACGCTTCGAACTGGTAGAACTCCCGTGGCAGGTGAATTTGAACACCTCGGACAGCCAAAGAAAGGACCCGGATCCGACCGGGCGACACGGGTGAAAAAAATAACTTCCGGAAAGGGCCTGGAAATGCTTTGTTTACTACAATTTGGGGCCCCTAAACGTTATAAATGGGTTCATAAACCCTATGAATATGGTAGACTATAGTAATAAGTATCACCAACCATATAGTTATTGGAGTTATAAACCAGTTTGGCAACCCTTGGGGGCCCCACATTGTAGTAACACCAAAAGATAGTTTGGAATTGGTAAATTGGATAGTGATAAATCAGAGTAAGTTGAACCCGTTCTATCTGTTTGTCATTTGTTTAACCACCAAAAACATCAGTTAAAGCATCAATGTAATAGGGGCCTATCCGAAAAAAATATGGTCCGTTGTGGGTCTACAAGGATTTCGATGGTTTTCATGGGCTATGTGTTTACCATCAATTCGGAGTATCAGATTGTGCCCGACTAAGAACTTAGAGCCATGCCATGGTTGATATTTGCAGAAGATGCTCCATACATGAAATACTATAGGTAAACAGGTGTCTCTGAAATGGGCTGGTATAGCAGATTTTTGGACAAGCCCACTTATTCAAATAATTAATATACATATGTTTACCAAAATATGTTGACCTATCTATGTCAACATTTTTATGAGCGAAGCTTAGATAGTTAGGTGCCGTCCCTGGCATCACTTGCAACGATCGAATTTCCAGAGGCTTCACCGTGGAACACACATACTGCGAATGGAAGAAATCCTGCACCAATTATTGGTAAATATATGTAAATATTGAAATTGCTAACTATGAAACACTGGTTTACAATGGGATTATAGTGTGGATGGAAGAAATCCTGCACCACCTTGGATGGTTGAAACCCGCTAAACAATGGGATAAACCACCTATTTGGATTGAATCTCTCGCACTTTCTCTGAAGGAACCTTCTTGGTGGATGTTGCATCGACGTGCCAAAACTGGCAGCCACCCAACAACCTGCCATCTAGTAAGTGGTTTGTAGCCCTGGTGCCCAAGTGGGTCATTTTTAATGGGTAAATCAACTATAAATGTGCCATCCTCGATAGCAAATTGTTAGTTTACCAGAGGGTAATCCTCCACGCAGCCAGGACATCAAAGACGATGCCTACATGTCCTGCTCGCTGTCACGTTCAATAGGAGCCTTCAGCAAGAATCGCCAGAAGTCTAGAAACTCCAGTCCAGATGTGTAGCAACTCCATACGAACATGTTAATTTAACCACCAACAATGCGTAGGATTGGCTGTTTACGTTGTTCTTTATGCCAGCAGGTTTGTTTTGTTACAATGTGGCCTCCCCAGTTATAAGTTGCTTTATAAACATCAGTAAGTATTGAGTAAGTATAGTTATAAGATGTTATAAGTACCATGATTCTTACTTATTGAAGTTAAAAACCAACTTAGCTATCTAGGGGGGCCCATCCTGTATTGACTTAGAACTTGCTTAACTAGGGTTTATGATATAACTATATATATAGCTAAGGGGTCAACCAACGCCTGGAACTTACCTTCCAGTAAGCAAAGGTTAGCCATGAAACATGGCCCATTTACCGATGATTTATCCACAAGAAATGGTGATTTCTAGCTATGTTCGTTTACCAGAGGTTAGCCTGGGTCTACATGTTAGGTGTCGAGACATCTGAGGGTAGCCTGGGTCTCCTGATCAAACCCTTGGCTTCCCGTTGACTGGAAATATACCACCACTTTGTGGTTGGTTTGCCCATATCCAGAGAGAATATCAGGCTTGTGGCTTGAAATCAGTTTTGTAAGTTTCGGTCCCGGAAGACAATGCCGCTGGACCAATTCTTGGAAGGTTTGAAAATCCGATAACCAGTAATAGTAAGCAAAAAGGAAAACCTCATCACAATAATAGTACATTGGTAACTTCGATATCTTGGTAACAATAAAAATGGACGTGTTCACTTCATTACCGCTTTCAATTCGAACAAATCCTGGATTAGTTTAAAAGGAACATATGTCAATATAAAGGAACGAATCCTAACCAGAAACCATATGGGCTTTCCCATCAACACATGAAAGTGGGATGGTTCAAACGCAATAACAATCCAATTAAATCCAATTAAATCCCATTACACCCTGGTAAATTAACATAGACCCTGAAAATCAGCAATCTTCATGGAAACTAGTCTTCCAACCCCGATGACTGCCAGGGTCTATGTTAATATACCAGAGGGTAAATCCCATTAAATTCCAGTAAATCCCAGTAAATCCCATTAAATCATTATTCTTTGGACCTATACCACCATTGAATCACCAAAATTACCTTGCTACTGGGATTAAACCACCATTAAAACCCATTAAATCCCATTTTTTGCTTAACATATGGATGGTTTTCGTCGGCGAGGAAATTTCTACGCTCGGCGGCACGCACTTCTTCCGGAAGACCTGGAGGATGCACTGCTGCTGCGCCACTCGGATGGGACGCTGGCGTCCAAGGTGAATCAACCACAAATTGGGGAACTATAGGAAAACCATAGGAAAACACTAGGAAAACCATAGGAAAACACTAGGAAAATGGGGAAAACCATAGGAAAACACTAGGAAAACCATAGGAAAATGGTGGTTTTATTTGATTTATAGCTGATTTATGATAGCGCTCAGTTGTGGGCCACTAATCAGTCCAATTTCACTCACTATATTGGATTATAGATGTTGAAAAAGGTGATGGCAATCTATGGTTTATACCCATAAATAATCATAAATATCCATATATCTCCAAGAACTCACTATGGTTTATAGTGCTTATATGTGCTTATAACCAACTAGTTTTCATGGGGTTTGTAAACCAATTTATAACGTTTGGGGGCACCACCTTGTAGCCATCCGGGGTCCGTCACCTTTTCGTGAAAGTTGAAAGAAACAGTGACCGATTCAGATTTCTATCCTAGACTATTGAATGTTGCCATGGGCAGAGTAATTGTACTGGCATGCTGTTGTTTGCGGCATCTGCGCCACGAGGAAAACGCAATCAGAACTCCCATCCACTCATACAAGGTGATGCCCACCCAGTTTTAAATTAGTTATAAGTCCATTAACCTTCATGGATACAACCTATGATATAACCTCAGGTTGCTAGATTATCATCCAAGTACAATTTACCCAGATATACGGATATTTATGGATATAAACTATAGATATATCACCTCTAAACCATAGTGAAATTGGAGTTCTGTTCGCCAACTTAGCGTTTTCGTAAACGGAGGCACCACCTTGTAGTCTTCAATTTCCCCAATATCTCATTACAGGTGGTGTCAGAATTATAGAACGGAGCCAGGAGTACAAAAGTACGGTAAAATACCGTACCTTTGTACTCCTCCGGGTTCCGATTCCGCGCGGAGTCGGGAAATTTAATTATAGAACGGGGATCCGTTCTAT
>Ga0126342_10021019_pt1 | contig 10920 bp, 10 predicted proteins | sample Cyp1metagenome_FD_92528 | JGI IMG/M metagenome (GOLD analysis project Ga0126342, IMG submission 92528) | Coral microbial communities from Lord Howe Island, Old Settlement Bay, Australia - Cyphastrea 1 metagenome | ecosystem: Host-associated > Invertebrates > Cnidaria > Coral ... | reverse complement strand
GTGATAATTGACCGTCCCACACCTGCCACACAAAACGGACTTGAAAATGTGATCCGCGGTTGACCGAAATGGATGTTTTGTAAAGCTTTCAAGAAGCATAAACTTTGTTCCTCCTGAAGTATGACCCAAGTATAGCCAAAAATGAGCGGGAGAGAGAGAGAGAGAGAGAGAGAGATATATATGTATATACACAGTGGGATATATTATGATATTAGTTGATATTATGATACAGCATGATACAACCTACCCGATTGATTGCGATGTTCGGCACATTTGGACAATGATGAAGACGAGTTCCACAACCTTGAAGCAGTGCTTCCCAGGCCTTTGTCTGTGTGAAGTCTATGTTGCCGATCAAAAAATCACCCGCAGCATTGGCTCAGATGTGCAGCTCAGCCTCCATGACTTGCAGTACGTTGCCATCAAATGTCTTAAAGCCATGGGGAATAACATACACATGCAGTCCCAAGAGTCAAAAAGGATACTAATGATACCTGTCTGCTGATGTACGTGAGAGTGTGTCTTATCAGGTAAGCTACATCTCTTACTTTTGAATCTTGATTGGAGCATTTTTGTCACTATATTTCGGTCGCCCCCGCGCCTCTTTGCAAACTCTCCAATGACAGAAGCAGAGGCACGACGGGGAATCGGTGGCCACAGCCATGGTTTTCATGCCTTTGCTCCACACCATTTCACATCATTTCACATCAGCCAGTTGATCGATTAATATCAATATCACTGAATCATATCTAAGTAGCACCCCCAGCTTAAACTTTGGGCCTTGAATCCAGCCTTGTTCGATTCACCTTGTGCCACAATATAGAAATTCCATGAAATTCCAGCCCTTCCCACGTCACCAGGAAAGCAAGGAGACCAAGGACGGCACCGAGGGCACCGAGGGCGCCCTGGGCTTCCAGGAGGATACCACCGCAGACCCGTCCAAGGCCACCGAGGCCGTTGAGAAACCCGCAGAACCGGCAGCGGAACCGGTGAAGCCCATCTATTTGGCAGGTGAGGGATGGCCGGCCAGGGATCCAAAAATAGGGGCATAGTAGGGGCAATGTGGGAAAATATATGGAATGTTGTGCCAGTTTTGAAGGTGAGGAATGTTCTAACCTGGATGATTTTCGATGTGCTTGCGAAAGTTAAGTGTTTTATTTTTCATGACTCAGTCATGAATCAGCTTTGCCTGTAGTTTAACATTTCAAGTGGCAGTGGAACCTTGGCTTCAAAGTGAAACCTCGACGCCAGAGGCAGGGCCTTCACCAACCGAACCGAGCTGCAAGACCATGTCAAGAAGATCCAGGATGGGATCAACCTGGTGTCTCAGGGACTGTTGGGGCTATGAGGTCATGACATTTGCAGATTGAACCCAAGGGATCCAAGAGATGGACATGATCAAAAGCAGAGCAGTACATTCTTATGATACATAATGATATGACAGCATATTATATTATGATTGTGCTATATGATACAATGAATGCAAGACAGCGTACATAAATACAACATATATACAGAGGCACAGCACTCATGCATTCATTCAGCTATGCATTCAGCTATGCATAGATACATACATTAATTATTTCATATTAATTCCATCATAATCATTCATAAATATTCACAGCGATTACGCAAACAACATCATTGCTCCCTCCAGACATTGTTCGGTCCCAGCGATGACCAATGTACATTCCGTTGGAAGTCATCCTTAGTTTGGCCCGAAGGACTCGAAAGTCAACGAGGATGCCAGCAAAGGTGATCTGACCGTTGAGGACTCCGGTGGGGCAAAGTCCCAAGTTGGATTCCAACAATAATGCACAATTTTCATGTTGATTTCAATGATTTCTGTGTCTTGAAAGTATCACCTCAATGATGAGTGAACTGTGAACCCTGGAGGAGAACCTCTTCATTTTTCATCTTCTGTTGCATCATCCCAAGGCCTGTTCATCTGGAGTTGCACCATGGGAAGTGACGGTGTTGGTGCTGGTAGATCATGTAGCCTTGGTACCAGAAGCACATGAGAAACACGTGACGTCAACACGTGACGTCAAATGCCGGCGTAACCTTTGACCTGATCCCTTGCTGTCCTTTCTTCTTTTGGCTCAGGTAGATTAGTGTAGCTGGATTGGGGAGCGAGCAAAGTCGTGGGGATTGTTCAAACAAATCCGAGATCATCCTGGGGCACACAAGGCACTCCAGCCGCACAAATTTTGCCCGATCTCATGAATTTCAGTCACATTCCAGGCTAATAATAATTATATATATAATTTGAATTTGTTTGCATTTATTTGCAATAGTTTTATGAAATTGAATAAATGCATGTTTACATTTCAACAAGGTCGATCCATGTTCATCCCACCTTTGTTCAACGCTGTGCTCGCCATCCCTGGCCCTCCGGAAACCGTGCCATGGGATGCGGGGCCTCGCAGAAGGCGAAGGATCCCCAACCAGCTACAGCTCCTGGAGATGCAGATGGGACATCACAGGCTGGGGCAAAAGGACAATCGGACCTATTTGGGGATCATGTAATATATACACCATATATATAATTATATGTGTGTAAATACATTATATATACAGTATATATATTTACGACTATATGTAAAGACTTCTAAACTTCTTTTGATTATATTATATTTATCATATAAATATAGATATGGATGTTCTCGTTACTTTTCATTTTCGATAGGAACCGACCAAGCTTTCTGAAACCATTCCCATGTCTTTGCGTGCCGACGACTCGACTTGATTGTGTCTGGCATGGAATAAATACATACAAATACAGATATAGATATGGACATGACATAGACATATGATATATAATATATACTCTCAGAGATGTAGATAGTTCATCATATTTTATATTAATTATATATAATAATAATTATTATTATCATTATATATTATTATTTATTCCATGTGTCTCTCACGTGTATCGATTTGACATGTTGCCTCGAATGACACTGTGACAAGTTCCGACAAGTCTCAACTTGTTCCAACAAGAACAGCATTTTTCATGCTGCGCATTTTCTAGGCCCAGGCAGGCCATCTTTAATTTCAATGGCCCGGGCCATTGAGAGGCCGAGATATATTGAGATAATCATCAGCAATTAACCATCATTAACCATATTAAACATGATGGATATTAATGATGGTTATTGATGGATATTAACCATATTTAACCATCAATGATGAGTTTTTTAAATTCCAGCAGTTCCAGCAGCAGCACCAGGCTCTCGAGACTGCTCCGAGCCACGGAGACGGCGGGCTGCCAGAAGCGCCAGCACCAGCAACGCCAGCAACGCCAGCGACGCTTCGACAGCCGGGCGCCGAAGCCGTTAACAAAAGCTATCGGAAGGCATCCCCGAAAGCCGTGCACACGTCTCCATCAGCGACATCCGTGAGAAGGAGACGATTGAGTGCGCTATATATCGCTATATGCTACAGTTTGTGACCAAAAAGAGGTTAGATGAAATGGATTGAAATGGCAAATAATGATCATTGTAGATGAACATGCCCAAACCCATAACTAATTATTCATTGTCTATTTTAATACATTTTGGAGCTGCTTACTGGTGCAACAGCAGTGCATCAGGGGTTTGACATGTTTTTACCCTGCACCCAAATGTTTTCACACGACCTTGAAACAAACATATTCTCCTATGCTTTGCCTGCCAGGAATTCTGCGCCGGACAGCTTTGCGATGAGATCACCGACGCTGCCTCCTTCTCCAAGTAATCTCACATACCAGGACCGTTGTTGGTTTGGATCTTGGTAGGTCAGGCAGAGAGACAGGTTGATACACACATATATATATAATATTATAATATATTATAATATATTATATTATATTATATCATATTATATTATATTATATTATATTATATATATATAAATTCATGCGCACATTTGTGATATTTGTGTTTCTATAATGTTCTGACCTAAAATCTTTGCACCGCCAGGAGCCACAGCTCCCTGGCCTTCCCGGCGCTGTAGAGAGCCCCAGTGGCACGCCCAGTGGCACCCAAGGTGTCCAAGGGCCCGACACGATGAAGGCCAGTCCCAGTGCTGCCAGCACCAGAAGCGAGGAGACCTGGGGCATTGTGGGGGACATCATGGGACCATGGGTGGGGGCCTGGGGAGTACACCACCAGATGGTATGAAAAAACATGATATGACATGATGCGTTCAATGGGAATTAAGGTGATATCGGGTTCATGAGCAGCAAGGTTTCGCTGGGCTGTGATCCTTTGATGGGTGTTGCACAGAAACGGCATCTGTGAGGAGATGCGACGAGAAGTCATAAATCTATCCATGACAACGATGATGATCAGAGTCATGTCTGTCATGTCCAAACGGTCCAAACGTGAAGCCACAAGTTTGACGGGGTTGATCGATATTTCTAGAGTGGACATGAGTGGACTTTCAGCCGGGGTTAGAAACAAGATCAGCGGCGGTCCGGCGCTTTCAGGAGAAGCTGATGCAGAACTGCAGTTTTGCTTCTTCGACCAGCCCTTTGAATGCCGCAAGCTCCTCAAAAACCGAGGAGAAGGGACTTGGAGGCAAGACCCCCAAGCGGCTCGCAGCAGAACGTCCCCGTCCCAATGGTCATTTTGCAGCAACTGTAGCCGGATCTCTGAGATCTCTGTCCAAAGAGGAAGGTCTTACAGATGAGCAGATGGCCCAGTTGGATCAGATCTTTAGCTTTATCGACAGGAACCAAAATGGAAAGTTGACACGAAAAGAGTTGCTGATAGCTTTGAGGAAATCTGGTGCTGTTCGCGCACTTTTGAACATCCCGGGCCACGAATTAGTGGAAGTTCAAGCAGACTACGAAGGTCAAGGCCGTTTGGGGTCTGCAGAGGCTTGGTGGTGTAGTTTGACAGAGGAAGATGCTTTGTACAGGGCGGACTTTATCAAACACTTTGCCGAACACCCACAGCAGGCTCTCAAAGGGATCCTGTTACTCGAGCGGCCCAAATTCTCAGCGACACATGAATGGCAGCCTGTCCCCAAGGGAGCCGCATGTCCACCAGGCTTAGAATACAAGATGGATTTAGCCACAGGAGAGACCCTGGCGCGGCTTTGCGAGCAAAACATAGCAAAACTGTCAGTCTTATGCAGACTTTTTGAATTGAAAGTGATGATGTCAGGATATTTGATGATATTTTTGAAGATTTGCTGAATCATGTTTTTATATATTTTTATATGTTTTTCATGCCCTCATGCTCTTGGTTTTTTGGATGCCGTCCAAACAAGCTTCATGGCCCCACGATTTGGCCTTTATTTCCCCCGAAAAATGATCAAAGGCGGTGGAGAAGATGACGAAGCCCATCTCGCACTTCAGATATGGCACCTATGATGCTCGGCATTGCTCGGCGCAACCTGAGAGATGCAGTTGATGTTTTTAGCACCTTGAATCACCTTGATAGGGAGGCAGGAGGACATAGGAGGACATGTGGTCAGTGCCAGGTGTTCTTTGCTTGGCACTCAAGTGTTTTACCCCTCAGGATAAGTTCAAGAACAAGTGCTTCATCAGCGTCGCTGTAGATGGGCCGGGGACTAACAGTCTAACAATTCAGCTTCAGTATTGCCACTGTCATGAGTTGTCAGCAGATTTTGCGACACACTTTCTGCAAGGACTGAGGAGGGCGTAGCTCGACTGCAGATTCAGCAACTCGCAAGTGGCTCTATGGAAGACTGAATTGTTTGTATGTTGATGTTGGTGGCCTGCCCTGATAAATCCTTGCCACATCGTGAAGATTGCTGCATTTGTCCAGGTGAGTGCTGCTAAAAGAAACTTGTTTGCATTTAACAGTCCATGCTGGTTCGTGCGTTAGATGCATTCATGCGCAGTCTTTCTGGCTGGCTGCGATACATGTAGTTGACCCCTGCCCATATCAGGAAGGGTGGAACATCCATACATCGCTTTGGTTTTACTGGACAAATCTATGGTCCGACCAATCATGAAGATGCAGCGTGAGACCAATTGGGAAGTGAGTGAATATATCCGTGTACAGCCCGACAAGCAGAAGTCTTAGAATTTACTATAAGTTGAGATCTGATCTTTACATATCTTTACACGGTCAAGCCACAGACGACTATATATACATCTTCAGATGGAGCCGGAACCAACGGCGAAGTACAGGTATCTCGAATAAAAAAGAATATATCGTAGATCAGCCTACTTGTAGCATGCAACATCCCAATTCATTGCCTTCTCATTGCAAGTAATTGGCATTTGGTGGGAGCAGTAATTAGCGCATGTTGACACTTCCTGCTCCCACCAAAATCACCAAATGGTCAGGGACAGGTTAGCTCGGAATGTTTCTCGAATCGTCCGTCCGCTGTGAGCAATACATGCGGTATGTATATATATATATATACACATATACCTGAATCTGAATATAATAATGCCTAAAACCACCGCCAAGCATTTGGCCCTTGGACTTTGGACATTTTTTGGCTTCCATTTCTTTTGGGTTGCGTTGGACCCCCCTTTGGTCCCCATCTCTGGGTGGTTGTCCACAACAGCAATGACGTGACCCTGATCTATGACCCGCCCAAGGCATGAGCGTCATATTCCCAAACACCAGTGGCAACGGGGCCGCAGCCACCAGCTCTGCCACGGCCGGGCTGGTGGCTGTGCCTCCTCCTGTCAGGGGTCCCAAAAGGGGCAGCTGCTGGTACGTTTCCACTCACCCCCTTGTTGTGGAAAGGTTTTATACAGACAGAGATCATGACAAGCATGGTTCATGTGAGGTCAAAATTCTCACGCAAAGGCTAAAGCAACCACCTATGTACATACAGGAATGACCTAAGCTTAGCAGACAGTGCACTTGGATCCCATTGCGCAGGACGAGAAGAAGGAGAAGGGGCAGAAACGAAATCGTGAAGAGCGACCTCCCCCAGAGCCACGAGTCTTCGAGCCGCAGGTGGGAGGCCAAATTCTGAAGTTGACATTGTGGGCAAAGATGATGAACAGCAAGACATAGCAAGACCAATGCCAATCTGTGGCAATTTATATCAATTTCTAGATTACCGCGTATAGACAGACACTATAGACACGGATGCAGAACCTTGAGGGGCTTGGTAGATTTTGACTGCTTGATGTGCCTCGCCGGACTCTCCCATGACTCAGGAAATGGTGAGAGGATGTGTGGTAGCTGGGAGCCTAGTAACCTAGTGCAACGTAGGTCAGCAAAGGCAATGACAGCACAAAGAGGCCAGTCCCAAACTTGGGAACTCTCAATGAGTGCCTTCGACTTCCCAAAATTGGGGGACCACTACCCCAACACTGTATACCCACTGGATTTCTTTCAAAATAGCATAAAATAGCATCCTTCAGCATGATTTGTCTTCCATTATTTGATTTTGGATTTTGGGTTCAACCAGACGCATTCAGGACATCAAAGGCTTACCGCCCAACGTGAACTACGGCAGGTCAGGGGAGGGGACCAGCAGTTCCTGCAAGGAATCGCAGATGCGAAGCGTATTGTAATGAATAATCTTGATATATCCTCTCATATCCCCTCTATGTATTTCTTTATACAATAGAGATCCTTTGGTCCAGAATTCTTACCTGAAAATTTTTCTTAAAGTCTATTTTAAAGGATGCTCTTTTGTGTCATGCTTTTCATAATTTAGCGCATTTTATTTGCCTCTCCAGATCTTACTATAGGAGTTACGGAGTTTGCGGGTGGTTCCAGCTTTTCCTCAGTCAGAATCATTGCTCCACTGTCCAGACATGTCCAAACATTGATCATGCTCCCTGCCAGGCTAAAAGAGCTGTTGAACGGTTGTGGCAAGGCGGGGGCATTTTGCCTCACTTGGCTTAGCCAGCGCCATTGCGAGTTAGCAGCTGATGCAGCTGGCAGGTGAAATTCCTGCAGCTGTTGAAGGTGCCCAAGGCATCCAAGGAACCTCCCCAGAAGAAGGCCAAGGTCGAAGAGGACCCCCGAAACGCGCGGAGTCATCCTGTGATTGGCTTGGAAAGGTTGGACATGTGGAGATTGCTGAGTTTTCTTGATTCACAACAGGCTGCAAACACCTACACAACCAGACTCTTGATTATGACTCCTGATATGACTTGAGGTGACTCGTTGTTTTCTGTTCTTGATTCTACTTGTTTGACCTTGGAGCTCTGATGAGGGTTTTGGCTCAAGTGATGCCCCGCAAACTTCAAACGTTCAGACATTTGTTCCCAAATTAGCACGAATTAGCCAGTCAGCTATGAACGTCTTCTCCAACCAGCTCCAAGAGCTTCTCTCATCCTGTAGGTTTTGCACGCAGTTTGCAAGCTTAGATACTTTGAGATCGTTGTAGGCCAAAGAAAGACAAGAAAGCAGTATATATCTATATACAAGTATATAGTACCCGGGCAAGCCGGGGGCGGAAGTTTCAAATTTGAGACGCTTATAACCTATAGAGCGGAGCAGAGGCTGTGCCGCCTATAGGTGACAGGCAAGCCTCCTGTGCATCGCAGCAACAAGCTCTTGACTTGTCAATCTGATGCCATGTCTTTCGAATGTTGAATCTTTTCTCATTTCATCTTATCTCATCGCATCGCAGCTTCTCTTGGAAATTGCTCATTGCATCCCTCTGTCACCGCAGTCTGTGTCATTCCATTTGATCTCAACTCATCTCATGTCTTCTGAGTTTTTTCACCTCATCTCATCTCATCCCATCTGATGTCTCCTCTCCCTTTCTCAGCTCTTCTCAGCTGATCACAAGTGTTCTCATCTCTTCTCATGTCACCTGAGCTTTTCTCATCTCTTCTCATCTCTTCTCATCTCTTCTCATCTCATCTCATCTCAGCTTATCTCAGCTTTTCAGATTTTCACAGCTCTGCTCAACTCTTCTCAGCTCTCCGCAGCTCACGTACTGTAAGCTCATCTTATGCGTTCTCATCTCTTCTCTCCTCTTCTCACATCTTCTGAGCTCTTCTAACATCTACTCAGCTGATCTCAGCTCTTGTCAGCTCGTCTCACCTCATCTCTTCTCAGCGCACTCTCAAATCATCTAACGTTTGCTCTGGCCCAAACCTGCTCCAAAACGGATCTCGGCGCCAAAGCAAGCAACCCCTACGCTTTCCAAAGGGAAGATTTGACACAGAGAAGCTTCTACACACAGCAAGCTTTGAAACAAAGAAACTCCTACATAGAAAAGCTTTTACACACAGAAAACTTTTACACAGAAGCTTTTACACACAGAAGCATTTACAAAACTTTTACACACAGAAGCCTTTACACAGCTTTTACACACAGCGAGCCTTTACGCAGAGAAGCTTTTACACACAGAAAGCTTTTACACAGCGCAGCTTTTACATTCAGCAAGCTTTCACACAGCAAGCTTTCACACAGAGAAGCTTTTACACACAGAAAGCATTTACACAGCAAAGCTTTTACACAGAGAAGCCCTTTCACAGAGAAGCATTTACACAGAGAAGCTTTTACACACAGAAGCTTTTACACACAGCAAACTTTTACACAGAGAAGCTTTTAAACAGAGAAGCTTTTACACCGCAAGCTTTTACACAGAGAAGATTTTACACGAGAAGCTTTCACACAGAGAAGCTTTTGCACAGAGAAGCTTTTACACACAGAAGCTTTTACACAGAGAAGCTTTTACACAGAAGCTGTTACACACGGCAAGCTTTCACACACAGCCAGCTTTTACACAGAAAAGCTTTTGCACACAGAAAGCTTTCACACAGAGAAGCCCTAACACAGAGAAGCATTTACACAGAGGAGCTTTTACACACAGAAGCCTTTACACACACAAGCTTTCACACACAGCCAGCTTTTACACAGAAGCCTTTACACAGCAAGCTTTTACACAGAGAAGCCCTTACACAGAGAAGCATTTACACGGAGAAGCTTTTACACACAGCAAACTTTTACACACAGAAGGCTTTACACACAGCCAGCTTTTACACAGAGACGCTTTTTCACAGAGAAGGATTACACTGAGAAGCTTTTACGCACAGCAAGCTTTTAAACTGAGAAAATCTGCTGACAAATCACTATCGCGGCCATGATGCAGCCACACCAATACGATTTACGATGTAGAGCTGCAAAAGATAATAATATTACGCACGCAGCCGCGGCGCCAAGCAGCCTTGACGAAGCCATTCCAACGCGATCTGCGAAAACATGCGAAAACTATCGAAAACTGAGTTGCAAAGCACAAGAGAACCACGCGCAGCAGCGTCAGAAATTGCAGCTCCAAAACGCATTTCGTGCGAGACTCTCCTCAAGAATTGAAAGTGGAAGATATGAAAACGAAGCTTTCGTGCGAGACTTCGCTCAAAAAGGGACAAATGGAAGATGTGAGAACGAAGCTTCCGTGCGAGACTGTCCTCAAAAAGTGAAAGTGGAAGATATGAAAACGAAGCTTTCGTGCGAGACTTCCCTCAAAAAGTGAACGCTCTAGTAGGTGTGAAAACGAAGCTTTCGTGCGAGACATGTGATAGTGGTGATATTGTGATATTGGTGATGTTGTGATAGTGGTGATAGTGTGATAGTGGTGATGTTGTGATAGTGGTGATATTGTGATAACGGTGATGTTGTGATAGTGGTGATGTTGTGATAGCGGTGATATTGCGAAAATGGTGATTTATCATAGCGGTGATTTTGTGATAGTGGTGATGCTTTGAAAGTGGTGACTTACTGATAGTGGTGATATACTGGTGATATTGTGATAGTGGTGATGTTGTGATAGCAGTGGTATTGTGATAGTACTGATGTAGTGGTGATGTTGTGATAGCGGTGATATACTGGTGATATTCGGATAGTGGATCCCCCTTACCATTTCCACTACTAAAAGGGTGAACACGTGCTTGGTACCATCCTCTGATTCGTGGATAATTCAAGCAAAAAAAATGGACCCGTGCACCAGTTTTTGTAGTAAAAGGGTGTG
>Ga0126342_10021018_pt1 | contig 10920 bp, 10 predicted proteins | sample Cyp1metagenome_FD_92528 | JGI IMG/M metagenome (GOLD analysis project Ga0126342, IMG submission 92528) | Coral microbial communities from Lord Howe Island, Old Settlement Bay, Australia - Cyphastrea 1 metagenome | ecosystem: Host-associated > Invertebrates > Cnidaria > Coral ... | reverse complement strand
CTGTTGCCTGCGGGTGCGGCAGTAAAACAGCTTCGAAAAAATCACCTCCTCCCGGGCGGAAAACACCATGCCTCTGAAGGTGTTGTTGTTGTTGTTGTTGTTGTTCTTGTTGTTGTTGTTGTTATTGTTGGTGTTGGTGTTGGTGTTGGTGTTGGTGTTGGTGTTGTTACAACCTCTCTGCCCTGACGCGCTCCCCCTTGCCGTCGGCCGGGGTCGGCGGATATAGTAGAACCATGTGAAACCGATCCAGTTTGTACCAGTAATTCACTGCAGAAAGCTTCGAACCAACTTGCCGTGTTCCCCCCTCTGCCGGCCAGGGTGCCCCAGACAACGTTTGTGTGCATTCTATCATCGCCGATCTGAACACCGGAAGCAGTGGGAAGCTTAAAAGTGGCCACCGACCCTCGATTTGATGTTGCTTGGTGATAATCATTTTAATCACACACACACAACATGTACTGTATTTGGAAAACACAACATGTATTTGAAAAAGACTGCTATCGCCAGCAGCATCATTATTGTGCATCTGTCAAGGCTTCCAGTGTTGACAGTTTCTTCATCCATCGAATAGTGTCAGGACTTCACCCGATAATCATGACTACGATCATCCTCTTCCGGCGGAGGCTGCGACAGAGGTCGATTGTATGTTTTGTTTTGTTTGAAGTTGGGATGTGAATAGCACTTCAGGTTGACTAGCTATCAATTCCAGGTATCACAGAACCAGGGGAACCAGGGTCATTGAACTAGCCTCAACTCCACAAGCACAGCAGTCCACAGGTGATTGATGCTGCTTGGGCCGATCAATTCTTGAACCCGCCAATCTTTGACAACTTGGATGATGAGGCCGTGCTTGTTCCCACACTCTTAGTCAAATCCCACACCAGCATAACAAGAAGATTATATTCTGAATATACATTTATTTACAATTATTTACATGTGTTCCTTGTATCATGAAGTTGAATTCTGGTTTTAGTTTGCTGAAGGAAATCATAATTTTCAATCTTGCCATTGTTAGAAACCAAGTTAGCAGCCAACTGCTGCAGGCTGGCCACGTTACGCAGGTCATATACGAGCCGGCGCAGGCAAATTCAAACGTCATGACCTTAGCGACAGTTTTCATATGCTATTGCTAAATATTATACTTTGATATACTTAGACAATCTTATAGCTAGATAGATATAGCTACTGCTATTAGTACGTCTACCAAACCATTTCCATGTGGAAATCACGGAACAAACGCATCTACTTGGGGCATCCCTTTGGCCATAGAAACTGATGAAGCTGAGAGTTTTTCTGTCCTCGTCAACGTCGTCACCTCGTCCTCATCTCCGGTGAGGCCAATCCTGCGCCGAAAAAGGTCCTTAGCCTTTCTCTAAGCGGTGAATCATGGTGAAGCCATGCCCAGCAAGCAGAGATTGCACACCGATGCTGCGCGGCTTTAAGGCAAGATCACCATCGAAAAGGTGAAGTCCTCCAAGGCCAAGTTCACTTTTAATGTTCACATCAGGATGGCTCAATACAACCAGGGGGGTGGACATCCGTGTATTAGCTTTCTTGATGTTCACCACATTACCAGAGTTTTGGCCTTTACGGCCTTTACTCACACTGGGCATTGGTCGAGATTTGCAGGTCAGCAGTGACCCGCAGAAGGTGACGGTCAGTGCCGCCTTTGCCTTGTGTGGATCCCAACATGTCCCCAGTGCACCTGAAAATAGCAGGGCCAAAAATTGTATTTCATAGGATTGAAGCCTATGGATCCTATGGGCTTGACTAGTCACGTTCATACACGTTGGACACACTGTTGACAACTCTGAAGAAGGTGCTGAAAGTGAGATGGCAGTTTCCAGTTGAGGTCCAAGAATTGCCTTTTGGCGAGAGACGCAAAAGAAGCCTGCCCCCTACTTCAGATGATGGACAGTTCAGGCAAGCGGCTGACACGTGACTCCGAGGAAAACTGGGCGAATCTGGACTTCTACCATCATTCGGCCATTTCCTCTGCGGAGATTTTTGCTGTCTTCAATGCGGGTAGGTCAGGGATTGTCAGGTTATGTCCAAGAATTGAGGACGAGAAGAGGAGACACCTTTTGCTGGGGCGCCCCCGATTTTGGGACGAAGTGTCGCACGAAGTGTCACACGAAGTCGCCTAGGCCAGCCAAAGACCGCTGGGCCAAGGTGCCGATCAGTTGGTGCTGCCATTACAGTAGATTGTGTGTTTGAAAATTGGGTACACCCAAAATGGATCAAAATGGCTATTTGAATTCAGGGAAACTGCTTGAGCATCGACTTTGGGGTATCCTATTTTCGGGCAAAGCCATATTCGGAATACTGAGACGCATCAGTTGTGCTGATGAAAAAAAGTGCACTTCTCACACTTCCAAGTCTTAGCCAGTGAGGTGACGACTCACAGAGATGGTGGAACATGGTTGAAAGCTCAGTGAAACCATGAAGTCGACATTGACCCGTCTCATGTCATCAAGGCTTCACGGAATGGTGGGTAAAACAATGCATGAAAGGCACATAGGTGTGTTTGAAAATGAGGCATAGCCGTATAGCCCCAGATAGCATCAGATAGCATCAAATAGCCATTCAAAATTCGCTTAAACAGGGAAAATTATGGAAAATTATGACTTAACCATCCTGAACCACCAAATTCTCCTGGACTCCTGGACCCTATTCTCAGCCCCACATGATACAGGGGCCTGGTCACTCTGGTCTTTCTGCTGAGGTCAACAATGCTGTGACAGAGCTCCTATAGTTCTATATATATATATAGATATATTGACAATTTGAGAATCCAACCATGATTTTATCATTGTGTGTTGATGGCATTGACTTGAATTACCATGTCCTGCTACCTGTGAAGTGCGGATGGCTGTCCGCCACACCTGTGTACATAGTACAGTTTGCTTGCTTGGAGCATTCACAATTGGCAGAGGCGCATTTCTTCTGTCCTACGCATAAGTCAACTGGATAACTGTGTCTTTCTTTTGGGATAGAGTCTGGCTAGATGCTTAGTATTACATAGTGGCAAGTCGAGGAAGAACATGCCACAAAACGTTAACAATTTTGTGGGTTGGACTCTAACAAGGCCTAGAGGGGCAGAATTGACCAAGAACTTGTTGTGATGTGCCTTTTTCTCTTCCCTGCTGAATTCAGACCCACTCTGCAGCTGTCAGTGATGATGGCAGTTGGGTTGGGTTAAGAATTTGCGAAAAGTGCTTGAACGCTTTCCGTTTAGCACCTACCCATGATGATGTTGGACTCATGTTTCCTTCCTGGAATACACCAGGAGAGTCTGGCAAGAGAGGCGTATAGAAGGTCATCAGCTGTTTTCCTCAGGGGTTGCCACTGGTACAAACAAGGGGTCCTTTCAAGCATTTATCTTTACAAGAACATTTACATCCCGCACCTGAAAGCTATTGTATGTCTACATCTGAATATGTACAGGCTGGACATCAGTGTGTTGTTTTGGATATCCTTGGATCCCTTGCAGTGGTTTGAAGAGAGCATTTTCCGACTTCAGCTGTTTCAATTGCGAGCCGATGCTCAACCGAGCAGCCCGCTGCAGTAAATGTCTGAGACCACCAGGCCGCCTGAAAAGTGGCCTGCCGCCTCAGTGTGCCCAGTGTGCCCTTGAAGCTCTGTAAGTTGCAGCCTTGTTGGACCATGCTTTGACGCAGCCATTTTTGCCAAGGGGTCATGCTGGATCATCTTCCGCTTAGTCGGGCTATCAAGTTATATCAGATCTTTCCAAAGAATTTGCATGTTGACAGCGAGCAGTGATTATTTTGCAATGACACGTGCTTTCAAGCCGATATCATTCAGAAGCAGATGGCTGATGACGACGCGCATAAGATGAAGGATAAGAATGAGGCGAGCGGAGTGAATGTTCTCCAGATATGCGGATTCTTCAAGCCGAGCAAACACATCTGAAAAGAGGATGACTCTTTTGCTTGACCGCTGGAATCAAGTTGCTTTAAGGAAGCGGTGGATAGGAGCAAACCCATACAACCCTATGGACAACTTGAAGAGAGTTATGAACAAGTGCAGGAGATTCATGCTTTGCAAGAAAAAAGCCGTGGAATGATTCGCTCCTTCTCTGCATTGGAAATGGCCAAGTTGATTCACGGTGTGTTGGGCCATGTCGGGCCCTTGCGTTGCAATACCTCGCACTGGGACCGAGATGACTCAGGTCTTATGTCCTCCATGAAACCATCTCGGAGACTACAGGTGGATCGTGCTCCCAGCATTAAGCTGCGAGGCGGTGACGGGGCCCAAGGTGACGAAGCTGACAGTCACAGCATCTCAGTGCAACCATCCTGTTTGTGCGGAAAGCTGTTTTCTGGGTATGTGGAGGGTATGTGGAAGATGTGGAAGTCTGTAATGTACAACAGGATACACTGTATCAGTATGTCGTGTAGTGTGCTGCAATGTACTCTTGTTTCTACGAATACTATGGCCAGGCCATATCTGCACAAACGTATATTGCACTACACTCAAAGTCAAAGTCTGAACTGAAAGGCCAAGTAACATGCTCAGATTAGGGAAATGGTTGAGCATTTAACTGTCTGGAATACCAGGTGCTCTGGGCATCTGTTGTCATGTATCTGTGTGATTCTGATATCAGGCAATTGTGAGGTTCCAGCAATATGTTCACATGAAAAGTCATCAGAAAGAGCCGTGTTGTGTCATTTCTGAAAGATATGTAACAGGAAATGCAGTGCCAGGCACCAGAAGAGACACAGCTTCAAGTCAAGCTCTTGAAAGCCGAGCTCCATGATCAGGTTGCGCGATGTTGCGCGGGGGTATTTTACTTGACATGTCACTTGCGGATTGTTGTTCCAACCAGTTATACCATGTTATACCCGTTCATTGAAAGCCAAATAAATAAGCCCATGTGAGCCATGTGAGCCTTCAGATTTTTCTTTTCCCTGTGCCAGCTGCAATCTACTAGTCGGGAAAGGATATGAAGGAACCATTTAAATCCATTCAACGGTTTCAGATGGTTTCAGAACCTTGAGACTACTTCCGGATAAACGGACAATTCCTCGAAACTTCCAGGGGAAAAATGGAATGCCGAGCTAGTGCTCGAAGTGGGGGCCGATGGGGCCGGGGATCCGCACAGATGGAATTACACCGAAGTGAGCTCTACTCCTGCAAGCAGTGGGAGCCTTAGCAAAAAATAGCAGACATATGCTCATTATGCAGATTTATGCAGATTATGCACCAGTGAAGTTATGCTGCTCCAGAGTTTGGGTGTTGCTGTAGCCTTGGTGGAGCATCTCATGTCCCGCATCAAGGTCTGCCCAGGAGTTGTCTGCACATCGCACCAGGTCAGAGGCAGGTCTCAGTGGCATGGAGCGACTCTGCGCGTCCCAAAGCATGGTAGAACTTTGCAAAACTTCGCAGGCGTGTATCTCGAAGTTGGCCCAGCAGGTGCCGTATCTGGTGCAGTACTCATGTCAGTCACCACTTTCACTACTTTCATCACTTTCGCTAATGAGACTATATGGGACATGTGCAAAGGCAGCCCTGGAAAGCAGCCTCGCAGAAAAGAACTTCAATGCCCGTTTGGAAAGCGAGCAGCGGATGTGGATGGAGGATTCACAGCAGCTGCATACCTCTAATTGATTAGCTGACGACAGAAATGATGCAGCATCTCACATACTTAAGTTTTTAACACTTACAGTTGGAGATTTTTGTCAGGAGCGCCGGCGCATGCGCTCAGCACACCACCGTCAGACGCTTGGGAATGGGACATGGAAACCAGACCTTGCAAAAGCTGGGAGTCTCATACAGGAACATAAAGGTCTTGACCACGATAGAACTCTCTTCCTTATGATGCTTCTGATGTGTCAGTTCGGGCCAAGGTTCTCTCAACAGTGAAAAGGAATCGATGGAGCAGTTGAGGTGGATGCAGGGCGGATGCAGGGTGGATGTAGGGTGGAGAAATTCGTCCGTGCCATGCAGCGAATGTGTGGTCCCTTTGGATGAGGAGACAGGCGTCAGAAGAGCTCGCTGCAACAAATCGAAGGCTTGAGATCGAGGTCCCAATGGTCCCATTCTTGCAATTGCATCAATTGCATCCTTCTGAACTTGTTATTGATGGAAGAACTTGTTGTTTAGCTGTTTCAAGCTGAGTTCCTCCCCATGAGTGGTCCATGTTCTCGGATAGGCGAGGGAAGTAAGAGAGGCACGGAGTCGACAAAGGGCAGCGGAGGGTGCTGGACTTGGTTTCCTTTGGAAAGTTGATCAATTTGTGCGCCGAATCAGCCAAGCAGCCAACCGAATTAGACAGCTTGGTGTGGCTAGTTTCATCTTCAACTTGCTTTGTCAAGCCATCCTCGTCCAACTGGATTAAAACGGCTGAGGAAAGCTAAAGAGATCGGAGCAAAAGCAGGACTGGAAACTGTTGAATGAAACCCTAGATGGACACCAAAGTCAAGTTGAGTTTGATGTTGGGTCAACAAAGATCTTTCACAGATAAGCAATCACGAGCAAGCAAAGCAATACAAGTGGTGGGGTGGTGCAGCTTGATGATATTTGGAAAAGGCCTCTCTCTCCCTATGCGTATCAGAGATGGTTTGCATATTAATATACATTCTAAAATGGATGATGTTACTCAATGAATATCATAAAGGTGTTGATCCTCAGAGTCGCAACTATTGCGTAGCTCACATGTAGCCCTTGAAGAGACATGAATCAAGCACTTTTTTTAAATATCTCCAAGTAGTTGATTGTTTGTAGGTTTCAAAGGGTAAGAATGGCTGACATTCTCTGAATTGTTTCCGCTCTCAGCATTTGATAAAATCTGTGCGCTGAGGAGTCTCACACGAGCCTTATTCGAGGCGAAGCTGTAGAGGCAGAGGCCAGATCCCGCAGATGAAACACATGTGATGGATGTCATGGACCGTCACATGGTATCCCATGGGCAAAGCAGTTTGTAGCAGGTTCATGCTGAACGACGGCAAGAAGTTGCTGCGCTGGAGGCCAATGGCACAGAACCATGAAAGTTCAAAGAGAGTTTGCCGTAGTTTCAGCTTCCAAAGATTCAGGATGCACAGGTTTTTGTGAGTCCCAAGAATTCACGTGAACCATCAAGAATACCGTTGTTGATTGGTTACTATAGATCTTATATATTAATATATATATATATGATATTATCACAAGGGATCTCGGGGGTTGTACTGCATCATGACTCATAGGCATCAAGGCTTCAAGCCTCACTGGTGGAAGCAGAACACCAGGTCGAAGGCTCAGGGCGAAACACACCTGGCCAACATGAAAAACATCAAGATGACGCCAAGATAATTTATTTGTTTTTCGTGTGTATTTCATGTGTATCTTCTGTATTTCATCTGTGCATCACTTTTGATATCTTTTGTGTATCAGTTGTACATCATGTGTGTGTGTGTGCATCAGTTGTGTTTTTGTATATCCTTTGTGTCACCAGTCTCGAAAAAAAAAGAAGAGCCGAGGTGCAAAGGCAGCAGGCCATGGCGAGGCTTCAAAACGAGATGGCCCTGAAGGAGCAGAACTCGATGACTTTGGAACTCCGTGCTGCCGTTGAGGAGGCGCTGTCGTCATGGGCGATATCCCACTTCGGTGGTTGTTTGCAAGGCAGAAGAGAAATATATACGGAATCAATGGTAACTGAATTTCTGAATCATGACTTATTTGTATTTATTTGTTACATACAAATCAGACTAACAAGATGAAATGAAAGATAGCGGGGATCATATTATATCTATGCTGCACCCTCAACAGAATAACATTGCGTGGAAGCCGAGGTGAAATTGGGACATATGCATGAAGAAGAACTCCTGAAGGCTCGCTTGGCAAGTTCATCACCTCGCAGGCAACAAAGTTTTGAAGCACTGAGGTATTGTCTTCCGAAGAAGCATATGCGTCCAGAGTGCACCAAGGTTGGCTGGAATATTGGCTGAGGGCAAGTGTTAGAAAGTATGAAAGACCTAACAAGGAATCTTGCTGTAATTTCAGTGACTCCGTTCTTTAGCTTACCCATAGGAATGATTTAGTCTCTACATGTCCCTGTCCCTTCTGTGACGTCAACTGCGACACTTCCTGGATCCTGGGACAGCCGTGCCACGGCTGCCACGGCTGCCACTGCCTCAGATTTGGGTAAGACGACCAGCGAGCTGAAGGAGCTGAGCAATGCTTTTCAGGTTCGGGACGGCTAGTTGTGGGCACCTCAACACCCCAAAATGGATCAAAGAATATCAATATCAAATCATATCAAAATGCCTAGTAAATCTTTTCGATTCGGAAAGGACCCCCAGGGGTCTCCAATTTTTTGGGATCGAAATGTGTCGTGCCGTTGCAGGCAGCAGCTGCTGAGCATCTCCATGAAACTCACGCAGCAAAGGAGCAGGTGGACCATCAATTTTTATTATATAGACAGATAGACATATAGTATATAGTATAAGTATAGTATTATATATATATATATATTTAGCATTATATATGTCATCATATTATTATTATATAGACTCAGACCATCATACAGACTTATACTGCAATGTCGGAGCTGCTTGCATCCAAGCAAAGAGATTCCGCATCGCCGACCTACAGAGACCCACAGGCAGCTGTTGCAGAGAAAGCAGCTCGAGTTGCTGCGGAGCTCCGACAGAAGCTGGAGCGTTCTTCTTCCGAGGCGCTGGGCGATGGGTCCCGCGTTGTGCTTAGCTTGTTTTCTCACCCCGCGACAATTCAATGAACAAATTGTTAAAACTTGTCCAAAGACAACTGAATGACGGAAAAATGAAAATTGAGAATTGAATAACCAAAAGGATCCAAAAGGATCAAAAAGGATTCTCTGTCTAAATGATTTCCCGTTACCATGTTTTTTGTCACGCCCGCGGTCACCGCCGGTCAGTGACACAGCAGGTGCAGCAGTTGCAGCTCCAACATCAACAGGACATGGAGACCCAGGAGACCCAGGAGACGCAGCTTAGGAGTGCCAGGCCTATGGCAAGAATCAATGGGCTTCCTAGCAGTTGATACAATCAATGGGTTGCTTTACCACTGATTTATGATGATTTGTAGGGGATCATCACTACAACTGGAGCTGTTGGATTGGGTTGCGGAATGTTGCAGAACGGTGGTTGAGTGATTCTTTGGAGGTGTCCTGTATCCAAAATGAAGAATTGATGTTTGTAAGGTTGGTATATGCATTATACATAATACAATATGTCTATATATAATTATATATATACACGTATATAACTATATCACAAACATATCTATGATATGAATCAATATGCATGCACACGCACGTGAGTATAACAAATCCAACGTTTGTCACTCATGATCTTGATCTTTCGGCCAGGCAAGAAGTCTCTGAGCAGCACCGGGTACTCCATCATCAGGAGGCCGCTCATTCCTGCCAAAAGATGACATCCTTCGGTGTTCCAGCTGGATGTGGTCCCTCCAAGTGTTTGAACCAGCCAATCATCGCTGTTGGTCCTGCGATATTTGCCCGAACATGAGCCGTCTTGCTAGATCTTGCTAGATTATGTAAGTGTGTTGCTGACACACACATTGGTATACTATGATATACTGATATATGCCATGCAGGCCTCTGCCGAAGAGACGAGGTGCACAGTGTCACAGGGATGGCTGTGCTTGGGTCACGAAGGTGGACCCATCACGAGGACTTCTAGGTTTGTTTGGTACATCCCAGGATCCGAGGAATGACCAAGACCCAGTCAGTCTTCCAGTAGACTCGGCCTCGGCCTTCTGGTGGTTTGAACAGGAAAGTGTCATCAATTCCTTGTATTAGTTTGTGCAGCTTGTTTTGCAAGTTGACAAGAATCACCAATAACATCCAATAATCACTTTGGTATCTTTGATAGAATCACCAATACCCAAAATCATCATTAATCATAATCACCATTAATCACCATTAATCACCATGAATCACCATTAATCGTTGCATGCAACAAGCCACATGACACCATCTCTGTCGACAGGCTCCAACTCAAGGCTACAGAGGCAAAGTTGAGGCGAGAGATTTCTCTCAGCGTGATGAGGTAGATATGTTTTTGGAGTGCGTCCATCACACCAGATTGATATGTGCATGTATGTATATATATATATATATATGTATGTGTATACATATATATATATACACACATACATAATCATAGAGATACAGGTGCCAATGTGAAATATCCTGTTGGACATGAAGTGGATCGGATCGTGCACCCAGAATATTTGTGGGTCGGTCGGGGCATGGGCTGATACGAACTCCAGCTGTCCAGACGTTGCGATTCAACACATCCAGGTCTGTCGAAGGCAGTTGCGCAGAAGCCCAGATGTGTTTTGATTCATGCTACCAGGAGACCAAAAAATCCCCAGGGCATTGAAATGACACTTGCGCTTCCCACTCGTGGTCATGTTTAACCAGACCTGAACTTATTGCGCCACTTAGGAATATCCAGTGTTTTCATTTGTGCATCGGTATCTCTTGCCGAAGATGTCTCTTTTTTGGACGAAATCCCTGGTGAAGCCAAATTGACAAAAGGGATGAGTTGGAACATGATGAAACATGTTGAACCCATCAACCACAAAATGCTTGATGGTTTGACAAGTTGAAGGCCCACGCTTTAAGCACCCTGCGACAGGAGCTCATCTTGGCGCAACAGGAAGCAATTGAGCAGAAGGATCTCAGAGAACAGGATTTGGCGCAACTGCGCCGAGCCTGCGAGGAGTCCTTGGAAGGACAGGATGACATCACCAGCCATGGAAATCCCACGGCTAAACTGCTGATGTGAATATAAGGGGCTACGCCCCCTGCCGCCGACCCCAGGCAGGGTAGCTTGGGGCGGCGAGCGGGGGGCGGTAAACTGCTAAATACTCGTCTAGCTGATTTACCTTGTTCTGTTTTTTCTATCCAAT
>Ga0126342_10021017_pt1 | contig 10921 bp, 7 predicted proteins | sample Cyp1metagenome_FD_92528 | JGI IMG/M metagenome (GOLD analysis project Ga0126342, IMG submission 92528) | Coral microbial communities from Lord Howe Island, Old Settlement Bay, Australia - Cyphastrea 1 metagenome | ecosystem: Host-associated > Invertebrates > Cnidaria > Coral ... | reverse complement strand
TCCCTACACATCCCTACACATCCCTACACATCCCTACACATCCCTACACATCCCTACACATCCCTACACATCCCTACACATCCCTACACATCCCTACACATCCCTACACATCCCTACACATCCTTACACTCCTTCAGCTTTTGTTCAGCTTTTGTTCAATTTTTTGTTCATCTGAGCGTTTCAGCGCAGGTAGTGAGGCTCTTTGTTCAGCTTTCGCAATGCTTCTTCAAGCGCTGCAGCCTCTGGGAGTTTCAATGTGTAGCGCTTGGCAGGAGGCGCTACTTGCGCTTGGTTTCATTTTTGGAGCTGGCCAACACGGTTGAATCATGTTGAATCATGTGGAATCATGAATCCAATTTTGAACAAAGATCTTTGCGGACTGGATTTGCAAGGAAAGCGCTGTGGCTAGGCCCTGTACCATCTTGTACCTTCTTTTTTTTTTGGCATTGAACCTGGATCACATCACGGGTCACCTCTTGTTTCTTGTTTCTTGCGACTATGATTCAAGCCGGGCCTAGTGACTCGAACAACCAATAGATAGGTCTCACTTCCAGCCGATCTCGTGACATGGGCTCATTCGATCTTGCAGTGCTTGTTGCATGTGGAAAGGTCGTGGAGGAAGCGCTAATGAAGCAGAAGGCCTTCGTATGCTGCACATGGAGATCTAGACTCAATCCGAAGCATTCTCCATTTTTACTCCATTCCAACTCCATTCCTCCCTACCAGTACTTGTACTAGACTTGAAGGCCATCTTCCGCGGACAATCTTTCTAGTTGGTGATAGTGGTGAGGAGATCCAATGTGAAGTGGAAACACTTCAAGAGTGTGTGACAGATACAGGTCTCACAATGAATTTAAAGTTGGGCTGTTTGGCAATATTATCTTGATTTATCTTGACTATTTTCTTGACAAACGAGTTTGATGTTAGGGACTGTTAGAGTATTGAGACCGCATACATACATATAATTATAATACATATATCGTAATATATAGACACGTAGAATGTTATCTAATATATTGATATAATTCTATATATACATTTCATAATCACAACATGTACTGTACATTTATACACATATGTAGACAAGTAAATGAATATGAATGATATATAAACATATTACATGTATGTATATATATATATAAATATATACCTATATTATATGTATATTTATTGTATATATATATATTAAATATGTATATATCTATATTTAATAGTACATATATATATACAGGTATACACTTATATATAATTTATATATGATATGACACGTATAATATACATGCAGTATATCTTATGATGATGTGGTTGTGGCCGGCAGGCAAGGCTGCAAGATCTGGCCGCAGAGGATCCCAGGTGCCAGTGATAACACCAGAAATCTATGGATCGATTTATCGATTCTTATCATGGCAGAAATGCACCATAGATAGTTACATCATTTGTGGTCTTGTGATTCTGCCATAGATAAATAGATAAACAATGATAATCTATGGATGATGATGGATGACAGTTTCTTCCTGTTTTGAGGTTTTGATATTTTTTGGAGACTGGAGGGGCTGCACACATTTATTTTGTGGAGGTCGAATGATGTGCGTTGGAGGGGTCCTTTCTTTATGTCTTTTGAACGGTGCACTTCAAGATCTCCATGTGGTGGCATGGTTTCATGGGCCGTGCTGCCGGATGTCTGCTGAATCCAGGGGTGTCTTAGGACCAAGGAAGTAACATTTTAGCATGGGGTGGATCGTGACGCCCCTGGCCCTGCAGGAATTGGAATGAAGAGGAGGCGGAGCGTCAACTCTTTGAGTTCACAGGACTGCTGTTGAGCTTCAGTGGGGTTGCTCCTGTGCCCAGTTTGATTTGGTCACGGTGGTCAAAAGTTTTTGACAGCAAGGTCAAGGTCGAATGTTGCCGGGATTGAGACGTTCAAGAACACTCAAGCCCCCTCAAGCAGCATCATTCGCACATCACACCATCGTGGCACTGTCCAATGCATTTCTCGAATGGTACCATTCAAGTTCTCTGGTTTTGGCCGACCTTGGCAGTGCATCTCCGAAATACTTGCAACATCTTTCAACAGCTGGCCACGGAATCTTATAAGTGTTGTGGCATAAACAATCTTTTCGGTGCATGTTGCATTTCGACGTTGGGCCAATTTGATCAGTTTTGGGATTGTGGATATGTTGGGGTTCTTGGTAAACCATGGCGAAGCATATGATCAGTATGCCATGCCCAGAATGACCAGAGAAGGTCCGCTGTGGCTGTGGAAAGGACTGTCTCGAGACTTGGACCGTTTGCAGCAGCAGCAGCGCCAGCAACAAGCAGCTGCTGCCCAGTTGCGCCGGCGGAAGCACCTGTCGAGTGCAGCTGCTGTGCAGCGGGACAGAGTTGGGATAGCTGGGATGTCCGTTGCAAGCAGTAACCATGGTGCAAAGGCAGGCTGCTTCAAGAGTTTGCATCAGGTCTTATGGATGACTTATTGCAACTTGCTGTAGAAGGCCCCGTTTGAATGGTGCAACTAGTCACCATTCACCTGGGGCAAGCCTCAAATCGGTATTGTAGTACATTGTAGTAGCTCAATGATCAATTTTTTAGCATGTTTGAGCTTTATACAAAAGCTGATTAAGTTGATCGCAGTTCCAAGAGCTCGCAGTGAGTCTCCATCTTTCAAACGTTTGCGCCAGGACTTGCACAGAGCACTGGCAGAGGCCCTCACTCAGGTAGTGGAGATGGACACTGCCGGCTGTGCGGTGCATGCGCCCAGCGCTGGTGAAACTGTAGAGGCTGGAAAATGAGACTGCCAGGAATAAAATAGATTCTATGACTGACCATGACTGACCAACATGGTCAGATGGTGTGTCACTTTTGCGATTCAGAATACAGCTGCCAGCTGTGTGGTACTTAATGCTTTTGCCGCTGGGCTCATTGCAGCAGTGTCAGGCACCTCCCATCCCTAGCGATGAGGAAGCGCCCTCGCCGAGCGACTTGATGGACATGGGAGGCCTGTGTCATGGACACCATGTCTCGATCCTGGAACCCACAGCCACAGCCACCAAAGATGAGGGATGAAGTCTACCAAGATGCACTAAGATGCAACAAGACAGATCAAAATGCACAAACAAAAACAAAACCGGCAACCGTTGCCTACAACAGAAGAGTTCCTGTGAACAGGTGACTCGCCGCCAGTGACTCTGCCGTGGGAAGCTCAGCTACTGTGACATCAACACGTCGTGGTTTCCAATCATGTCCTGTATCAAAGATATCACCGATGTCACTGCCCTCCCCTGCACACTGTTGTACTAATCTTGATGCTTCGTTGAGTTTGGAATTGACATTGTTTCGAAGCAAAGAGAGGTCAGATGGTCAGATGGTCAGACAATGTGCTAAGCGCCTCAACCAAGACTGGAACATTGGCACCTCATGAAAATGTCCTGGAGAATCAGGAACCTTGAAATTGCTTAAAACATATAGTTTTTTACTCCTATTTTATCCTAATTTTGCTGCCAATTCAACTTCGGAACAGGTGATCAACCACTGTTAAGTACTGAGGCATATTCCAGATGACTTGCTTGACCTTTCTGGACCAAACTTGATTGATGCAACTTGGTGACGTTTGGCTCGATGGGTCTGGTTCATACCATGCAGCTCATGTGACGTTTTTTTGGGAATGAAGGTAGTATATACAGGCCAGCTGAAACCGAAGCACAGGGGTTGATAAACCTGTTGATGTCTATTGATGCTAAGACAGGCGGCAGCTTTGGCATTACCGCCTCCCACCATGGAGTGAGTCATGGAACCACAACGGTGGCTCAGGTGTCGGAGCCTACAGATTCCGTCGTGGCCACAGCTGCTCCGGCTGTGCCCTCTCCAGTTGGGGAGGCACAACCCTGACATTGGGTGCCTTATCTCATCTTATCTCGCTTGCTTAGAGAACTTTGGGTGCAAACCCCTTGTGCGCAGGCGCCCGAAGATCGGGCCACCGTTGATGCCGTGGAGCGATGGAGGGAAGGCACAATGGAGGGACTGCGCACCACTGTTTTCTGATGCCCTCAAAGGAATTGTTGCAGGTTTCAACCCGGGCGAGGTCAGGAGAAACCTTTCAAACGTTTTGGCTCACTCTTTCCATCCGACATCTTTTGATACCTCACTGTAAAGATCTGTAAAGCGCTTTGTAGAATCACATGAGACCATCAAACTCAGTTAGCCATGTTGACCGTGTTGACGGCGTTGACCATGTGGACCACAATTCAATTGGACCACAATTGGACCACAAGTTTTCAACGAGCTGAGGCAAAAATCTGCGGGCGCTGCTGGCCTCCGTGCACTTGGTGGCGCCCAACACAGCATGGACTGCGAGGTCTGGGTGACGTCCGGGTCCGGGTGACATCCCTAGTTCGATGTGTTTCAATGTCTTTCAACATTTTGAGATTTCTGGAGGTTTGTGGGGCTTAACTGGAATGGAAATGGGATTGGTCAATGAACTGATCAAACCGGCTGCCTGCACGCATCCATTTTATACATTTTTATACAAGACTCAGCTGGTTCAAAACGTTCAGCGCTTCATGGAGGAGCTTGTCTGGCCTGCTGGATCAGGCTGCGCTGAAATCTGCCTACAGCATCTCGGGCCTTAGACTTTGACACCCACAGTTGTTAAACATTGTTAAACTACATCCTTGATGTTGGGGCTTGGCATACCTTTGGCATACTTTCGGCATTCCTTTGCCCAGGAGAGGCGCTGCTGACATTCCATCCAGATAAGTTTCCTGACCAGCCAATCCTGGGAAGATGTGCATCTTGGCACAGCTTTGGCGTATTTTGGGGACCACTGGGCATACATTGGCTGCCAAGAAGTCACGTCGTCCGGTGGTTGTCAAGAGGGATTACCAAGGAATCTTGTCTTTCAGGCTTCAACCCTTGAGTGGGATAGTACAGTATGAAGATGTATGAAGCATTGATCAGCGTTATGGTAGCGCACGTCAGGGAAATCCATTGAAATCCAAAGGCAGAGCTCTTAAACATGATGGGCCCCGGCGATCCTAGTTTGATGGCTGTGTAAACTTGCATCCCTGGACTTACCTCGATCTTTTTTTATGATGGAGCAAGGAATTGCATGGGTCATGGCAGACTAAATCTTCATTGCATTCCAATCTGCTAGACCCACATGGTTTGCTTCGTTTTGCTTCTTTGCAAAGCTCAGGTTGTGGATGCATTGATTCAGGCTCAAAGAAGTGAACGATGAGCGCCCTTCCGTGCCGTGTGTCGGCTGTCAGAAGATGTTCGAAAGTAACCTTGATTGCAGCTGGCACGTAGACTTCAGGTCTGACAAACTTTCGGAATCTTTCCGATATTGTAAAATCATGTAAAATCGAAGACCCTTAGCCTAGCTTCTCAATGTGTTGTCCGCATGTCCGTATACGATGACTGATGCCTATGTTGAAGTTTGTTCTGGCCTAGGACGAAGAGGAGGTGTGAAATGTTTTTTTTTTTTGCAGATATTTTTTGCGTTCATTTAGATTTTTAAAGTCTTATTTGGTGTTGTTTGTTCTGGATTCTCTTTTACTGTAGATTCATGTAGATTCTTAAAATTTGATTTCGGTATTAAACTTGCCAAAGAAGGGTGCAAGTGAAGACCGATACAACGGGTTCCTAGGAACTCTGGCTGCATAGAGGTGCTTTTCTTGCCTGAAATCCTCGGTCAGCGCAATGGAAAATAGTGACGTGCGAAGAAACCCTACGGAATGTACAGAGCGCGCTCGATTCTTGGATTGCTTCATTGCAGCTGCAGTCTTTTGGTTTCCAGCATGACCAAACCGGTCCTTGCTACGCTGCTAGGAGAGCTTTTGAACGCGTCTCGCTGCTGGAGAATCCCTGCAGCCTTTGCCGCCCTGGCATTGCGTCAGAGATTGAAAAGGGCTAGAACTAGAACCTAATCAGCTGACGTATTCAGGCAGAACTCTGCCAGCTGAAATGTGCAGAAAAACTTGGTTGTCTACAGAGTCAGCTTTAATGTCAAGTAGCAGCAAGATGCGAACGTCCCTTGCCGAACATGAGCGCAAGATGAGTCTCCTACTTGTACAGACTTGGAGGTCTCGTGCGCAGGAAAAAGCCAGGTCTCTGGGAGTGCCGTTGAGTTGGCTGTTGCTGTGAGGAACTGTAGACATGGAGGAAAATTCGATTATCCACTGATACACAGTGTATGATTTCAACTTTTCTGTTGAGTATGCTCTGGATTGGGGAGATGTGCTTTTGTCTTGACTGATTGAATGCCTCGTAGTGCTAGGGTGTGTTTAGCCCCGAATCAGTGGAAGTTTGGATCCACCCGAGATGTTTTCACATTCCGCCGCAAGGTGAAGCTCATCCAAGGCCGCGGAAATGTGACTTTGGATATCGCCAAATGCGCTGGGTCCCTGGTGGGCTTGTGGACAAAGGCCCTATGTGGCTTCAAACTGACAGCTCAGAATGGTGAGAGTGTGGCCATTCGGTGAGCCATTCTGACAGGAGCGCCATGTCACAAGCCTCACGGTGCAAATGTCAGGTTTTGGAGATCAAAAAGGGCATGGATTTCAAGGCAAAGAAACCCACGGAGGCAGGGCGGAAGGTGATCAAAGTCCGAATTTTGAAATTGGGGCAAATGTTGCAGTGTTTTGGTCCTGGTCAGTTTTGGAATGTATGCATGGCTGACTTTGGCCCTGCTTTCTGAACGCCCTGTGGCCACGCCCGGTGAAAACGGTGAGGCGCCGGTGGCACAGTTCACTGACGAATCGCTGGCAACATCGGTGCGGGGTGTGGTGGGCAACCTCACAGAAAAACTTCAGATTGGTCACGGATATACCATATGAATCCATATGATATACCGATGTATGCAATGTATGCCGTATGTCGCCGTATGTTACATGTCAATGTACCATTGTACCATCTTGATCAGGATGCACTTGAAGACTGCAGATTTCGTTCCAAGAATCAAACATCCTTCAGAAACCATAATATTTTACACTCCTAATTAGTGGTGCAATTGATAGGAGAAGTCTGAGATGCATCACTTTGGCTTTGCAACAGCCAGGCTTTGGCCGATGCTTCCGAGCTCGTTGCTATGTTGGGATACCTAGAATGGGCAAACTGTTTTCACAGCAAAGGTGACAGGCAATCAACTTGGAGTGGAACCTGTCTCACAGCATGTGTTTGTTGCGATCGTTGAAGTTGGCTTGTGATGGCGTGCAGTACTTGGAAAGAGCTTCGGACCAGATTTCTTGGAAATTTATGGAGGAGACATATGATGTCCTGTAATTACAAAACTATGTATACATATGTATACTATGTTATACGCAAATCAACATGTTTGACTGTTTGACGCTCTTTTCTCATCCTTGAGCAATTTGTCCAGCGACAAGATGGCTTTCTGTGTAGCAACTTTGAACCTTAAGCGGCGCAGCGGGAATGCTTAGAGGTGTCAAGAGGCTTCAGGCACAAGTGGTAGAACCTGGTAGACCCTGGTAGACCATGTGAATAGACAGCAACCGTTAGGCCACAAGGAGTTGATTTTACGGATGACCCAGTTATCAACTGCCTCCTGTATCCCAGGCTCAAAGGTGCAAAGGTCACTGTGGAGAGCCATGTGAAACCCGCTGGCAAGGGCCAAGATGCCTTCTGGGAGCGGGTTGCGAGTCGTGTAGCAGACCACAGGGTTGTTGTAATTTTTGCATATTTTTGCGTTAACTGCCAGGCGGTTTGTGGAGAACAATGGTTAAGGGCACTTTCAGAAACTGTGTGTGATTTAAATTGAGTCGATTGAGAATCATTTAGTTTGGTTGGCTGTGGCCAATTCAGGTGACTCTTTTTGCGACATGCCTACCAGCCCACATTCTACCAGTGTGCAGAAATGTCTGACAGCACCCCGTCAGGAGCAAGTAGCTGAAAACCGTGCAAACTTGATCCGAGAACACTTGGCCGCCAAGGACTGGGTCAAAAAGCTGGTGATGTCGTCGTCGTAGTGGGGTTGACATGGGTTGACAAGGGTTAGTCTTTCTGAATCTGTTCCAGCTCAACTTGGTGACTTTGCCACCACCTTAAGCATCCTTAAGCAATAGGACGACTCCTTTTTTGTTTTTTTTTGATTCATAGCATTTCATACCTTTCGATCGATATCAGTTCGAAAGGGTGAACCCCGACGGCTTAGATCGCCGCCACAACATTCGTAACATGACTTGCAGCGAATCCTTGACTTTTTGGCAGACCAGCGATGAAGATGGTGAGATCGTTGCAAAGGGCTTGTCGGGAATCCCAGTTCCAGGAATCAAGGCTTGCTGGAGTAATTACTTGTGAGCTACAACACTAGGCTCAAAGGCTTTGTGCGAGAACTGTTGGATTTGATAATTATACTTCACCTTTATTTGGTGATAATTGTAATTTGGCTTTTCTCATTCCACCTATTCAATACCGATCCGACATAGCTTTGATCTTTAGGATCCTTCTGACACCGACACCAAGGCATGGGCCAAAAAGCAACAATCAAGTGGTACCTCGGAAGAGTTGGATCAGTGGCATTCGGGGATACCAAGGATGCCAAGGATTCCAAGATCACTGGATGATGGGATGATTCCAAGGATGCATTGTGTTTTTTTTGGCTTTTCAGGCCAGGGATGTGAGGTCAATGTCACAAGTTCAATGACGTGCCGCATTGAGGTGGTAAAGATAGATGTCACATGACGTCACTCCTTGAGGGGCCTGGCGGTGCGCCCAATTCAACAACAGGCAGATTTGCTTTGGCCTTCTGGCTGTGACAGAGTCATTATAATTATATATATATACATACATACATATAATTATGTATGATTACATGTGCATATCTCCTCCAATGTCTCATTTTCCAAGCTCTTTTTTGGAGTCTACACGACACGTGCACACACACACACATGCTCATTAAATCCACAGTTGGTCCGGGTTTCACCCGCCAACTGTCCAGATCATTCCAGAGCATCCTCCAAGAAGATGCTTAGTGCAACAGCAGCGCCAAGATGGGCTGCAAAAAAAAACTGATTGCTGAGCCTGCTGAACTGATATGATTATATGATATTATATACATCTATATACACAGAGTCGATCTAAAGGTCCATGTAGGGATTCGCCATTACGAAGCCCGCCGGTGTTACAACATGAGACCCCGCGAAAGTTTTTTCTGAATTCCTGAAAATAAATTATTGTTGGCGAAAAATTTAGCAAACATATATTATGAAGTGGTTTATCAAAATTTATCATATTATATATAAATATATATATATATATTATTATAGATGTATATTATTGTTTTTCTAGGTGAGAACCTTCTGAACTGAATTGGGGATGGCAGGAATAGAATAGACCCGCATACTATTTTGTAATTAAATGGAATTGCATCTGCAAGTACGACTCGGATACAACAAATTTTTTACGAAAATTTCCCGATTTTTTTTTGGGAAATTTATGGCAAGAAAAACGATATATATGGAAATTCATTATCAAATGATATTTTTACATCATCAAGAAAATTTGGATCCAATAAAATTACTATTTTTTGAGAAAAATAATTTAATATAATCTTAATTTAAATTTAAATATAATATAATATAATTACATTTATTTTTATAATTATTATAATTTATAATAATTATAATTTATTTATATATTAAATAATTTGAATTTATAATTTATAAATAAACATATAATTTTGAGAAAATTATAATTATATAATTTATTTTTACGAACATATATTTATTTAATAACAATAAAATATATTGTTATTTTATATAATATATTATTTTTTTTTAAATTGGATATATATAATTATATATATTTTTTTTAAATAATTTATTTGTAAATTATAAATTTAAATTTTAATAATAATAATAATTTGAAAATTTAATAATTATAATTAATTTTTTAAATAAATATTAATTTAAAATTGAAAAAAAAAAAATAATATTATTGTAATTTAAATTTATATAATTTTTAATTTGGATAATTATAATTTTTAAAATTGTGAAATTACACGAATCCTAAGGGTAATATATAATTTACAACCATATATTCTTTGACTTGCTAAATTATATAAACCATTTTGGTTGTTACCGACTTATTTTGGCTTAAGCACTATTAAAAGGGCACTGCCTTGTGCTTGGGTACATCTTAACTAATTCCCACGTAAGGCTGTATCGTGGTTGAACTAACTGGTTAATAGCCTCAGCTTCACATAAGCTAATTCCATAAATTTGTAGTCCCCAAAGCTTGAGCCCCTTTGGTTGCCACACCCCCGCCGCCTGTGGTATTAATTTTTCTAATAAACCCATAATCGAATTGCAAACGGTCTAGGATTATTCGTTCCACAGATGTATTAAGCAGACCGGTCCAGGTCTCGCCAAGTGAAGAAAAGCCTAAGCTTCTCTGCGAAGGATTGTTTGGTGATGGGCAGGGAATTGCGATCTAATACAACACTGCCATTGGATAGGATCCGAATTCCATAACCCCAACTTCAAAAGAAGTAGCTCCTTGTAATTGTGTGTTCGCACGTTCAAGTGAGTGATATATTCCGGGGTGTTTGCGATCCATTTGCAACACCGGACCAAATTAGACCAATCCCATACTACTGTAGTTTACTTGGTAGGTTAGACAACCAGTGTTCCTCGAATTTTCTTTAGGAATCTTTGAGTGTAGTCCCAAGCACAAAGAGGAGAAAATCCATAATGTCCAAGAAAGGTGGAACAAGTATTTTATTTGTACATATTAGGCTCAAAGAGTTCAATTTATTTGACCGCACCTGTTCCATATCGCCATTGACTAGTGCTCGGTGCCCGTTGATGCAAAGGGATCGCACTCCTAGAAAGGGTGCGCAACTTGTCAGCCGTTTCGAAAAAGTTCGCAGAGATAAGAAAGGCGGAAAAGTGTTCAAGCGCAGGTA
>Ga0126342_10021016_pt1 | contig 10921 bp, 10 predicted proteins | sample Cyp1metagenome_FD_92528 | JGI IMG/M metagenome (GOLD analysis project Ga0126342, IMG submission 92528) | Coral microbial communities from Lord Howe Island, Old Settlement Bay, Australia - Cyphastrea 1 metagenome | ecosystem: Host-associated > Invertebrates > Cnidaria > Coral ... | reverse complement strand
GCAGAGTTTCCTCTTCCATTTTTGAACTTTGGTTCTAAACTTTTATCCCAATGGTTCTTGAAGGCAAATGTTACTATTTTGGATTTGTCCTGCAACTTACCAGGTTCTGGAATTCCAGAACCTGGAGCAGTTCCTGGAATTCCAGGAACTGCATGTACTGAACATGTTTATCTTTCAAGTTGAAGTCATCTCTTGCAGAGTTTCCTCTTCCATTATTGAACTGCTCTGTTCGGAGGCCGCAGGCTGCGGTCAACACTGTGCGGATCGAGTCATGCAGATCGAGTCATATTGTCAGTGCCTCAAGCAATCAGGAAATCTTTCAGATTCAGAAGTTCAGGACCAAATCAATATATTCAAGCTATATCTCGACAAGTGCTTTATATATCATCATTGGCTCAAAATACATGAGCCTAAGCTGCTCACAGTTCAGAAGCAATTTCCTGCACCACTGCTACCTGGCTGGAAGGATGGGCTCAAGCATTTTCATGAACACATGTGGCAATCGCATCAGCAGCATTCACTGAAACTCCAAAGAATGGTTGAAGACTTGTCATGAGAAGTTTCATGAATACTAGCCCTGTTCATGATAAGTTTCATGAATACTAGCCCTGTTCATGAGAATGTTCATAAACACACCTGGCACTCACCATGAGAAGGTTCATTCTGACATGTACTTTTAGGACGCAGTGCACATTGAGTTCACCCTGGCGTCATGAGTGTGCCTCCTACGCTGAGTGGCTGCACGATTCACAACCTCACCATCTATACTGCTGCTGCAGGGCCGAAGAAGAAGGCATGGCAGGTGAGAAGAGAATCTTGGCATTTGATTTGCTTTCAGGGGTTGGGCTTGGTCAGGGAATGAAATTGTGTGAAGGTTGGGGAAGGTTTTGTGATTTGAATATTCATATCCAGCGCGTTTTTGCATGACCTTGCACTTCATCACGCATCAGGATAGGCAGGGGATGGAGGCCTACGATGCTTCCAAGAGAGAGACCAAGAGAGAGGACCCACCTGATGATGACGACGACAATGGCGACGACGATGACGACGACGATCTGCCAGCCAGCATCTGTCCATCATCTGGAGACCAAGTGACTCTCGGTTGATTCAAGCGCATTGTTCCTACGACCCCCTGTGGCAAACCTTATGCTTGCCCTTTGCACCCAAAGCTTCTGAGGACTTCTGGGCAGTCTCCTCGAGGTGAAGCTGGGAAGATTCTTGGCACAATCTTTAAAATTGATCTTTGACCGAAAGCTAGACTGAATAATAGGATGTCACATGCTTTGAAGCCTCCACAGGGTCTAGCCTGCTTTTGTGCATGACATGCTGTCAAGTCATGGCAGTGTGCAGCTTTGCAAAATAAATGCTATCTATTGTCTGCTTCAGGAGGAAGTGGGTGGAACCCAAAGAGGATGAGCAGCAAGTTGAGTTTCTTGGTTTGGACATGACGTGCCAAAATGGTCCTGGATTTCTTCATGTTTTCTTCTACCCAGCTAATCACCTCTTATGACCTTCTGTGCCTGTCTTGGCTCAGGCTGGATGATGAATGGCTTCAATGGACCATGGACTTGCGCAATGCTCAGCGCTACCACCTGGAGGGCACAGCAATGGGTGACATTTTTGTCACAGGGGCTCCTCCTTCCTACATGGCCTTGCAGGAGTTCTTTGGCGCTGTTGTGAATTGCCAGGCTCAACAGAAACTTGCTTGCAAATACAGTCTCATGTGCTACTCATGTTATGGGTTGGATGAGCTGGTTAGAACATATGTCAGCTAACATCCCCAAACTGTCACAATATATTTCAAAACAAATTCCTGGAAAATAGGATGTCCCAAGCTCCCTGGACATCCTATTTCCATGTCCTCCGAATGTGTGTCAAAATATGGTAGTGGAAAATGGGATGTCCCAAGCTCCCTGGACATCCTATTTTCCTGAGATTTCATCTTTGCTGAGGAATTTCAAGCAGCCGGAGAAAACAGCTGATGGGTCTCTTCAGTGCTATGCTGGCAATCCCAACTGGTTGCTGAACAAGCAGACCCTCCGTTCTGAGTTTCTTGGTTGCTTTTCAGATGCAATGCAACCAGTGGCTTGATGTGTTGTCAATGCCCCAAACCCAAGATTACAAAAGGTCCTATCTTGCCAGTAGTGAAAACAATTCAAACGGTAAAAAAATAGGTCAGTGCAACCAGGATATTTTAGAATTTGGCACTAGGCTATGCTAGGTTCCATACCCTGATGTCCAACATGGCTGCAGCACTGACGCCTTGCAAGCCACTCCTCATCCACTGCAGCTTGGTGAGAAAAAACATGACTCAAAAGGACAGTTGATTGGTATTTTTTTATTTGCAATGTGGTCATATTGGTTCACTTGTTGTGGGTTCTTGAGTGCCAATTTGTTCTTATTTGGTTAGCCCTTTTGGCAAACCCACAACAAGAAAAAAAAATAAACCTGTATTCCAAAGGTTCTTGGCTGGGTAAATTATATTAATCCTGGTTTAGGAAGTCGCAAGAGATTTCAAAGCAAAATAGGACATCACAGGAATCATTCGCTGAACTTGATATGTTTTGATTCCATTGTGGGTGCATGATGTTGGACTGCTTGAGGCAACGGGGGTGTGCACCGATCGCCAGCACTTGCTGGTGGGTTTGCGCTGTGGAGCGGTGCAGTGGCATCGGTGGAACTCGCAAAGGAGTGGTTCAACATCCAGCATGTCTTTGATCAGTGCCTAGCAGGCATTTAGATTGTTTGTTCTTCTGAAAACTGTTTGCTTGGTGTCTTTTGGCTTGATGTCTGTCCCAAAAGTCTTACGGTTAGGCCATGTTATGATTATTGCATATGGAACTTGAACTCCACCCCATTTCCTGCATTGATCGATTTTTCAGGTTCCTCGAGAAATCCATGGCGGCTGGAACTCAGCAAAGGATCTCCATGCGGACAAAATCAAAGGTTTTGAAGGGTAGCAGCTGCAGAGAGAACTGTACATTCCCTTGATTGAAGGGGTAACTGTTTTGAAGGGCGGTAGACCTAACGATTGATGTTTTGAACTTCTTCCACTTGTAGACCTTTAGAGTGCTTGACTGCTGCGACTGTTCACTTCTGTGACTCAGGAAAGCTAAATCTCGAAAGTGGGGATGCTCGCAAGTGAGGATGCGAAAAGGGAAAATGTACTGCTTTGCATTCTTTGTTGTTGTTCAAGCTCCTGCATTGTGTCCAGCACTGCTTGTGGCTGTGCATGTCGAGATTGAGGATACCGATGATAACTTGTTAATGATCAACATGAAGATTTCCTTGAGGCTTAATGCTTTGGGGTTGCTTGGGCCTCAGTCAAGTGGAATTGGGCCATGATTGATTTCAAGTGATTGTGGCAGGTTTTTTCTTACCAGCCTGTGAATTTTGCATTCTTCAATGTTTTTTGGTCAGCTGTAAGTTTTAGAAAACAGTGGGCTGCCTACGAGAAACAAACGCAAAACCCAAGACTGTGAAGACCATATATGAATTCAGACAGCTGCTTCGTTGCTAGAACCCTTTTTTTGACCAAGGCCGCTTCAGTCTCAGCCTCAATGACACTGGTGAAAGTTTCACAGTTTAAGATATGCAGCGCAATCCTTTCACTTAATCCCTCTGAGATTTAGGCTTCTGACAGGTAAATTAAATGCAATTTTTGAATTCAATTCGTTTTGATCTTCAAAAACAAAATACTGTTTTTGCGTCGCATTGGTTAAGAATGACCCTCGTATTTTTAATTTTCATTCATCAGCCAAGTGCGACAGAAAACTGCAAGGCGTCTGTGGGCAGAGTGGGGCCTCTCCAGCTCACTGTGGATTTGTGGCTGCCTGAGCTGCAAATCGAGAACCTGGGAAGGCTGGATACTGGAAAGCCAGGGGTGGACAAGCCTGGGTAGTTGATGATGTTGGGTGATGTTTGCTGAGCTCATTCTTGATGGCTGAAGAATCTAAAGACATGTTTTTTTCACTTTCCAAATGAATGCGTCCCCATAGTTCTTGCATGTCTGTGGGCATAACAGTTGTAGAAAAGAAGGTGATTTTAACATGCGTGCACCATTAGGATTTACATGATTTTGCGCTGACTGGTTCAACTTCCCTGAATGCGCGACCTTCCATGCGGTTTTGATGCTTTTGGATGACGGATGGATGGTTTTATTGATGGTTAATTAATAGCTGGTCTGTAGTTGATGGTATATTAATTGTTCATTCATGGAGTGGGGCAAGACACGATTGCATCCTATGTTAGCGAATACCCTGAAACATACCCCTGAAACATATCCGGGAGCATACTCCTGAGACATACCCTTGTGACAAGCAAGCAGAGACAAGCTAGTGATTTTCTATAGAAGCCACAAGGCCCGAGCCCCAAGCAAGCACAGCGCAATGAAGTTCTCTGCTGCAGAGATCGCATCAATGATGGCGCACCGCAGACTGCTGGACGATCTCTCCATCGTCCGCCATGAGCTAACTAGTATCCACCATACCATTGAGGATCAGATTGTGAAGAACAAAACCATGCACTACCGTCAGCTTGCCTTGCTTGGTGACGCCCTTTCCCGATGCAACCAGAAGGTCGATGCATGTGTGGTCGGTGTCAGAAAATTGTGCCAAACAGACAATGAATCCCTTGCAGCACGAAGGGGGCAAACAGATCCAGGGCAAACACAGGTTGCAGAACCTGAGCACACAGATGCAGAACCTGAGCGTCAAGGAACAGATCGCCAGGCACCATGTTCTGATTTGGTACTTGTTTTCGACATCGTGAGTCTTATGGATAAGGAAATGGTCACGAGAAGGAATGAAGATGACACAGACGCACATGACATGTTCTTGCTCAACCACTGGATTGCTAACACTCGACGAATCCAAAGTTTGTTGCTGCAAGCTTCCAGAAACCGGAGATTTGTATAGTGCAAATTTCTACAGATTGGCCTCTCCTTCTTTGTACAGAATGCACAGTGGCCATTGTCTGATGGCTTGTTTTTTTTTTGCCTCCGGAATCAAATATTTGTATAGATGACTTGGAATTGCCATGAATTGTCTTTTAAAGGCTACTGGAATATTCTGTGATAGGCCAAGGATCCACTCCAAGAGTTATCCTGGGGTCTTGCACAATCTGATTTCAACAAAGCAACCATTCAAACAAAAGTTGCTTAAACCTGATCTCGTTGAAGACCCTGTTGCTGGAGGTGCACACACACACTATATATATATATATATTATATACAGACAGAGTATGCCAAGCACTTCCAACATTGCATATGAACATCTTCAAGTTGGAGCAAGGTCTAAATATATACCGTTTCACTGAAAACGACCGGTATGGACCCCTATATATACATCTCTGTGTGTGAATGTGTCTGCACATGCGATATATACACTCGACCATGCTAAAGCTGTCACGGTGCTGCCAGCTGACACTTAGAATGCCTGTGAGGGCACATGTTTTTTTCGCATGAGTTTCCTATTTGTATCATAATGCAGATTACACTCTATATATTTATATATATATATATTATATTATATGTTATTCCTTTTATTAAGTATTATATATTCAGGGACAGGTAGTGCATTCTAAGTGTGCACACTTAGCTCACTGTATATAGTTAAACAGCTACAAACACATCCAGACGCACTACCCGCCGCGTATATATATATATAATATGACAAACCTGGTAGTCTTAAGTAGTATATATTATATTTAAAATTTTCTATGTGTGTAGATACTTACACTCATGTGTATAGATATTGATATCATATGCATTTAACATTTGAAAACATAATATAATATGTATAATATGTATATTATAGATAGATGACATAAATTATACATATTATTTAAATAAACTGACAACTGGGTGAGGTATGAAGCATTGACAGCTTAAAACTTAGAATGCCTTCCTCCCTGACTGCTCTGCGTACTGTGTGCTTTGCAGGAGAAGCCACCAAATTCACCGGATGTTGCACCCCAGCAAGATCAGGAGCAGCCACTCGGGTCATTTGTCGGGGTCCAAGTGTGAACTTTAGAACTTGAACTCCAGGTTGGAGAATGGAGGTTCATTTGTTTTGGAATCAGTTTTCGGTGATATAATATATACATTATTCTGGTTTGGTGTGTGAGATGCTTGCATATATATATTATTTATAATTAGAATTAACTATTAAATAGTAATAAATTATTGATATTATTTTGAATTGTGGAAAGACCACCATGGCTTATTTTTCAGCTGCTTGCTTGTTTTCGGTTTCAGTTTGAGATTTGAAACGTTTGAGACTTTGTCAGGAAGTGTGCTCAGAGCCATTTTGGTTCCAAACCTTTTTAGCATTGTCATGACGTCCCTTACACGATGGAGTGTCTTCAAGTATAAGCACTTGAACTCAGGCCGTGATCGTGAATGGTGCTTCCTGAGTCATGATGACAGTCAGGATGCATTCAAACCTGGTACTCATGGCCTGATTGCTTTCCGTCGAGTTATGTGGCTGCAAGCGGTTTCGCTTATTATGTTATATAATATATATAATTATTGATTCACAATCATTTGTGCATAGAGCATACTGTGCTTGACTGAGTTTTTTCTGAAAGAGCCAAGGTTACCAAAAAGGGTTTCATTGCCTATGGCGCATGTGGCCGCTGGTGCTGGGGACATGGACCGCTGCAAGATGCGAAGATGATGGTTTTCCAAGACTTTGCTTGCTGCGCATGGGCTAGTTTAGGAGTTGCTAGATTGACATATGCATCTATCCATCCATTCATCCATCCATCCATCGACAAATGCTGACATAGATTGACATGACATATATAATATAGAAATATATAGATAGATTGATATAGACTGACATATTATATATCAAGGCATTTCAGCAAATGGAACTGCACATGCATGCCTTAAGGCGATAGCCCCAATGTGCGTCGCCATAATTTGGTGTGGCAGAAGGACCATGCATGCAGTCCTGCTATTGCCCCTTGGTTGCATCGTAATATATATAACCACTGATTGAGTGTATCACCACACTTTCAACTTTACTTGGAAAGATGTTGTTCCGCCCAAGGTTCTGAGGACCGAGAATCGCATGATGCACTATGTTGCCTGGATGGCATGGAGCCCTGCGACCAAAGAGGCTGGGATGCTCATCATCTTCACATATTGCCGATTCTTCCATGCATTTCGCGATTCAGAATTCAGGTGGTCCATGAGAGATTGATGGACGTGAGCAATGCTGAGCCCATTCCCAGCCCGCCTCCGCCATCCACCATCATTTCAAGTCGAGAACTCAGCTGGCACTGGTTATTGCCCATGTCGGATTTGTCTTAAGTCTCAAACCAAATTCCAGGCTCAAGTTCTGCCCCTTTGACATGGAGCGACCCTGAAGCTGAGCCAGAGGATGATTGGACGCTGGTTGAAGAGGTTTAATTGCGCACAAGCAGTGCGCCGTGGAATTTTCGTAGTTGCCTGCACCCACCCTCCAGGATTGCCAGAGGGTTTTGATTAGTTGGCAGCAGCTGCGCTACATGATTGACCGAAAAACGGTCTGGAATTGTCTGAGTGCTACTAACTCGGACTAACTGTATAAGTTAGCGGTGTCACAGAGGGAAAAACTCCAAAATGAATGAGAAAAAAGGAAACGATCCCTGTTTTCTTCCGGCAGTTGATACAGTTGATCTGTTTTCCAATCAGAAAGGCAACCAGTGGCCTTTCTGAAGGCTGGAATCAGGGGAGGATCTATATGTAAAATGCATAGAACACCTCTGCTCACCGGAATGGTTATATGGCCCAGATCTGAATTGCAATACCTCAGTTTACCCCAGAGAGGGAATTGAGCTGCAGGCTGACACTTAGAATGCCTGTGGGGGCACATGTTTTTCGCATGAGTCTCCTATTTGTATCATAATGCAGAGTACACTATCTATATGTTATTATTCCTTTAAGTATATACATATAAGGGACAGGTAGTGCATTCTAAGTGTGCACACTTAGCTCACTGTATATAGTTAAACAGTTACAAACACATCCAGACGCACTACCCGCCGCGTATATATATATATATATATATATATATATGACAAACCTGTCTATATGCATATTTCTATGTGTGTAGATACTTACATTCATGTGTATAATATGTTTGATATATAAATAATAAATATACATAATATATAATATATAACTTCAATGGTGAAGTTACAGTTGTGGCTCTAAGCTGGCCGACTGGAGCAGGAGCCGACTGTTGTGGCTATAAGCTGGCCGACTGGAGCAGGAGCATCTGCTTTGAATCTTGGTCACGGCAGAAGCAAAACAGTTCAATGTTAATGGGTACACTGTATTGCTTGCATCAGTGTGATATGCAACACAAGCCACATCCCCTTCAACACTCAGCCTAGGACTGCTGTTCCACTTGGCCTGTTGCAGCCTCAAGCAAACAATTAAAGTGCACCTCATGTCTTACTTGTATCAAACTGACCAACAAAACTTTGGAAACAACTGTTCATTGACTGTTTATATCCGGTGCACATCTTCCAGTAGCAGCGGCTGCTTCTTATATACATGCATTCATAAACTGTGGCTGTTATAAGCTTTCAGATGGCCAAGACTTGGAATTCCAAGTCTTGGAACAGGTTTTGGAACACCAAAACCCAGCCTTAAGACCCACCGTAGCCATTGCCAGAATAAGGAAAGAGATGAATAATGCCAACAAATCAAATGTCACTTTTGAACAAAGCCAGTTGAGATTCTGGGACCAGGGTTTGTTTCTTGACCCAGGCTCAAAAAGAATTCCTGAGTAATAAGCTGGCATGCAAACACTCCATTTTTTCGTTTGTCCCGGATCAGCAGCAGCATCTAAAGGGAATGGGCCCATCACTGAGGCTTCACTCAAAACCATTCACCCAGAGCTACCTGTGGACACTGTTGAGAGGCTGGCCCTTCTTCCAGGGTAATCCAGATCAGCGACCGTTTGAAAATGGACCATCATGTCAAGTTTCATTGCGTAATTTGCTTGTTTTCAAGTTGTACCAGCCAATCACTGTCCACCAGCCTTTCTGATCACTGGTCCATCTGAGGCTCCACCCAGAAAATGCCATAGAGCATTGCGCTGCCACTGGTGAAAAGATGGTTCGTCGGCCACTTAACTGGTCTTGTGACTGCACTGACACATGTCTTCACAGCATGGCCAACGAGACGCTCAGGCAGTATTGGCAAATCATATGGCACTGGGCAGCTGCAATCAAAACTCAGGTTCATCTGCCAGGGATGGCTTAGGTTGTCAGGATGGCTTAGCTGGTTGTTCAAGGGATACATTGACACATCTTTACGCTGCCTGACAAACCCCCTATGCCTTAGTCACACTGTTTGCTTACCCAGCAGTCTTGGTAACTCGGATGGCTTTGCCCTTTTCGAGATGAAGATCAACATAATCTGCAACCAAGAACAGTTTTCGAGCAGTCATTTTGCCATGTACTCCATCCCACGTATACCTCCAGCACCAAGTGAAACCAGGTGCAAGCTCAGGAGAGCCTCCTTCGCCCAAGCTTCTCACCTGAGATGAGTGAAGCATAACAAATTGCTTTGGGCAGCACTTGTGACTCAACCAATAGCTGGTTGGTGGTTCCAAACCACCTGACAAAAATTCATCAATCGAGCAAAATAATTCTAGCAGATGATGGTTGGAACTATAATTCTTTTTAACCACTATCAATCAGACAACCATCTTCAATCAGGGGCCATGGGCTGCTTCAAGATTGCAACTAATGCAAGCTTGGGAGCAAAGTTCTGGTGGTTCACCTTCGTTTCAGTCTTGTCCTTCAACTTTCCATCAGCCTTCTCTTGAGGTTTTCCGCTGCCAACTGATGCTAACGTGGTTCCACGTGGAAGCTTGGTGTCTTGGCTGGCAACATGTGCAGCAAAACATTGCCCGTCACATTCTTGTGGTCTATGATCTTCGTGGGTGGCCCATCTTTTGGAACAGTTGCCTGCACTGCTTCAATGGCAATCTCCTCCTGCGGATTGGGCCGGGCATCCTCCACAGTCTTGTCCACATTCACCACCGCTGCACTGCTTCCCATTGAACTTCTCCAGCACTGCCCCATCTTTTGCCGCAGCAACCCCCACCCAGCTACCAGTGACAATTTGGATGTTCTTTGCTGCCCAAAGGACAGGTATAGGAAGTTGCAGCAGCGACGTATAGACCATCATCAGCTTCACGTCTTGGAGTATAGCTGTATCCCCTTCATCGATCATGTCCTTCAAGAGTGCCCACCTGACAGTTGTCAGTGCAAGTGGCTTACTACATTTCAACGTGCCTAGCACATTGATGTGGGGCAAGGCCTTTGAAATCACACACTGAGCTGACATCTACTGACTGCTTAAGCCAAGTGTTATGGCCTTCAGGCAATTTTGGATAATAAACATCTTAAATCTTAAAGTCCTAATTGAAAGTAGACTGCCATGTTTAACATGACAAAGGCCACCCTGCTACTTGGGAAGTCACAAGTGGCCCCCCTCAGGTCACATAGCATCTACTCTGCATCTTGAATGGTCAAGTGTACCACCCCCCAGATCGCATGGTATCTACCCTGCCACTTGAAGGGTTGCACCACTACATGGTATCTACCCTGCCACTTGAAGGGTTGCACCACTAACCCCCTCAAATGGCATGGTATCTACCCTGCCACTTGAGGGGTTGCGCTGTTAACCCTTCAGATGGCATGGTCACACCTGGGGCTCTTCGTTCGGTCACTTATGCTTCTGTCGTTCGGGCACTGCGAGTGACCCTCCAGCGAGTGTTCTACATAGACTAATGTAGAAGACTCAATTTTTGATGCCTTGTGGTCATCGTTCGGTCAAGCTTTGGTCCATAGTAAGTATCTCATATCATAGAGTGTATGATATAAAGTTTACCTTACCCTGCCATTTGAGGGG
>Ga0126342_10021015_pt1 | contig 10921 bp, 12 predicted proteins | sample Cyp1metagenome_FD_92528 | JGI IMG/M metagenome (GOLD analysis project Ga0126342, IMG submission 92528) | Coral microbial communities from Lord Howe Island, Old Settlement Bay, Australia - Cyphastrea 1 metagenome | ecosystem: Host-associated > Invertebrates > Cnidaria > Coral ... | reverse complement strand
ATATATAACATATATATATTATATCGTATATAGTAGATATAATATAATATAATATAATATAATAGAATATAATATAATATAATATAATAGAATATAATATAATATAATATTATATTATATTATATAATATATATATATATATATTATTATCTTCTATATATCTTCTATATTATATATAATATATATATATATATATTATATCGTATATAGTAGATATATATATATTATATATAACCACCCCCCTGGGATTTGGCCCCCCGATAACACCTTCTCGTCCAAGATCTGCCGCATGTGGTGGTCATTCTTTCGCAGTTCCACCAGCTCTTTCCCCAGATCTTCCAACCTGCCATGGTTTTAATCACACTCATAGTGATGACATAAGGATGGTTGGCATTGAGTTTACCACATGAACCCACTATGAATTGATATGAATTGAGCTTTGCCCAACAGCTGAGTTTCATTCTGTTGTAATTACTACAATGATTGGGTCTTCCGCAGGCACTTCTGCAACACTTCCGCGACCTAGTAGGCATGTCCGCGGGGCTTTCGCGCTCTCCTTGTTCACTTCCACTGGGACTATCTGACTAGCTTCCTTCAAACTCGTGACCAAACGAATACATGAGGGTTTTCAGGCGGCCGCGGAACTATTGATGTCTTTGGTCAATCATCATAAATGGGTTATACATAAACCATCTCCAGTCATGGTAGGTCTATGGCAGGGTGAATCTCACATTCCCATACATGACTCATATGAACTCATATGGTTTACCACATGACTATCGGACCTGGTCAATAAACTTCCTTTCCACTCATCCACGATGTCTTGCCACTCTTGGAAACTCCGTGCCGCCCGGTCTCGGAGCCCCAGGTAGTCGCGTTGACATTCCAGACCTCAGCATTTTGTTTTCACAAAAAAGTCCCAACAAAAACCTGGTCACTCATATGTTTCTTTCAAAACAGCTACCCTCCGGTAATTGAACAATGATTGCTATGGTTTATTTTTTTGCAGATTTTGCAGATTTTGCAGATGATGTACCTCTCAAAAGTGATGAATTTCCATGGCGATTTGGGACTTTTCCATTTCGGCTCACCACCCAAGCGTTTTGAATAACGCGGCCGACCGTCGAGGCACCACCCAACGACACCACATCCAGTTCCTTGAAGAGTCCCTTCACCAATTTGTCGACTGAGTCGAAGATCTGTTGATGTTCCGAAGGAGCCACCTTCAAGCCAAACCTCAAAAAAAACGGAGCCGCCTTTTTGACATGGGAACATTTTTAAGCCATGCACATCCACAAAAACAGGCTGAAACTGGCTGTAACTGGCTGTTGTCGTTGTAGTTTTTCATGAATTCCATGATTTCATCCACACATCCTTTGCCAGGCCTGGTGTGGGCTTCCAAAGCTGGGATGCTCACGTCCAAGTAGAGGGTTGTAAAGAGATGCCTGGCGTCAAAAAACGCCTAAACCCATGGTAAACCCAAGGCGACTCAAGTCTAGCAGTGCAGAAAAAACATGAAAAAAACATGGTGAAATAAGTTGTTGTTCCTGATTGGATTGATAGTAAGTTTTGGATATAATATGATATAATACATTTAATATACGGATATAGATCAGATTACTGTACATCAGTATAGATCGACATGGGAAACATGGATGCAAAACTGTGGCTTCTCAGGCTCGCACTTCTCGAGGTCCGGCAAGTCGAGCTCATCAAAAGCGGCAGCCATGGCACCCACACCCGTGGGACTTCAACACAGAAATATCCACCAGTTGGGAAAAAAACATGGCAAAAATATCTGGGAACATGTGAATCGATCATGATCCAACAAGCATTTCTGTGATCAAAAAAGTGATCTGGAGGTGTTGTTTCCAGTCTTCAAACATGATATCAATGATACTTGATCATCTCATAGGTTACAAACCATGATTTTCATTACTTTTCATGACCACATCTATACCCCCAATAAGTCTGCAGAGGACAGCAGCAAGAGTTGGAGATGTCACACGTAACGCACTTGGCCATGAATAGTCGTCGCAGCCAGGAATTCAGTATCTTCGATCAAAACTCATTGATGGTTTCAAGCCATCCCAAAAATATGTGTCATCTCAACCTATCATCCCAAGTATGGTTTTTCAAAGCCATCAATAGTTGCAACCAATCAGAAAATTCTTGTGACTCCTAGGCCGTGGATTAAATCTTGCCTGCGCCGAATGCAGAGGTGCCAAGTCTTGCTTCCTCGGCTGTCAGTTGGATCAAACATGATGGAAGCTTCACCCTGGAAATTGAACAGAGCACTCAAGCATGACTAGTTGCAAAAAAAAGAAACTATAAGAAACTACTTCAAAACATGTCAAAACCAGGTCTTTTGGGGTCAAAAAGGGGTTTCATGTCCAACATGTGGGAGTATCAACACAGTACAGTTTCCATGGATCTGGAGCAGACAAGTGGCTCTTGAGCGATGATGACACGATCTTCCTTGCTGCGGTTGCTACCTGAGACGAAGTTTCCCAAACTGTCAACTGGGGATGCTTCGATCTTGAAGATATTGTGAAAACATCCTTCACATCCTCATGGGGGGAAAACATGAAGGATCATCCCCACAAAAGTCCGTAGTCCCTGGGAGTCCCAACAGCCCCAGGTTTTACGACAGCCGCATCACCGAGGCTCCGACGGACCTTTGTTCGCAAGGCCTGGCTGTTATATCCATGGGAGATTGATGATATTGATGATATTGATTGGGATATAGTCTAGTTGATCCATGATGTTGATATAGTTGATATGGGATATAATATTGATGTTGATATATTAGGTGATTGTATATTTCCATATTTTCCATTAGATCGATTAGATCTTGATCCACATTTTATCCATGTTATCCATCATGAGACCCCGCCTGGTTGTACCTGCGCACCAACTCATCTGGCACCTTCTTGCCATCCAAAGTGTAGTCAGCTGCCTGCTCCCGAATGGAGGCTTGCTCCTCGGGGTCAACGAATGATGGGTGAAGGGAACAACTGGTGATGGAAACTGGCGGTTGGGTCAAAGGTATATTCACCTTTCAAAGAAATCCAGGGGTTTCGATATGTTTCGATTCTGCTTGAATCAAATTCTGGAAACTAATGGAAAGGTTAGTCGACCTGGTTCAAAAATAATGTAAACCTTCAATAATGGTATACCGGTGTACCTCTAAGATCTACAGCTTTGTCACTTTACAAATTGCTTGAGCTTCCAGCAAGAAAAGCCAACAGTTTTCCAGTTTGAAATGGTGCCCATTTGGTGCCGAAATCACCGGGCGCCTTGGCGACCTTCATCGCCTCCAAACGGCTGTACTGCTTGTGCTTGTCGTCGAAGGTCATCCTTTTGTTCTTTGGAACCTGTCCGATACTGGCAGATACTGGCAGATACTGGCAGATGCAGCCAACGGCTGATCTGAACTTCAAGAGCAAAAGCTAGTTGTGACTCAAGAATGAGCTATGTGGTGTAGGTCTATGATTTTAGTGTGTACTGTACTTTACTCTGTACCCCTCAACTGCACATGACCAAATAGTTACCATCTGGTTATTTAACATACCCATGCAAAATCCCAACCATAAATGGAGGTTTCTAGCTGGGAAAATCATCTATAAATAGGCCATCTATACCATGGCTATGTTAGTCATAACCAGAGGGTAAACCATGTTTAACAGCTGTGCCCCTCCTGATGCAGCGCAGTGGTGCACACCACCGTGTCAAGGTCGAACTCTTTGTTCTCCTGGAGCTTTTCCATCGGCACTGGAAAACAATGCTGGGGTTTAACGGTGAAAATACGGGGTTTTTTAACGGTTAAAAAACAATGGAAAGTTCGATGCTAAAAAAATATGCTAAACATTCCGTTTAACCATCCAAGTCTGTCCGGAAAAAATCATCTTGTCCCACGGAAAAACAGCCAAACTGCCATTGCTTTCCGATCCAGCGGATTCCAATCTGACAAGTTCCGCCATGGGATGATTCCCGAAACTTTCCAACCAATTCCCATCACCTGCAAAATCCCCTGTAAAGTCATAGTGGTGCAACAGGATTTCTCCAGATATTGGAAAAATGTATTCACTATATTTCACTATATAATCTTCCATCAATCATCCTAGATCCACATCATCCAAATTCCAATGAAATCGACTGGGCCTCGTTGTCCCTGAGATAATCGATCAGCGGTTGCCGCCTCGCCAGTTAGCATAGATCATCATCAAGCTATCAGCAACTATATCATCAAATAGTTGATAGTGGAAGAAATCCTGTTGGTAGACAGTTTATCCCGTTATAATACCATGATTTACAGTGTTTCATAATTACCAATGGTTATCAACTGGTGCAGAATTTCTTCCATCCACAAGTATCTTATGGTATCTTGTACTTCTCAACTGAAATGTCAACAATCATCAACTCCTCCCTGGGCTGATGACATGGGCCCATCCACCACAATGGGCCATCCTCGCCTGTAGAGGGATGGCGTGGGATTGCATGTTGAACACACCATTTTTGGGGTTGAACATGATTGAATATCCACATACATGTAATACATGTAATATACATGTAATATACATGTAATATACATGTAATATACATGTATCCACACCAAAGGATAGCGCCTTTTGATGCTCCCCGCAGCGAAAATCTCTGAAAAATTGGGGAGGTCGACTTGATCCACTGGTTATGATGGCAGAGGCTGAGAGTGTGGCTGTCCGGGTTCGGAAGAATGGCGCCACTCGATGTTCACCTGGCGGATCGGGGTTCAGTTGCTGGGCATCATGGATGCTAAAGGGAGCCAATCCGAAGAAGTTCCCTGTGGAATCTGTAGGTCTTTGGTGAAAACACTCAGATATGCTGTATATACCCAGTAAAAACTTGAGCTGCAGTTTACACTTTGGTTCTTTCAACTCGCTTGCAAAGTATCGGTCGGGAGCGTCCTCCCGGCTGTATCAGTGGACAACCGGCAATCTTTTTTTTGTGCAAAAAGAACGTCTAGAATCTCGAGGGCATCAATTTATTGAGGCCAACAATTTTCAAAGTTACCCATGTTAGAAGAATATCCATGATGTTATATCCATGTTAGTTATCCATGTTATATCCATGTTAGTTATCCATTTTTGAGGCCATCCAGAACTTTAACCATCCATGACCCACATCTGCCCCAGCCTCCTGGCCATCAATCAGATAGACCCCTTCGGTCACTTGCTGCACGCGCCTCAACCTGGCTGCAGAGTTGGAGGGTTTCACCATTGGTCAGAATTTTGGAGCTAATTTCACCCAAGGACCATCAAAAAATGTGAAAAAATGAGATTGATTGGGATATATTGGGATATTCCTGGGAATATGTTGATATTATATGATATAATAATTATATGTTGTAGATATTTCACCAACTATCCCCAATGTGGCTGTGTTAGACCATGGGGACTTTTCTCCTTGATGGCCATCTGAATAAGGACACGGATGATGAAGTGATCCCTGGATCCCTGACCTGGCCACGTCGGGATTCTTGCGGAGCACATAGAGGACGTGCTGATGAATGAGATCCTCACAGGAACTCTTGAGCCATCCAAATCCTCATGATATCCCACGGCTTGTGGTTTAACAAACGTTTTTTCTACCAAATGGAGGATCCTTAAAATGGGGGATCCCCGTAAGTCACCAAAACGATTTCAATCCTGAGGCCTGGTCGAATTTGGATATAGGAGTACCCCCTATGACTTAGGAAACCTCCAAATGTTTCCCCTTAAAATGGTCAGCACCTTAGCTCGTCAGCTCACCCCCAGCTGCATCTCCTCCTTGTGTCGCACCTGTCCCGACACCGCGGTGTCGCGTCGCCGCGGCAGCGTCGGCAGCGGGGCGGGCGCCGGCGCAGCCGCCGGCGCTGGCGCGGGCGCCGGGGCGGCGTGACGGACCTGACGGAGAGGAGATTCCGGTGAGGTGATTGGATGAATCGAAACTGGTGGATAATTAGGGTGATAGTGATATTCTATGTAACAATAATAATAGTAATGATAATGATGATAACAACAACAGTGATAATATCTCATAACAGAAAGCTGTAATGATGAGAATGAATAATATTGATCATGATACAGATCATTAGGGTATGATGAACATAACCATTAGCCAGAAGTTGGTCTCCGATGATGATCATGCAATAAGGAAAAATGTAGTGATCATGCAATAAGTAGAGTGGATCTGAATAATTCTTCATGAGATCTATTGCCAATCATCATCGCGAATCGTAGCATCTTCGCAGTTTTATTGATGGAGAATAGTAGAGCTGTAGAATTTTCAATAGACCATCAATTTATGGGTCTCTACTAACCATCATTAATTGAGTATACTAGAGCTGAGTCACAGGCTTAGTCACCTATAACCACATCCACACCAAAACCCATCTTAGTGGGTTTCTCAACTCCCACACCACTGATCTTGCGTAGTGACCATGGGGCTGGCAGCTCGTTCGGGGGGACCTGCCGGACCTCAGAAACACACAGAAACACACCGCCATCACCATCTATAAAGCTATGGGAAATCATCTCAGAAATTGGTGGCTGGGGGCCATAGGTTTAAAGCCGGAAGAGTTGGATTCTCTTTGGAACCTTCAAATGATCATGGTCAGTAACTCAATTACTATTCGAGCAGATGGGGATGGGTAAAGCTTCAAAAGTTAGGGTTTTCCCAGTTTTCCTCCAAAAAATGGATGAACAACATCAAAACATCTGCCATTTTACTCATTTTGCGCCATTTTGATCGGCCATTTTTTGGATCACTTCTGGTTCTCCCAGGGATCTCCAGGATCTCGGGACCCAACTCTTAGGATCTGGAAATCCCAAGCGCGAGGGCGTCACACTGGGCCTTCCGAAAAAAACATCGAAATCTTCCACCCGAATCGAAGAAAGATGATATGTCGATATGGGGATGGGTCAAAACCTTGTACCCCTGGTGAACATCAAAATAGCTGGTAAATGGATGTTCATCCCACTAAAAATGGTATTAATAGGTATTGATCCATACCCATATGTCTATGATATCAATGGGAGATCTTCAGGATCCAAAAAAAAGGAGGTACGTAAACGTACCATATGTTGGGCCATATTTTAGGATCCTGAAATTCCCATTGATGATCCATTGATGATAGGCTATGATAGTCTAAGACAGTCTACGTCGTTCCAAGTCCACGTAGTCCACATAGTCGCAATTTCTGGTGATATGCTGTCAACATATTTCCAGATTTATCCAGGCCTAGCTGTGGAGACTGGCCGCGGATCGCGCAAGGACGGTGACTCCTTGGAAACACATCGCTTCGCAATTGGAATTTCCATACGAAGCCAACAACAAAGGGCTGGGAAGGGGGGTCAAAACCAACCAACGGAGCGTCAGTTTGGACTGCTTGGACACGAGTACTAGACATACTAGAGTACTCATTCACGTGTTGAGTCTTTGCCCACACTCATTCTAGATGAGAAGGGTATTGGTTTGCCAGGCAATCAATGAGAATCTAAAGCGTGAGCCAATGTCCATCAAGTTGTTCCCTCTTGAGATTGAAATCGCCATTGGAAAATAACAAGTGGATACAAGTGGTGCTTTTGTCCCACACCAACAAAAAGGGAAGGGGGGTCCTTCAAAATTGTTGGGCTCGCCATACCTGTTTGTCTGAAAAGAGGGCGCCCAACAATTTCATAGAATTTCATGGTGAATCACATTGTTCATCATATTTCCCCAAACTTGGCATTTTGATAGGTTTTAAATGGTTTTAAATGGTTTTAAATGGTTTTAAGGCATTTTATGGGTATTCCATGGTATTCCACTTGGGGAAGCCCAATAACAAACCTCCAATTTTTGCAACGGCGAGCCACGAAGCGGCGTGGCGTGTGGGCTGCCAGAGCTTCTGCTCGGATCAACAGAGGACCGGACCTTGGTAAAATCGAAACAGGAAGCCATAGGAAGCCATAGGAAGCCATAGATGTTCCCATTTTTTCTATGGGTTTTTAGATGTTTTCGCTGCAAATTGTCCTTTTTTACCAATCCATTCAATCCACCATCATGTTGGGATGGGAAAATATGGAAAATGAAGCATCTGATGATGGGGATTTTTTGAACATCAAATGGGATGATTATGACAGGATGGGTTCCACTGAAACACCCATTGGGCGCCAACTTCTTGGGCGATCCCGAACCGCGAAGCCACTGCCCCTGCGAAGTGTCAAATCAAGACATCTTAAGGTCTGAAAAATCACTTGAAACCGCGATTTTCTCAATACTTTCCAGTTATTTGTTCCAAAATGGCAGTGTGTCAAAACCTTGTACCCCTGTAGTTCACATCAAAATAGCTGGTAAATGGATGTTCATCCCACTAAAAATGGTATTAATAGGTATTGATCCATACCCAAATCAGGATCAAGCATATTCAAGCATTCTACGACTCATTTTCCCAGCATTCAGTTCCGTTTCACCCTTTTTTTCGGGTACATCTGGTGAAGTAATTCCCCCGCCCACAAAAAAAAAAAAACAACCAACGCATCCACCATCAACATCTCCATAGCCTGCATCGCACGTCCAGGCCCAGGAGGGGCAGGGAGACTGTGACTTACCAACTCTTTGGGCTCCTGCCAAAAAGGCACAGATCTGGTGATTTTCAAGATGGACAATGATGAGGTCAGAAAATGGTGATCAACTCCTGTGATTTTGTATGGCGCAAGTCATTGGGGTAAATTGGTCAGTTTTGGAATTTACATCGATTTAAGATACATCTCAAAATGGTGCGTCAACGCTTTCAAGCCATCCGCATTTGGTCATATTCAGGACTTCCCTTGGACATTGGAGGACCCAAAGAATTGCCCAAAAAAAAAGACTCGGAGGCTGGATAGCTATGGATAGCTTATCCCATTCGAAACGTGTCCGAATCTCAAATCTCCCAACGGATTCGGACCCGAAATCGCTGCCGTCCTTCCAAGTTTCCCAAAGTGCTGACAGGCCCATTGGCGTTGCCTCGGCGAAACTAGAACTGTTGGAAGGAATCCAAAAGTGACAAAAAGATAAAGTGCCAGATTTTGCAGCCTCCAAATCATTTGCTCGCCCATAGGATTCAATCACTTTTTGGACACCGTCGGTCGACCAAAATCTGTAGGGCTGTTGATTCCCATCACCGAGTTTTCGACCACACGTCGTCCGCCAAAAACTAGCCCTCAGGCCATCGCGCTATGAAGGGCATGGATCATGGGTAAAGTCTCTGGGCCAAAAAAGGACGGTCTACTGAGTCTACTCCTAAGACCGCGCCCCCGTACCAAAAACAGTGTTGACTCAACGTTCACTGCTCTCATTAAACACATCAGACAATTATTAAAACACATCAGAAGTCAATTATTATCCATTATTAGTGATTAGTTAAATTATCACCATTATTGTTAATCACCATTAATCACCATTAATCACCATTAATCACCATTAATCACCATTAATCACCATTAATTACCATTAATTACCATTTTTGAAGATTTTTAAATGACCCATTTAACGCCAAACCGCATTTCAATTTTGATCCGATCCCAGCGCCTGAATCTGTAAAAGCGCTGGGAGGTGTCGGGCACCGCAAGGCGTGCCTTGAGGGTGGAGTACCCAAGCGGACCTCCTACATGATTTCAATGTGAAATGTGTGAAATGTGTGAAACTGTCAATCTGTGATCTGTGAAAAATGTTGATACGGCCAAAAGATGCCAAAAGTTGTTTTTTATGTAAAATCAACATGAAACTTAACATGAATCAACTGAATCAACTGAATCAACTCAATCAACTAGTTTCCCAAGTGCAAAGTAGAGCAAAAGTTGAGCTCCTGCAGGCCAGGATCAGCCACGGCCTCAGTGAAATCCAATGGTCGATCCACGGCCACTGCTCTGCAGAAGCTTCGAGCGGCTGATTCCGCTGAAAATCTATCGTGAAGATAAGTCTCCAGCTGCTGTCATGATACTTGACCTGCAGTGCGGTTGAAATTTCCAACAATTTTAGAAGAGTTTTGCCCTAAAACTGCCGGGAATCCAAAAATTTCACCTTCAAAAAAAAACTGTGGAGGGGGTTGCATGTTTTTTCCTGTAAACACACCCAAGTCAAACTGTACAGTTCTCACTCTCAGCCGCAAACTGCACCAGTTGAGGCTACGGCAGGGCGTAACCGTGGGGCAACCGTGCTCTTTGTGCCAAGCTGCAGGGTGTGTTGCAGCTAGAAATGATATTTTTTTAAAAAAATAATGCCTGAAACTCAAAACATCTCAAGACATCTCATGTCACATCTCAAAGCTCTGCAGCATGGCCACTTGTCAATACTGCATGAAATGTGGAAGGACATTTGGAAAGACTCTGCAATTGAATGACTGCAAAAACAGAAGGAAATCAAAGAAAAACAAAACGGCATGCCAGTTCATGTTTGCTGAAACCTGCCCCAGATTCAGGTCCCAAGCTGGACCCAGTAGCTTGGAAACACAACTTCATACTTTTGCAGTTCACTGTGCGGTTTCCTTTGCTTCAACTTTCACAACCCAAAGCTAGGCATTAGACATGCTATGGTCTGCGGCTGCATAAACACTTATTTTGGACGTGGTGCGAACAGATCAAAACGACTGTACTTAGCTAATTTGGAGAGTAATGCTCTATTGGCCATTTTGGAAGCAGGACGGTATGCCAAATCATAGGTACAGGACGGTTGGTACGGGTGTGGGTGCGGGTACGGGTGCGGGTACGGTACAGGTACGGTACGGGTACGGTACGGGTACGGTACGGGTACGATACATGGGTACGGTCGGTACGGTACATGGGTACGAAAACCGTACCCATGTACCGTACCCATGTACCGTACCGACCGTACCCGTACCATGTACCCAAATAGCGGCAGAAATAGTGGCAGATCTGCTGCT
>Ga0126342_10021014_pt1 | contig 10921 bp, 16 predicted proteins | sample Cyp1metagenome_FD_92528 | JGI IMG/M metagenome (GOLD analysis project Ga0126342, IMG submission 92528) | Coral microbial communities from Lord Howe Island, Old Settlement Bay, Australia - Cyphastrea 1 metagenome | ecosystem: Host-associated > Invertebrates > Cnidaria > Coral ... | reverse complement strand
TGATGGTCATCCCATCCATAATAAGGATCCTTATAATGGTTATTATAAATCCCTATGAACCATTGGATGACTAGCCCCTATTAATGGTTATTAACCATGAGTATTGACCATAGCTCATATATAAACCACTATAAACCAGCATCTAAATCCTCCTGAGGTCCCTCAGTGGCCTCTGAGCATCCACACGTAAAACCCGCTGAGGGCTCTGGCGCACGCCTTAGGTGTGCGTTCATGGAACATACAGGATACGTACAATGCTGATGGTTGAACTATTGAATAAGCTACATAAGTATGATAATTGAACTATTGGATAAGTTGCATAAGTATATATATATATAATTATAATTGACCTATTGGATAAGTTTATGGGCTAACCATATATAACACCATCTCCAATTGGGGATTAATTTGTAGTTTGATCCACACTGGATTAACCTGCCAATGGTAAAAATGAACGATGCTGGCTTCAGAAGCGTTATCAAATCTAGACATCCCCTCCATTTTGGTTTGTTGATTTGTGGGTTAAAACCAATTTGTTCTGATTGAAATCTCAATGTGTCTGGCTCAAGTCCTGATTTTGGTGGTTAAATCCCTAAATATTCCAGGTAACAACCCCACGTTTTTGCCAAATCCTCATGATGATCATTTTAAATGGGCAAACAAAAGAACATCTCTGAGGGAAAAACACACATTGAGGTCCAGAATTTGCTGGCACTCTATCCATAAACCCTGAACTACATCCAGAAACCTTATTTTTACTGCAATAGGACAAGTGGGATCAAGCATCAACTTTTGGCCCCAGAATTGTCAGACAAACCCGCTATCCATCGCTGGTTAAATTCCTATGTGTTTGATGGTTAATAAATCCCTATGATTGATTGTTAAATTCCTAGGTCTGATGGCTAATTTCCTATCTTTGATGGTTTACAGTAATCCCCATTGACTTGATGGTTGAGTTCCGAACTGGTTTTATATGGTTTTATGCTCAAATGGTGAAAAATATCCATGTTTCATGGTTCATGTTTTAATGTATGATGGTTAAATCCCGTTTCTTATTTGTTGATTACAGTAAATCCAGTAAATCCATCCTGTTTTTAATGGGAAATCCCTGTGATTTTTGATGGTTGATCCCTCCTGTGATTTTTCAAACGCCTGGCTTCGCCTAGCTCCCTGGGTGCTCCCCACCAAGCCATGCATGGCCACCGCTTCTCCGACCACATCCCCCGCTGGCCCCGCTGCGCGCAAGAGTGGCAGTGCCGCATCCACGAGCTGCGGAGGGACGGTGGTGGGACCGGATCCGAGATCAAGTTTCATGGGAATATAATGGTTAACAATGGTTAATCATGGTTAACAATGGTTAATAATGGTTAATAATGGTTAACAATGGTTAATAGTGGTGTTTTTCATGGTTTGCAGTGGTTTTTTTGATGGAATACATAAGTATATATATATGGGGATATTTGACCATACAATATGGAGATTTAACCAAAGATGGTGGTAGAATGAAATGATAACGCAATTATATTGGTTAATAATGGTTTTATGATGATTACTAAAGTACATAACTAAATAATAGATAGATGAAGAATGGATAGTTGGAATAATGAATGATGTGGGCAACCTAATAATCAGCCTTCCATTTGGGGATGTGGTGATTTTGGTGATGGTTTACTACCACATTACAAAGATCCTCTAAATTACAGAGGTTGGTATTTTGCTTTCAGAGGATCCCTCAAAAAAAAAACACAAAATATCAAGTATCCCAAAGCATTGTGGTGTAGAAGCACCACCGATATGACCAAAACCAAAGGCGCACAAACAAAACTTCTCAAGACTTGCATATATACACATGTATGTATATATATATGCATAATAACAATAATGATAAATAACAATTATAAATTTTAAAAAATAAAACATGAATATACACAGCTGCAATTTCTTCCCTCTAAACTTAAACAGGCCTCACCTGCTTTGTCTCGTTCACGGCATTGATCGGGTTCCCATGTTGCTTGATGACCTGGCAGCTTGATGGAGTTTGTACCAGGGAAGGCAAGCTGAAGAATCGTGGAAACACACGCAAATCACAATAGACATATAATGTGTATATATATATACTGTCTATTTTTGAATAATAAATCATATAATATATTTAGACATACTTAGTATAATACACTGGTATATATATATATACATTTAAACGAACAATAAAGGAAGTTCTTTTTTTTCGTGTTGTGTTGCAAGACTCGAAGGACAGTTATATACACTTTAGCAAAGTCCATCAATCGAGCATTCTTAACCACAAGAACCCAGTGCAAATTGCATCCTTTTTTTCAGTGTTTCACCAATGCATCACTAGATCTTGATGCAGCCATCCCCATGTCTCGCGCGGAGACTTCACTTCTCACTCCATGTTTTTGAAGATCCACGAACGGATCCAAGAGCGGTTGACTCCCATGCTCCACAGATCTTCAGCATTTGGAGTCTGAAAAACGGGTACCCCATTCCATCCACGGGTTAGCTGCGGTTAGCTATCATAATCCCCATTCAAATGGCCATGTTTGGGTGGTATACCCGGTTTTCACACACATATCAGGCATCCAAATCGATGACTGCCCCACTGCTGTTCAGATTGGCAAAGCCCAGCGCTGGTTTCGCAGCTTTCTCCGGTGCGGATGCGGGTGCCGAGGAGCCACAGGTCCATTCAGTCAAGAGACCCCAGTGGTCCGAGGGAAAGCGGCCTAAACCTCGGCAGCGATTCACAGCGATAGCTGCAGGGATTCGTTGAAGATGTGGCCAAGTCTAACTGGAAGTGGATGAAACAACACCTGGAATTTTGATTCATCTTGATGATTTAGAGAATCTCTTCAAGTTTGACTCAGTTTTTTCCCCAGCACTTGTCATGGAGGAAGGCAGTTTCTACCTGAATCACTCATGTGTAAATAAATATGTTATGATGGTCATTGTCATGGTGCAACCTCCGTATGCATGATATCGTATAGGACCGTATAGGACATGATAATATATAATAAATATACATGCAATGATATAATACATATACTAATACACAATATACAATAGATGCAATATAAAATTGGTAATATATGTATTATATATTTCCCCATCAACCACCACGACCTTGTTTTCCATTCTGGGCTTCCATGATATGAAGAACATCTTCGGCTTCTCACCAGAAGTGAGATAATTTTGCAGTTGTTAATGTTGTATGGGTGAAACTGAATTCATTAATCTCTACCTTTGTTTTCCTGATATATGATATACTATTGAGTATTGCTTTACATGTATATATATATATTGTATATTGTATATATATACACCATATTATATTATGTTATATTACATTATATTATATAACATTATATTATATTATATTATATTATAATATTCATATCCATTTTGATGTATTGTCTGTATACTTATATTTATATCATACAGTATCTCCTCAACCAAATTTGAACATAGGGTACCACCAAATCCCATGGTTTCTAATAATGTTTCACTAAATAGCCATATAAAGTTTGGATATACCGCATATCAAACGTGCCCACATGAATTTTAGCATTTTGATGACATCTCTATTTTCGATAACCTCCAGGACATTTTCAGATAGAATGGAAAACCCATGAAAACCCGCCATGAATGTGGGCAAATCCCAATAAGTATAATATAGTTATAGTTGTTAAATGCCCGAACAATAACGTGGTCAACCCAGTTTCATAAACCATCCCGACTCTTGGCTGTAGGTCAGATCCTCAAATACCCACGGTTGCCCTATGAACTCACATTAACGGAGATGTTGCCCATCAACTGACAAATTCCCAATGATTGATGGGTAACATACCTGGTAGCCATATTATATGTAATATTTGAAAGGTTCATAGGTTAGATCCTTCAATTCTCAAGACGTTCAAATGATGCTTCAACCATTAAACCACATTTGAATCAACCAGGTTTCCTTCAAAATTCCCAGCCCTATGGGGCCCCATCCCCCTGAAACTTTGCCGAGTGTCCTGCCACCTTTTCCTTCCCCAGCAGTCGGATGCTTCGAGGTCGCCACCCCTCGCCGCTCGAGGTCGCCGTCGCATGCGTCGCGTGCGGCGAGGCTTTGGCTTTGGCCTTGGCCTTGGCGGCGGCCAGGCCGGCCACGCCCGGCGCGTCCGAGACGCCTGCGGGGCAGATGTGAAGGTAGTGAAGAGTATTTGAAGATCATATATATATATATGTGTGTGATTATATATTATAATGTATATATATATACATACAGCAACTTACATGACTCACATCAGACATCAGTTTTGTCGTGATTCGACTGGTAATGGGTGAACCTGTGGTAGATCATCTGGATTGAAAGCAAAAAACTCAAGCACCCATACGCACAAGCATACTTTAGGTACTGTACCCATCCCCATATGATCCATATGGCTGTTTCTCTAAAATGGGACCACCCCCTGAGCAAATTCGCCGCCTAAAACTGACCAGTTTTGGTCGTTGTAGTTGTTCGCAAATTCAAGAACCGCCCATGCCACCCACATGTGCCATGGTCAAAGCATGGTATAAGTATTACTGTTTAAGGTCATCCCACCATCAGGAAATCCTTATAGTGGCGGCTAGTGGCCATTCTAATTCCCCAATGGTGGCCGCTGAGCATTCCCCAATATGGCGACTTGTCTGGAAATAACCCATGGTCCCCACGGTTCGTCACCATTTATGTATTAAAATGACCGCAATTAGGATGATAAGGTTATGAAATATGGGATATACCCAATTTGAAGATAAACCCATATGGCATATGGCATATGGGTGCTCAATCCAACTTTTCATCATAGCACACACTCTTCCCAGGTCCACCCGGTGAGCCCCTCCGCACCTGGACTGATGAAGAGGATCCGATCAAAGCGCGTCTTGCATGCGAAGTTCGCGCCCACATTGCTGTTCTGTGTGGTATCCTTGCAGCTGCCATGGCTCTTCAGGGCGCCAAACTTGGTTTATCCACAAAAAAACATGTACTTAATATGATTTAACCATTAAACAAATGTGGATTTAGCCTGATATAATGATATAGCCATCAATAAACCGAATATAATGCAATCCTCTTACATTTAATTCCCTGAAGCAACACCGAAAATAGGGAAACCCAACCAGGTAGTGGGAAGGGATTAGCCTGACGGCGATGTTGGTGCCTTCACAATCAGCTAAGAACCTGCTCACTTAGGGGAGCCCTTCCCCAACCAAATAGTATCATTTCCCAAAATTTCTCATTGGATTGGTTTTCACGGGAAAATCTTAACCGGAAACCCATGGGTTTTTACCATCATTTATATAGGGCTTTCCGGTTAAAATTTTCCCATCATCCAATTCTATGAAGGTACATCCACCATCCAAAATTTCCCAACCAAAAGTATCCAAAAGTATCATTTCCCAAAATTTCCCAACAAAAAAAAACTACAATTTGACTGCAGACCTGCTTGGTGGCGTCTTCCCATGCGTCAAGCCATCCTGAGATCATCTCAAGATATCCCAGGTAGAGAAGAGAACACGATTGATTTTGGAATTTGTTCCCACCAAAAAAAAAAAGATTACAACTTGTTACTTAAATTAGTATTAGTATTCTATGTTTTTTGATATATATTTTTTTCTTAAGGTTTATCATGATGATCACCATTGATATCATTGACTTATTGAAACCAGGTACCCTCTGGTAATTTAACGTAGCTATTGAAAATGACCATTTATAATGGATTTTCCCATTAAAATGGTGATTTTCCATAGTTATGTTAGTTTACCAGAGGGTAACCAGCCCCTTCCCCGTTCCGAACCGTCCGGGGCTTCCAGGGCTCCCAGGTCCAGCGTTCCGCTTCCGGCGCACCGCAGAAGCTCCAAAGATCTGCAAAGCCATGGGCCTCGTCGCCCAGGTCCTTGTGGACAGCCTTGACCTGCAGGGCACTTAAAAGGAACACGTCCAGTTTCCAAGGCAAAACAAATTGGAGAAATAGGTTAATAATGGTTAATTATTAATAAACCTAGTTAGTAAGTTCATTTGAGTTCCTTAATTAGGGTTATATATATATATCCCATTTATAAATGGATTATATTGACTATGGTTACTAACCAGTTACTACTAGGAAGTGGGATAATCCTCTAAGTACTATGGCAGTGATGAATCAGCGTGATTCAATCCTTTTCCATTTTTTGGGAGCTTACTAGATTCTCTATGATTATCCGGGATCTGGATTCCAGATCTGGGTACTGGTAAAGTTATGGGAGAACTTTTTGGACCCACAAAAGTTGCGAATCTTAGAATCTCAGTATATTAAAGCATCCATTTTGGCGGTTAAAGCGACCTTTTTGACAGGAGAACCATGGAAAATCAATAGATTTCGTGGCCAAATCCATGGCGAATCTTACATACCCAGAAAAGAGCCAAAATTTGCTGCTTGCTCTATGGCCATGAGTCAAAACCCTACCCTACCCAAAAATAGCATAAAATAGCTAGTTAATGAGTTAATGGATGCTTTTTCTTCTCCCAAATATAGTGATAATAGGTTTGAACCAGCCCCCATATTCCTGTGTTGAAAGCACCTTGACCTAAAGCAAGGTTTACCCAGGATCATGTGGTACCTGCGTCTGGCTGAGAGATTTGGATAAAGCTGGAGAAATGTGTGAAAATTGTGAAGAGGTCAAACATGTGAAGTTCCCAAATATGTGCAAAACTCCTGGAGAAATGTATGAAAAACTGGAAGTGGAGCACCATTCTTTGATCCCCATCTTAAACTTTCACAACGATCAGACCAGACGCCAAACCCTTGACCCCGGCTCCGCCCTTCCCGGCCTCTTCATCTCGAATGTTCAAGTCTCCACCCAGTAGAGCAGCACTCACCGCCCTGGGTGTCTTACACACCGCTTGCCGTAAATGCCGCAAGGACTGCAACAGCTGACGTTTCCGTTCGGTAGCATGGTCCTATGCCGGGGAGCAACCAACATCTTGACTTGGGGTCAAGCTTGGGGTCGCCGAAGACTACTTTACCCATGATGGAAACAAAACCAGGCTGGAAGCATTCTGAGTTTTCACTCGTGCAAATTCGATGTGTCCATGTTTGGGGATATTTTGGGATTGATGGGAGACATGAATGGTTTTTCCCAGGCATCCTATGGCCCTATGGTTTCCCCAAGCCCACCATCCATCCTTCGTGCTCTCCAAATGTGCCGTGGCCAGCAGTAGTGGCCCAGCATCCCCCCCAACCAGCTCCACGGTCACGGCAAGTAGCTGCCGACCCATCTGGCTGCTGCTGAAGGGCAGGGTCTGGGGCTCCCCCAGGCGTCTCAGCCGTTTCTTATCCAGCAGGATGGCCACATAGTACGGCAGCGGCGGGTTCTGGGGCACCACCACCTCGTAGGCGGAGCCCAGAACTTTGTCGGAAGAGAGCAACCTCAGAGGCAATTTTGACCCGCATGATGCAAACTTCAGGGACAGACAAGACATCCACTGATGATGTTCCATCCAAGAAATGGAATGATGATCTTTCATAGTTTTGCTGGGGGGTTGAAACCACCAGCCAGTTGTGCTGGTTGGTTTATAAACCCATCTGAGGGTGGATCAAAACAAGCGTACCCAAGCTTTGGGGGGATGAACCCCGATTCACCAACAACAAGCTATCGAGTATATTTAGACCCTCCAAGTACCCGTTGTTCTATATTGAATTAACAATTCTATATCTATACATTGAGTCAACAAATCAAGTAAGTATACCATATTAATAACCTGTATGGATGATATACACCTCTGATAATCATATCTCATTAATATCTCATTGATAATACATACATTGATTTTCCCATAATCTATCTGGTAAGTCAATACAATGATAGGTGTACTATGGTGTGTATACATACATTTCTACTGTACTTATATATGGATATCATATCCATATCCCATTTCATATCATGACCACTATTATCACTATATATATATATCATATCATATATATATATCATGTTACATATCATGATCTACCATATAGATGTGTTTGTTGTTTTAAATGATAACAACTATCATTATTACTATTATGATTATTACTATCATTATTACTTACTATTGTCATCATTATCAATTATTACATGTTCTTGATTTATTTGTCCTTGCTTATCATTATGATCGCCATTGGTATCATTGACTCATTACCTATATCATATATCATGTCAATATATCATAGTATCATATCACTATCTACCATATAGACATATATTCTTATATAATATATATATATACCATCTGGTTATTTAACATAGGCATGGGAAATCACCATTGTTAATAGGTAAACCATCTATAAATGGACCATTTTCCATGGCTATGTTAAATAACCAGAGGGTATATACACAGTATATATCCCTTACATCCCATTACCCTCTGGCTCTGTTACCGCCCCAGCAGCTCCAGCGCTGGCGGGATGACCTCCTGCAACAGCGCCGCCAGGGGGCGATGCCGCGCGATGTCGCGGGCGATGCTCAGCATGCGCTGGGCCAGGGCTTGACCTGGGCACCGCGCTTGGAAAAAGGGGATTTACTATGGAGAATCTATATGGATTTCTATGGATGTAGAATGATTTATGTGGAGAATCTATGGATTTTCGATGGATTTACTATGGATTTCTATTGATTTAGATGGATCATCTATGGAGTTTTTACAGGATTTCTATGGATAATCTGATAGATTTATATGGATTTCTCATGATTATCTATGGTTTTCAATGGATATCTATGGATTTTAGATGGATTGATATGGATAATCTATGGAGAAGCTATGATATAACCAATGGAAAGTGTGGTGACATCGGGCTGGATGGTTTCAACTAATGGAATATATAATATAGATATATCAAAACGATCCTAAGTACTAGGATGGCGCCTATATGGATGTTCGAGGATATCATTAGAATTCTGGGGTGTTTCAACCCGTAAATTTTGGGCGAAATTGAACGTGTTCATGACGATATTAAATGATATTAAGCCACAAAATTGGGCATGGCAACCAGCAATCAATTGGTTGGTATATCTGAGGGGATGGGTTTGTTTGCATCTGGGGTGGATGGGGCAACAAAATGTGCCGCTTAGCCCAGTTCCCGAATCAGTCCCGGATTCATCAAGAAAATTCTTGCGGGCCCGGCTATTGATTTGGGCTTTTTCATACTCATAATATGTGGTAAACATGTCCATTCATGACAATTAATGGCATGTGAATGCATGGTAAATGTCTGATGTTAAATTCATATCATCACATGTATAGTACCCCATTAAAAAGCAACATGTCTACATTTTGGCTTCCAGCCAAGCTCTTTTTTTGAATTTCCCAGAATTTCCCCATATTTCCCCATGTTTCCACCATCCCACCCGGCCTCCACCAACTTCATCTAAGCCATCGATATTCCACGTGAGGATTCGCAGTTCTGTTGGCGCCGGCTTTGCCAACGCCGTGGCAATCTCGGCGGTCCGGTCCTTTGAGATGACGATGGCATTGGGATCCTGGGTTCAGCGGGGACCATGGCTTTGTTGAGCCATGGGAAAAATATAGGGCTTGTCCCAAGATTGGATAGAGTATGATAGAGTATCACAATGATAGACTGGTTGGTGGTTTTAACCATCTTGAAAAATATGAAAGTCAATGAGAAGGATTATCCCATATATTATGGAAAATAAAAAATGTTGCAAACCACCAACCAGTAGATTATGTTAGAGTGCTGGAGATGGTTGTTCTTCAATGTTTCCAGAATCCAAGTAATCCAATGTTCACCTTGATCTTGTTGCACAGATTCTTCGGGTGGAACAAAATTAAAGGTTGCAGAATTTCACAGATATGATATGATGTTGGAGTTTCCAATATCGCAAACATTGTCAACTCTCCTTGGATAGCAAATGGCTATCCAAAAAAATGTCCAACCTTAAATAGGGACATTTATTCCCAAACATCGGATTGATACAGTCATGTCTGAAGAATACAATCTTGGCGATTTCATCAACGAACATTCTGTGATCCATCTTTGCCCTGAAAATTCAGGATGGTTACTCTGCTAAACAGACAATGAAGTCGTTGTTTCTACCACCCGGTTCTTGGAGCAGTTCCTTGTACGAGTACCATTGGCGGCACCCTAAATAGATATGGCCCAATATCATTCAAGTACTTACCGTAGATAGATGAACTAGAACAAGCAAACCACCCAAAATCATGCAACAAATCCCAAAAACAGTGGAATTTCATATGGTTTCGTCCCCAAAGAGACGTAGGTGTCCTAGGACTTTCCCCCTTTGCCCAGGCACCGCGACGCGTGGCTTCTTGGCTGCTCGATACTCCGGCGGAGCATCCGACAGCAGGGACCCGATGGGCGCGTTGAGCTGCTCCGGCGTCAGGTGCGCCAAATGCGGCGGCAACGTGGAGCTGGGTCCGCTCGGTGGGCTAGGTGCAACCGCAGCCTGGGCAAATGTTCCCTGGGTGGAGTCCTGTAGACTAGACAGTTGCTGATTTAAGCTGATTTATTTGTATCCGAATTAATGCCAACACCGGATTGAAAACCCCCCCTATAGGTCATGATAGACCTTGTGATGTCTTTCCTAGTGTTCCCCCTTAATAATAAGCACCTTCTGAACCATTGAGCCATAAAATTTTGGATATGATGAGATTTGATAAGATTTGATTGTCATAATCTCATGGAACCCATCAGATTCCTTTGGATTTGAAAAAAAATGATAGGTAAAACCTGATGGAACCCATCAGATTCCATTGGATTTGATAAGATTTGATAGGTAAAACCTGATGGAACCCATCAGATTCCATTGGATTTGATAAGATTTGATAGGTAAAACCTGATGGAACCCATCAGATTCCATTGGATTTGATAAGATTTGATAGTTA
>Ga0126342_10021013_pt1 | contig 10921 bp, 12 predicted proteins | sample Cyp1metagenome_FD_92528 | JGI IMG/M metagenome (GOLD analysis project Ga0126342, IMG submission 92528) | Coral microbial communities from Lord Howe Island, Old Settlement Bay, Australia - Cyphastrea 1 metagenome | ecosystem: Host-associated > Invertebrates > Cnidaria > Coral ... | reverse complement strand
TCCAAGTGGCCTTGCTGCTTCCATCACAGCTCCAGGAAGCTATGGCTTTGTGGCTCTTTTCGCTGTGGCTGGCATCCTTGAGTTGGGCGCGTGGACTGAGAGTGATGACAAGGAGCCAGGAAATTTTGGTGACCCCCTTGGCCTGAACCAGTACAACCAGGAAATGAGAGAGACTCAGCTGCAGTGAGAGGGCTTGACAAGGTTGGCTTGGAGTTGGTCCTGGATAATCTTGTGTGCAGCATTTCTTTGGAGATCACTGTCCTTTTAATTTTAAGGAGTGAAGCCAGTGGGGGTGTACAATTTTCTTCTCGAGGAGCAAAGCTCTTCCTTCAAAGACATGGTGTTATTTTCCAAGCCGAGGACATTTTAGCTTCTTTGAAAGGAGTGTTGCATCTTTAAAAGGCATGTTTCATATTCTGGAGCTTTATATAATAACTGAAGTATTTAGCTGCCTTCGGCAAGCCGGCCGGCCATAGAGAGGTGGCCCCAAGGGAGTTTGATGTGCATTCTAGGTGGAAGCCCGCGAGAGAGCAGAAGAGAAAAGAAGGACAAGAAGAATAAGAAGAATAAGAAAGGAAGACGAAGAAACGGAAGCGGCTTGTGTAGCAAGGTTGCTGTAACAACCTACTGACAATCTATTGACCGTATACCAACTTAGTACCGCCCCCAGCAAAGTAGCGCCAGGTACTATGTATGAGCCTCTGGCTTGACAGCAGAGCGCTGCATGGAAGGAGACAGGGTGGAAGCGAAGGAGGTTGACGTGCACGCTAGGTGGAAGCCTGAGAGGACAGAGCCGTAGATCAGAAGCAGCTTGAGTAGCAAGCGCGTGCCCAATGGAACGCATACCCAATGAGTACTGGTTGATCAGTACCATGTGCGTCCTGTGACGAGAACTGTAGACGACGGAAAAAAGCTGCAGGCAGTGTCATTAGGTACCGGCAATATGAGTGTAGTACTTCGGGAAGAAGGGAGGAAGGAGTAGAGGAGTAGAGGAGTAGAGGAGTTGGAGTAGGTGTCGGAGTAGGCGTATGCGTAGGAGTGGGAGTAGGAGTAGTGGTAGTAGCGGTAGTAGTGGTGGTAGTGGTGGTAGTGGTGGTGGTGGTGGTGGTAGTAGTAGTAGTCGTCGTCGTAGTAGTAGTGGTGGTGGTGGTAGTAGTAGTAGTCGTCGTCGTAGTAGTAGTGGTAGTAGTAGTAGTAGTAGTAGGAGTAGCAGTAGTAGTAGGAGTAGGAGTAGGGGTGGTGGTAGTAGTAGTAGTAGGAGGAGGAGTAGTAGTAGGAGGAGTAGTAGGAGGAGGAGTAGTAGTAGTGGTGGTGGTGGTGGTAGTAGTAGTAGTAGTCGTAGTGGTAGTGGTAGTGGTAGTGGTAGTGGTAGTGGTAGTCGTAGTGGTAGTCGTAGTGGTGGTAGTGGTAGTAGTAGTAGTAGTAGTAGCAGCAGTAGTAGTAGTAGCAGTAGCAGTAGTAGCAGTAGTAGTAGTAGCAGTAGCAGCAGTAGTAGTAGCAGCAGCAGCAGCAGGAGTAGTAGTAGTAGTAGTAGCAGTAGCAGCAGTAGTAGTAGCAGCAGCAGCAGGAGTAGTAGTAGTAGTAGTAGTAGCAACAGTACTAACAGTAGTAGTACTAGTAGAAACTACAAAAACGCCCAGCAAGAGAACAAAGGAACAAGTACAAGCCAAGAACAGAAGCAAGAACAACACCTTCCAATCAGACACGCCTGTAGGCCGGCGGATTTCTTCTTTAAAGGAAAGCGCATCCATCTGAGGGGATGCTGCCATGGTAAAGAAATAATGACAGGAATGCTGTACTGTAAAGCACACAGCATAGTGTAGAGGACGAGTGTTTGTTTCAAAAAGGAGTTCAGCCTTCAACGGATACTTCTTGCTCAAGAAAGTTCTGCGCTAGTTCAGACGCAACCGTCTCGCGCAATCCGTACGTGTGAAAGGCGTGTGGATGGTGTAACTCTAGTAAAACACGCGCTTTTGAATCTGGCACCGTTGCCGGCAACCCTCTGGCGCGAAATGCGCCTCGATCAGACAAACTGTAATAAAACGCGCGTTTGAGATCTACCACTCTCACGCGCAAAGCGCGTCGACCACGCGAAACTGTAGTAAAACGTGCTTTTTGAGGTATCTTGTGCAAGCCGTCTGCGCGAGATGCATGCCGATCGCAGGAAACTGTTGTACAACCTTCATTTCGCATGGCAGATTTAGATCCTTCATGTACATTTGTTTTTAAAGTAAATCCATTTGTAGCCTTCTACATATTGTTTTAAGGGGTGGCGGACATAGACCCTTTATGTATCTTGTTTTGCAATGTAAACCTATGAATATACCCTTCTACATTTTGTTGTACGGGGCGGCAGATTTATACCTGTATTGATTTCAAATCAAATCCGTTATTAAACCCTATTAAATTTTGTTTGGAGGGGGCGGTGGATTTATTCCATGTAGTTATGTTATTTGTACCCTGTGTTGATGAGAGAGATGTTAAGAATGTGGCACAAGTGGTAGATTATTTCATGTTGGGCGAACGTTCGTTTTGGATCGGTCCTGGCAATCCTCCCACGCAAAATAAATGTCAGATCGCTGTCGTTGTGGTGCGGTGCTGCTTGTAATGCTGTGTTGGGTATGAAAGAATCTTGTGCGCAAAAGGTCTTGTGTGTAAAAGTGTGTGTAAAAGAGCCTTGGTGTTTAAAATCGTTTGTGTCTAAATGCTTTTGCGTGTAAAATAGTCTGTAAGTAACGGCGTCTACATGTGGACGCATCTTTGCATGACTTGTGCCGAAACATGCGGAGGTACTAAAATGGACGTCCAGTAAATGGATGACATGTGGTGCCATTTTGGGTCAAGCCTGCATCTCTGCATTGGGAGGAGGAGGGAAGGGCCAAGGGGAGAGGACAGGTGACGGCATAGGAGTAGACATCCAGGAAGGAATGTGCCTTGCGCACCCACTTCAAACAGAAGCGTTGAAAAAAACTACCAGAACAATACAGGTTCGTTCGGTCGGACCTGTTGAAATTTGTTGAAACCTGTTGAAATGGATGATCAAAGACAACAGCACCTCGGATTTCACCAAACATGTTTTCCATTGCTGGTCAGGCATGTTGGGGCTATGTTGGGGTCATGTTGGGCCATGGTTGAGCTATGTGGAGGCGATGTTGGGCGTGTTCCCGCGATGGGCAATTTTTGGCCCAAAACGGCAAAAAAAACGCCGTAAGATCTGTGAAAGCCAACTTCCATGCTAAGATGGTCGAGGCTTGTGGAGGCCGGCTTGTGCTATGCTATGTTGTCTTGGGGCCAAGTTGGGGCCGTGTAGGGCCTGTTGCGGCCTTGTTGCGGCCCAAAAACTGCAACCCCCCCCCTGTAAACCACAGTGTTTTTTAATCACAGCCCAGTTGAAACTTTTGGGTGTCAACTTGGGCCATGTTGAGGCCATGTTGGAGCATCTTGGGCTGAAGATGGGCTATGCTATGGCTTCTTACGCCTACGATGGGCCGTTTTGGGGTCATGTTGGCCTCAGGCCGAGGCCTGCCAAAAAACATTACAAAACACGGGATTTCTGCCACTTTCTTCCGCTCCGACGCTCCTGCTATGCGGGTTTGCAACCGGCTGTGACAAAACGCAAATGGCTGTGATAAAACGCATTGGCACGGCTGCGCGCAGCACCGGCGTTGCGTCCCTCCCGGCATGCGGGGTTGCAGCTGGTGGTTGCTAAACGTATTGTAATAGCTGCGCGAAAGGTAGGTCTTGACCATAGTGCTACTCGCGTGCTATGCGGGATTGCAGCTGGAGGCTGCTAAACGCATTGTAACAGCTGTGCGAAGAGAAGGATTGGGTTGCAGAAGCTACAGTAAGAGCTAGCTCAGAGACAGCTCAGAGCACAAGTAGCCCCAGAGAAGAAGTAGCTGAGACAAGAGGTGCCTCAGCGAAAAGGTCGCTCAGTGAAGAAGTATATAGCTCAACGAAGAGAAGCAGCTCGTCCATCCATCCATTTATTCATCCATCCATCCCCTCGTTCATGTGTTCAATGATTCATTGATTCATGGATTCACTGATTCATTGGTTCATTGGTTCATTGATTCCCTGAGTCAGTGGTTCATGGGAGCGTTCAGCAAAGTTGAGAGCGCAATCTTTTGCTGTGCGACGTCAATGTGTCCTCCTCTGGTTGTGTTTGTGTGGGTGCCTCTCTTCTGTGTGACCTCGCGTCCCTTTGTATCTCTGTTGTGCCCGCGTCCCTGCATGTGACCTTTGTCCACACCACGCGAATTTCTCCTCACACCATTGTGTGTTACCCAGGGTTATGAATTGTTGAACCCAAAACTGAACGGGACATGAAGACAAACAATCAATTGTTTGGTGTGTGACTTATTGCCTGAGGCAACCGTTTTTTTACCGCTTGGTAATGCTGAAACAACTTGAGTTCGGCTGTATTGACAGAGGTCTGATCTTATATATATACATATGTATGATGAGTTGTACAAAGTTGTCTTATATGGATTTTACTGAAGGCAGGTACAGGTGTTGTCCATGTGGGTTTGGGGGTACTCTTATTTGTATCAAATCTTTGAACCAAGAAAACTTTCAGCTGCAAATCAACACATGCAAAGCATGTCTAATTTTTTATTTTCCGTGCAGTCTGGCTAGGTTTATTGTAGTGTAGGAGCAAACGCTGTTCCGTTTCTGTTTGCATGGGCACTGCTGCGCGTGGACGTGCTGCCTTGGTGAAGAATTCTCAGCACTGGACACTGAGCTATCCAATTGTTCGCATCTGCAGTTTCATGTTGGGTTGGCTGTGTTGTTTCATTTGGTTGCTCAACCGTTGATGCATCTCATTTGTTCACTGGAGCGGTTTACAGCCGGCTACAACTCCTGTCCATTCTTTGATCAGATTTGGCGTCAGCATCAGATTTCAGTGAATATTTTTGAACTGTTGACACCTGCAGAGCAATTTTACTGGCACGTTCACACATCATTGTCACGACGGAACGGCAAGAGTTGGCCTTGGCGGCTACAGTTGCATGGGCATTGCTTCCCAGCTCTCCTCCTACAGTGTGCCGACTCCTCCAGTTGCAGCTTGGGACTGAGTCATGCATTTCAACCCATGTTTGGCTGAAAAACGGGATGTTGACAATGGCACTGGTGCTACAAAAGCAGCTGACAGCTTGGTTAGTTTTGATGCCAGTTCCCATGTCCTTCACAACTTGATTAAGCCTATCAAAATGCCATGGGAAAAGAATCCAGTTCTCAATCCGAAAAGGGCTTTTTGCAGTGCTTTATCTGACCTTGGACAGTCAGTCGTGGGCATGCGTGATTTTGCTTGCAATACTGGAAACGTTGAAGTCTCAGAGACAGTGGTAGCTACACCTAATTTGAGCCATGCTTTGAAGAGGGCAAGATTCACCAGATGACATGAGGCTGAGAGCTTTGTCCCTTATTAGGATCATGGTGGATGCTGACGGGTCAAAGACACGTCTGGCAGTGCAGGTGGGTACGAGTTTGGATATACCCGCACCACTGGGTCCGTCTCTCAAGGATGCATTTTTGGGAAAGGCTACAGCTACGCTGCACAAACGTACAAACTCAACGTGGGCCCTTTTTGCATGGATCAAATCTCACGGTGGTGGCTCTGGATTGTATGTGACTGAAAACCGCTTGTATGAATACTTGTGCCACATGCGTGCAACTCAGAGAGGAGCTACAAGTGGTGAAGCAGTACTGAGGGCTGTTAGATTCTTTCATGCAAGTTTGGGCTTCATTGATTTCAATCCTGCTACCGACATTAGTGCGAGAGTCCTGGGCGTTTCAAGGGAGATGTTCTTGACCAAGCCGCTACTGAAGCAGGCTCGTGCATTGTATGTTCTGGAGCTCCGGGCCTTGGAGAATGCGGTGCTGGAAGAGCGTCAGCATCATTTGGTGGTAATAGCTGGCTATTTGCTTTTCTGCGCATTGGCTGTATGTCGGTTCAGTGATCCTCTTTACTGCACTGGTTTGAAAGTGAGTCGCTCACTTGACACGGTGTTGGTGGAAGCTGGTACATTTGTCCCCAAGATGGCACACGCACACACAAAAGAGCGCAAGACTATGCTTCCGCCGCTCATGGCGCTGGGTACGGTTTTCCGCTCTGACAAGTCATGGGGCGAGAAATGGATCAAGGTGATGGAAGCTCAGTTTGCATCTTTTCGCAAACCATACCTGTTGCCGGCGTGCCGGGAGCAGAGCAATCAGTGGCTGGCTAGGCCTATGACGACAGCGGAAGGTGTTCTCTGGCTAAGGGACATAATACAGCTCAGGTGCAAAACTAGGGAAAGCCTTACAACCCACAGCCTGAAGACAACGTTGCTTTCTTGGGTCACTATTTTCGATGTCATGGATTTCCAACAGCGGAGGATCTTGGGACATCATGTTGACACTGGGCTAGCAAGCCCCCTGACGTATGGGCGTGCCACTTTGACGCCTCTCCAGGTGCTTACAACTGGCATGTTGAAGAAGGTGGCAACTGGCGTTTGGGATCCTGATGCATCCAGGGTGCAACAGCTGGACATAGACATTGAAATGGCAAAAACATTCGATGACCTTGATGAGGGCCAGGCATCAGCAGTATATGGTCCATACCAACAGCCTATGGCTGATGCGGAGGGAATGGAAGTGGCGTTGGAGACTGATGAGAAGGTTGAACTGGTGCAAGGTGAATCGAAACTGTTCATAGCCTCAGCGAATGCAGATGGCCGCATAATGCAACACAACGTTTCGGGAGTTCTTCATTTTGTTGGCCTTGAAAACCGGTCTGTGTGTGGAAGACCGGGCAATCAGTTGCATGGCATGGTTGATACTGACCTGAGCCATGAATGGCCCATTTGTCAGCAGTGTCGGCATATCATGGGTGAAGAGGTCATTGGAAGCTATGTTGAAACTTAGCATGGCATGTGGATAAGATCTCGAAAGACCAAGCCACCTTTGGGGTATAAAAGATTGCGACTGTGAGTCCATTGTCAAGGGGCAATTGTCAGCATTGGTAAATTTCATTTCCCTTTCCGTTTTAGGCTTCCGTTTTGGGAACGCATTTTCCCATTTAAAACAGTGTTTTTGGGCTTCCGCTCTGGGAACTTTTTTTAAAAAGAGTGCGAGTGTGAGTCCGTTGTCAAGCCCCCTGGGCACTTGTTTGCATGTTCTGATGTCCAGATTCCGAGTGCGTGAGGCATTGTCAGTTGGTTGCAAGTGCAAACACTGCGGAATTGTGTGAGCTGGAGCTCATTGTCAATTGTTGAAGCCTTATGGCTCAGCTGCACGCCAGCATTGTAGCAAGGGCGGGCGATGAATTGTAGCCCCAATGTTTTTCAATGCATTGTTGGACATCACACGGTCATGTAGTTTAGAATTGACATGACATGCGATGCACATACAACATGGAGCTTTGATAGGATGGAACGTAAAATTGTGTTGGCAACTTCATGTCATTGGATTTCAGTTGAAACATTTTCTTGTAGCCCTGCGGCACGATGGACAGCGCGGCAGCCTTCAGAGAGAGAGAGAGAGAGAGCAAAGTTGCTAGGCATTCCACAGGAAGCAGTTACCAAACTTGCAGACGCAAAACTTGCAACCTTTGGCCAATTCGCCTTTATCACTGGCTTCCAGCCGGGGTCATCCGACAAGCAACCTTTCATTGAATCCTTGTCGGAGGGCTTAGGAAACACACCTGATGCGGCTGAGTTGGCATCCTGGCGTCGTCTCTAAAAACGAATGTCATACAGCTGCGCTGTCAGACCTTAGAACCAGGCTGGAGCGCAAGGAAGATGATGGCCCCAGGAAGCTTTTGATGCCAGAAAGAGTGGAGAGACTTAAGAGCAAAGAAATCGCTTGTTGGCATTAATTTCCATTGATACCCAACTTGAACCTGCACACAGATTGGTAGATTTAGCAGTCCAGCAGGCCGAGGATCCCACTTTGAGGTACATTCCTTTGAAAGATTGCTTGTCGCGTGAGTCTGAGTTGCTGCAGAGTAAGTCAGAGCCTGCGATTGAGTTTCAATCTGATGGCACAATGAAGCTTAGCAAAAAGCAGTTGGAGATCAAAGCCGGGACCTCAGGGGATTTGAAAGTCAAGATGGCATTACAAAGGAGGGCTTTGGCGTATCACATTGCAGGTGTTTGCAGCTATCAGACCCTGGACGCGCTTAATCAGAGGATGTTCGCTTTGATGACCAAGGAGCCTGTCAAGGGGTTCCGTGCAGTATCGCTGCAACAGGTGATCAATGCAGACCGCGAGATGTGGATGCTGGCAGCCCAAGAGGCCAGGGGCAAGAGTTTAACGGATCCATCAAAGCCATTGGATCCCATCTTGGAAACCTGTTTCAAAGTTTCAAAGCGCCTGAGACCAGTTATCACTTGCTCCCATTGCCTCAGGCTGGGGGTAAAGGTGACACCTCTGCAGCAGGGGCGAAGGGGGATGGCCATAGAGGAGACGGACCAGTGAAACGGAAGAGAAAAGCCAATGTCGTCAAATGAGCAGGCTCAGCGGAAGAGTGCGTGGCTGAAATCCTTGATGTACTGGGATGGAAGTTTGCTAGGTCTGGTTCTAAAGCTCATCCTTTCGCCTCTGCTTTTGACGTATTGGGTGTGTCGATTGATTTGAGCAAGCTGTATGAGGGCATAGTCACTCTGAAGAACAAGCAGTCCAGGGTTGATGCGTTGGTGGCGGCAATAGACAGGTTAGTGTACGAAGGTAGGGTGGAGTCAGGTGTGGCTGCATCCTTGCATGGTCAGTTGAATGAACTTTGCACAGGTTTCCACTACTCATGCGTTTCTTCAGCTGGGTGGCAAGTCATGGTTGGACTGACAACCTCAAACCTGATGGTAGCCTGTCTTTTTGCCAGAGATGTGCTTACACGCTCTCAGCCGAGAGAAATTTCACTGACCGATGACGACAGGCCCATATTGTTTTTTTCTTGATGCCTGCCCTGCTGGTGCAGGGTTTGTGGTGTTGGACCCGGTATGCAAAACCAAGATAGCTTGCGAAGTTGTGGTGCCGGGTGTTCTAGTTGATCATTGGAAGAGTTTGGGAAAAGCACAGTTGATAGCTGAGTTGGAGCTTTTACCGTTACCTATAGTAGTATTCTTCCAGGAATATCAAACCTTGTGTCATGGACGCCGTGTACTTCTTTTTGTAGACAACAATGCCATACGAGACGCTGTGGCGAAGGGAACCTCCAAAGCGCTGTCAGTTATGGTGCTACTGTTTGAATTGCACGGGCTTTAGGTGTCAAGGGTTCCAACCAAATCCAACGTGGAAGACTTTCCATCGAGGCAGCAAGCTGAGGTTGCAGCTAGGATTATTGGTGGTCACGTAGCTAAACCAGCTCCGCCAAGTCCCAAGCTCTGCGACCTCATATGCAATGCAGAGTCCTTTGTTGCCTATATGCCTGCGACAGTTTCTCCAATGAGCTTGAAAACATGTGTGCAAAAAGGGGGTCTGCATACTTCTAATTGTCAGGTCGCTAGACCATTGTCCTCTCAGCTTTTTGGTCATACAACCATTGTGCCTTCGAATCCTTACACAGCCCGTGTGGCATTGGTGTGTCAGTGTTGCGTAGCCAATTTCCTGCGTATGACTCAATTGAGCATGTGAACTCCAAAGTTCTCAGGACGAGAGCAAATAAACAAAGAGGACGAAAAAGGAAATGACTTCAAAGTGCGTGATGGCGCCCGATCCACAGTTCATGCAGTGATGTTTCTTTTGCTGAAGCTGTCATGTTCACGTTTGTTTGGCGAGGTTTTAGTTCTTGGTTTAGCGTTATGGTTTTTAATTGTCGGCGTTTTAGATATAGCAATTGGGTTGGACATATGTGCTTTAGCAAGAACTGATATTGCTTTCAACTTGATGTTGCGTAGAATAAATGTACGCACCGATGGCCGGGTGTAAGTTTGTTTATGTTATAGGGAAGAGACACAGCATAAAGATTGATTCATTAATTTGCTGATTCATTGATTCATCGACTCACCCTTTCACTGAGTCATTGATTCATTGATTCATTGACTCACAAGTTCACCCGTGCATTGATTCATTGATGCAGTGATTGACTGAATCACCGGTTCGCTGGGCCATTGATTCACGGATTTTTTTCATTGATTCATCGGTTCATTACTCCACCGATTCACTTAGCCATTGCTGATTCATTGATTCATCGCCTGGCTACTTCATTCAGTCATTGATTCACTGATTCATGGATTCATCGATTACTAAATGGTTTCTGCATTGATTCATTGATTCATTGGTTCACTGGTTGATTGATTCATTGAGTCATTGCTTCGTTGCTTCATTGATTCATGGTTTCATTTACTCACTGATTCATTGGTTCATCAAGTCGCTGGCTCTTTGGTTCATTCACTCAGTTGTGCAATTTCTCATTCATTGATGCACCTCACAACTTCAACACTCCATTGCTTCTGCATCGCAAAAACTTTCCTATAGGCCATTGATTTCCTATAGCAATGTCCTATTTTCGAAACTTCCGCCCCGGCGCGGGCCGGGCACTACCTGGCTGTGTAGTTTGACTGTGGGACATGTCCCGGTTCAGGGCAAATTCTTTGTGCGCCCGAAAACGATAATGGGAGGTGTGCATTTTTTCCTGGTCCCGTTTTTATTTTTTCATTCCTGTCTAGTTGGAGTCATGCTGAGGAGCGTGAGATTAACAACGGCCGCTTCGCGATGTTCGCGGCTATTGGCATCATCGCCGCGGAGCTGTACACGGGAAAGGATGCCGTTGAGCAGTTCGGGCTGTAGACGTCTACGTGTTTTCCAAAATTTCGGGTGCTGGCTCCTCCTTTTGGTACAGATGAGCTGAGCGCCACCGACCATGGTATACATGATGTTGTGGCCATGATTGCTTCGGGTTTGACAGGGGAGTCACGCAAGCTGTTTGGATGATTTTTCT
>Ga0126342_10021012_pt1 | contig 10922 bp, 11 predicted proteins | sample Cyp1metagenome_FD_92528 | JGI IMG/M metagenome (GOLD analysis project Ga0126342, IMG submission 92528) | Coral microbial communities from Lord Howe Island, Old Settlement Bay, Australia - Cyphastrea 1 metagenome | ecosystem: Host-associated > Invertebrates > Cnidaria > Coral ... | reverse complement strand
GCACCTTTCAGTCCATCAGTGGCTTCGCTCTGCCATCCCTGATTCACAACAACCAACCTCTCCTATAGGTTTCCTATTTTTGAAACTTCCGCCACCGCCTTGTGCGGTACTACTGGTATGCAAGGAAAAAAGGTAAGCTATGAGAAGGCGCAAAAACATATAATATAGAACAAAGTGGACTCACAAACGCTAACAAGAAGATTTTCATTACATCTGACCTCCTCATCGACAATTTGGAGAGATGTTCGAATATCACAAAATCAAAAACAATCAGCATCTGGCAGATAAAAATGGTCAGTTTCCCCGTTTGACTTCCCAGGAATAGCAGGTTTACCCTCTGGTAAACTAAGATAACAAACTGGAAAATCACCATTTTCAATAGATAAATCCACTATAAATCCACTATAAATATCTATAAATGGTCATTTTCAATAGCTATTTTGACATAACCAGAGGGTATTTGCAGTTTTCTGACCAGTCCTCCAAGCCACAGCTGGGTCTCATGATCTTCCACTTCCTTCGGCAAAATCTCAAGGCGCCTGGCATCACATTCTGAACGCAAACGGGGTCAATCCAACAAACAGTTCGGCTATGTTGGTTTCTATGATTAATTCTGGTCGTTGGTACCCCATGCTCACAAGGCAAGCGCGGCGGAATTTGATGAACAATGCCGAAAAACGTCAAGCTATGTCAAGCTAAATGGATCGAAATGTACTGTGTCAATGCCTCTATAATTGGCTAAGGTGACCATGCGAAATGCAATGAACACATACCAAAGACAAAAAGGTGATTAAACCATCCACGCATTTGGGATGTGAAATACATGGGATCTCATTAGTGCCCCTCCTGCACCCCCTCTTGCATGATTGTCTTGATAGAACAAATCAACCAACTAATTGGTGGTTTGAAATCCGAGGAATGGCTTACTAAAGGAATTATATACAATGATTATAACTAAAATGTAGCAATGGGATGGCCGCCATTATTCCAGACAAACCCCAGCCGAACATCAGCTGCAGTAATTAGTGCATGGTTGATACTAGATAATCAGTCACTGTTAACTGTCAACCATGGTTAGAAGGCGGCCTGCTACCTGCAACATATGGAACTGGAAATGCAACATAAGACAACCTGCCACGGACATCAACTGCTTTGGCAGAACTATGAAAGACAACAATGTAGCCGAAAATCGGCAAAAACGCGACTTGTAAGCAGTGGCCACCTCAACCACCTGACGCACCAGTACTTTGCAAGCACCTGCTTGGATGAGTTCTCTCACCAAATGTCATGGCCACAACCTCAAAAAGTTGAGATGATCCTCGAGGCATCCGAATAGGCCTCTATATTTGAGAAAAGTCATCTGTCAGCCCGATGACATCACAAGGCGTATTGGGTACACCTTCCACACATGATCGCAAAGCGAACATCTCCGTGGTAGCACTATATATGCACTGCAACCAGCACTGGTGCTCTGCCCAACAATTCAGCATCCACGCCACAGCCAGCAACAATGTCAGCAACACATTGCTCAGAAACATTCAAAGATCTTGCAACATCCAATTCGCTGCATGTACTGAAGCCGCTGCACCTATCTATTTCGTTCTGGGTTTTGCTATGCGAATCAAGGCAACAGCGCTGCTCGAGCGAAACAAATCACCAAGAGGAGGACATCCCAGGTACAAAAATGCGCGGACCATGGATGAAGTTTTCGAACCCAAAGCAGCTGTGGCTGGCTATATCCCGTGATATGTAGAGTACATACCCATAGTGGCTGGCTGATGAGCATTCCGAACGGTTTTCGAGACTGCTCACATGTCGGATGGTAACACCAGGGTCATACTGATGATTACACCATCGCCCAGAAAATATCGGCTCTCAACATGGGTCAAGCCGTCATGGTATTCATTAGTTCATTAGATCAAACCAAAAGGCATCAACATCATCAACCAGTCACTTGTGTCATGAAGTGTAGCATGAATTATATGATCTATCCATTGACAATCGGTGCAAAAGAAAACTATAATACTTAATTAGCATTCTAGTGCGCCAACCAAAACTCCAATCCCCAATTTCACCAGAAACTGGTGGCAAATGGTAGGTTTACTCTTGGGTATGCCACCATATGTCCAATTAAAACAACCTCTTGCCTTTTCAATACTTTTTGTCTCTGCTGTAGTGTTGCCCGCTCCAACTGCACCTGAAGGCAGGTGTGAACGCAGTGAAGCATGTTGGCTCATGATTGGATGGACACTTAGTTGGAGCAAAGTGGGAGCAGTGTCCACAAGATCCAAGTGACCGTTCATATCGAGGCTTGTCTGGCAGAATTGGGGAACCGACACGGACTTTGGATTTTTAATGGTTGCTCATTGGTTTCCGTATTGACATTACGATGTCATGTTGGTGCAAGACTCATTTTCAGACACATCCATATTTTTAAGGTGGATGGAAGAACATGGTCAAAAGTTGTTTCCTCCTATAGTGCTGGACGATATCAACAATTGAATGGCGCATCGTATATAGTTGAGATTCGAACTGCTACTCAGCTATTCGTGGCTCCCGGACCCATGACAAGAGTCTGTTGTCAAACTCCGATGTGTTACGAATCATTGTTTGAACAATTTTCTGCAATGTCAAATGTGCAACCCAACGCGCATTTGCTTAGTAAACCTTGAACTCAGGAACCTTGGAGTTTTGCAGTCTGGAACCCTGCAACCTTCAAATCATTGCAGTGACTCTCCTTTGCAGTGGCTGTTCTTTGCGGTGACTGCTCTTTGCAGTGGCTGTTACTTGCAGTGACTGTTCATTGCAGTGACTTTTGATGTCAATACTTTCAAACCTCTGCGACTCGGAGGTATAGAGTCCTAAACGTCCTCTGAAACATGACTCACTTAACGCAACATGTAAAACATCTATAGGTAACTCTGTGAGATCCTCAGTTCCACATGTAAACGCTGCATTTGAAATAATGTCCAGCTGGCGGAAAAAATACGACTTTCCAGATTTGCTCTCCTGCAACCTAATTCCACGATTCACTTGCTTGCATATGAAAATCAACTGACATCAACTAGGTGGTTAGCCATCAATTTTCTTTCGTACACCCGGAGCATTATAACTTAACATGATCTTCGCTTCAACAAATAACTACAAATATTTCCACAACCCCTTAGACATGTTTCCTTGTGGATCTGTATTTCGGGGTTCATGTGATGCGTCGCTATCATTGGTGGGGATCTGACGAATTATTTGACCCTGCGTTACATGACTACCAAAATCAATGATAACCGATGCCGCCCTTACTAATGACCGGGTGCACTCATAAATCCCGAATCAACATCACCAACCCTTCATAAACTCATGTTTCGCCCCACCTGCTCTTTCTGTTTCCGCACATCTTCTTGCAGTGCCCGGACAGACCTGCAGATCGTTTGGAGGGAGTCCTGCAACGTGCCCGCCGCGACTTTTGATCCAGGAACCTAAAGCTTAAGATCTACGGCTTTAAGAATTCAATAAAATGGTGTGCGCATTTTTTGCAACCAATTGAAAAATTGTATAAATTTGTCATTCAAGCTCTTGAATGATGTGAAATGCTGTCACTGTGGCTGTAGGGATCAGATGGAAACGGCAAACCTTCCCCAGGATATCCCAGGATGGGAATGGCGCGAACCATCCCCGGACAAAAATGAAGCCGCGAAAAAATGAAACCCTCATACTCATATATCTCATATGGAACGCGCCAAACAAATCCAGAAAGAAAAGGGTCAAATTGAGCCGAGCTCCTTCAAAAACACACCGCCTTTAAATTAGTTGAGTGGGCGATGGGTGTGTCGTATGTTTTAACAAACGGTTTTCCTTCTTTACTTTGTTTCACTTCTGTTCCACTTGTTTTCTTATTGCGCCGCCGCAGCATGCCACAACAACATCGGGTTACCAATGTTGGTTGCGAGTGATGGCAGAACACTAACAACACCACCAATTCCCAATTGCAGCCCCTGTGCTCCTTCAAATCAACCTTGGGAAATCTGGCGCTTTGGATTGCAGTCACGGGCCCTTCACGATAGATGAACCTCATGGCAGGGTGCTTCCACGGCGCCGAGTCCGTGCATGCTCATGGGTCACAACGTTTTTTGCCGGGCTAAAAACACATGAGATTGGGAAGGCACATAATCGTCATGAAACCGCGCGGAAATTTGCTACTGGTAATGTACCTGTAGCAACAATTTTCCCAATGCCCGTTTTGACATGCAGTGTCACACCAAAATTTGACGATCCAGTGCGTCGAATAGTCAAGAACATGCTAATAATTCAGGTGCAATGGCGCATGTCCAAGTCGCCTCACTGTCAGCTGCAACTCCCCATGTTCGACCTTCCATGACGATTCTGCTGTAGGTCCACCCATGAAGAGCGGCGGCGCGGTAACACCTCAGCCGCCGACGCAAACTCAAATCAAATGCTTTCTGACCCAGCTAAGCACATGTCATGCGATTGCATATGCAATGGCAATCTGTTTAAGCGTAAATGACAATGAATGACCCAGTTGGGCCAGAATCGGAGTGGTTGCCGATCCCTGATTTGACTTCAAATTCGATGTTCACTTTTTTGCGTTTTGATAGAAAGAAGGACATGCTAGACGTAAACATACAAATGCCAAAATAATGTGCATGCGTTCGATTTTCAACAAAACTGCACACAAATTCTAGCTGAGTTTTTCGAACTGTGCAAATTACATATCTAATCACCGTACATGGTATATTCCATGCATGGCCCTTTTTCCTAGTCAATGACAGGCGTAGGCTGCCTCTCCGGGCTGCTCTTTGAAAAAGAAAATCCTGGATTTATACACCCCGAAACTAATATTTCCATCTGCCCCATTGGCAGGGAGAAAACAACGAACCGGGTTGAAATCACAATCAGATAGAATTCAAATTATTTGAACCATACGCGTCAAAAGAACATCAAGGATAAAAAAACATGGAATGTCCATCTAATCCCTTGTGTCCACAATTGTCCCTGGCAAATGTTTCTTGACAGGTTCCGCACCATGCAAAAACACTTCATTAACATGTATTATTGTCAAAAAAATGTTGAACCAATCTCTTTACATTATCGTTCCCTTTTTGAATGCGTTGAAACAAGAACAAGACACCTCGGGTTTTAGCACCCTGTCCTTGTGCGGACCCAATGCTTGCCGAGCATCTCGGGGCAGCCGGGGCCACCAATGCCTTGCATCAGACACTCACACGTCATTGGAAAACTGTGATGAAAATGAATGACTGGCCAAACTGAGGATTCAATCTGCAACCACCAAAATTGATTTGATATCTTGCACGGGCGCCCAAGTGTTTTCAACCAAGAAAGACTTGCTGTTAAATATATTGCCACAACAGTGCCTGAACAACACTACGGCGCACTCATATTTATTTCCAAAAATACTAGACCTAGCATGGAATTACTGATTCAGGTCTGCAACCGTGCTATACCGTGCTGGGCACGCTGTGCGCGACTTCAACACGGAACGACAGAACTGTTTCACAGGAAAAACAAATGTGGTAACCCTCCACAAAGTGTGTCACTATCGTCACTGTTTTTGAGCCGAAATGTTCAAAATAATTTCGCTGCCAACAATCGAGTTTTAAAAACATAGTGTTTAAGATTCAAGATGCACAACGAACAAACAGCCCAATGCAACATTTTAGCACCGGTCTGACACAAATTGCTTCAAGTCCTTTTTTCATTTCAAATTAACTGGAATTGTTGTTCTTCAATGGTGTTGATGTCTGTCACAAAAGACACGGGTGAAACCCTTCCGTGTCAGAGGAAAAAATTGTATTTATCTAATATATTCTAATATTATATATATATATATATATATACATATTTGTGTCCGCAAGTATGAACCCATATGAAATTGGCATGAAACAAATGAAAAACAAAACAAAAACGCAACAAGTAAGTAACAATCCAATGCATTTTTCATCGGGTTGCGGCCACAGATCGTCTTGTCATTCGCTATCAAATGCGCCCACCATGACTTCGCATTCCACATATGTCGATACCGCCAAAAACAAAATTGATAAATTTTTAAATATTTCAACAACAGAGCAGACTATGTGCAAGTGCAGGGTTGTTTCTTCAAAAAATGCGTCGAGGGAAAGGTTTTGCCATCGTTTCCCTAAATTTGGGTTGGATTCATTTGACTGGTGGATACCATGCCAGGTCCACCAAACCAATGTATAGTATATTGCAAAGCTAATACCGACAGAAAAAAAAAATGCGCTGCGCTTGACAAGTATGCTTCTGGGGATGCTTCTGCGCAGGGTTCCCTACTTTTGGTGTCGGTTAAATCCCAACAGGAAGGGATCGATCAATTTTCAGCAATAAGAACCTTGCCAAACAGGCATGGTTGCCTTTTTGGGGGCACCTTATGTTGTAAGGAAAGAAAATCTGATTGTTTCCCGGCCTTTGCTTTGGATTCAAATCCATCCAACGGTGCCGTGGAGACCATGCGCAACCCATCGAAACCCAACAAACTTATGAATATTTTAAAGCTAACACCAACGTTACACCCATCATTTTTCAGCACAAGTATAGGGAAAGAGGGAATGGCGTCCCATTTCTGAAAATGTTTTTGCAAACCTTGTAATGCGCCATGGTTAGTCCAGAAATTTGAGAGCCAGTCCCCACAGAAAGTGATAACGTTGCTGCCCTTTTCTGTTGAAGCCGCAGCCGCATGCAAACCACCAGCAAATGCAAGAAAATGCACGCAAATTTCCGAGGCGGGATTTTGCAACCACTTGTGAAACAACATGCAAAACTATTTTGTGTATGGCAAGGAAAGAAAGAGTGGTAGATAATGTTCAAAATAATTTACCCTTGTGGCAATGAATTCACAGATAAAGGTGTTTTTTTTTGCCAAAAAAAACGCATTGAACCCACAGGAAGAAGAGGAGGGAAGGGAGGAACAGGAAGAAGCGAAACGAAAGCAAAAACTGTCGCCTGACAGGTGGAGCAAAACATGGTAGTACATATTTCCCAGCTAAAAGCAAATCAGGATCCAAACCGAAAGAAAACTGAACAGAATCCGAAAATTCGACATGTTGTTCCCAAAATATTGTCAAAACGTGTTCTGCGGACCAAAACAGCTGGCTGCACAGCAAAAAAATTAAAACCTTCCAATGCCAAAAAAAATGAAACGTTGTGCACTTTATCTCTTGATCCTTCCCGCGTACCTCGCGTAGTAGCCGCAAGTTCGCTGGATCTTTCCAACTGTTCTCCAACGGCCCGGCCAAATCTCTGCGCCGCAAGGGCCCCGCCCAGCAATGATTTCCATCCATCCTGGCGGGCACGCCCACATGACAACCTTCAATGGGTGGATTTAAGGGCAAAAAATATACATGGAACCGTTTTTGTACGGTTTTCCTCTAAAAGCGTACCGGATATCAATGCATCGAAAACCTGGTTGAAACTACAAAAGTATCTGGAATCTTGGCATGTTCACTAGAAATTTTGAAACATTTTTTAAAACAATTTCGTTTCAATGTGTTGGACAACACCTTCACTGAACTCATATATCCCTTGACTTTTTCTGGTTACATAAATGTTGGAAAATGAAGACGGCATTTTAACGTTTCAACGACTTTCCTTTTTTATATCACCAAAAAATCAAATATATACCTTCAACATGAGTAATGGTTCAGGAAATTGATCAATAAAAAACGGTGGCTCCATAAAAAGAAACCAAGATCTTCGGTCGGGGGGTGAATTTTGGAGTGCCTAGGCGCCGAGGCGATCCAGATGTTTCATGTATGGAATGTCATCCACATTTACCCTCAGCACTAGGTTCAATGAATTGTCCCAAAAAAAATAAGAAGGAAAATTCACGAAAAATCACTAAAATTTATCACGCATTGAGGACAACAGTTGGAATTCAATTTCCATAACATGAAAAGCAAAAGAAATAAATAAACAACCTTAAATATAACACACACACACATATTTATATATATATGTAATTTTACAAGGACTTATTTTTTCAAACATTTATTTATGTAAATGAATACATGAATACATTACATATAATATTCGCCGGAATACTGCCAGCCACATCCTAATGAAGTGATGATTGACATGACACCTTTTAAAAAAAATAGTTTGCATGCGTTTGAAACCCGTGTTTCATGCAATAAAAAAAACGTCATATTACCTTGATACTATGGGTTTACGTTGTTTTCATCGTATGACCTATATCAGGCATGTTGCTGCCTGCATCTTTGAAACATCCCGAAATTCCGAAATGGTCAAGGCTCATCGTTAACTCGCACAGCACATCAGATGTTTCAGCTGTCGGTTCCACAGTGGTTGAAGCATCGAAGCACCACTTGCACTGCACGAAGAGTGGCACGTTCAATCCCAAACCGTCAGGAAATTCCACCAGATTCGCCACGGATGCCATGGACGCCATGCACACAGCAAGGCGGTTACATCAAAGTTTGTACAGTTGAAATTAAAAAAATCGAACCATGACACATAAAACAGTGTTTACATGTATGTATATGTATAAAAACTATGACAACTAGTGAAAACAATGAAAAATATACTGTAAACGGTAAACCGTTTTGTAACAATGCCACACGTTGATCTTCTAATATTTTTTGAAGCACGTGCACTTTACTGCGCTGTAAGTTGTTGATTGATGTCATGTTGTGCGCCAGGAATAAGGTGCTAAGAAACGCTGGCCGGTCAAAACGCAAGACACCTCCGAGTGCATGAAAACACAACAACGACCAAATATTTCAATGGAAACAAACAATGAAAATCCTAGCGTTTTTATGTTTTACGCAAAGCGCTGTTGAACACATGAAACAACCATGAACAACCCCTCGAGCCGTGAGGGGTTCAAATACCTGATCGCCATCCACATGCAAAAGTTGTGATTCTGTGATATTCTGTGCTAACGGGGCCTTGTCCGGGCATCGCGCCTCCCCGGGTTCGACTACACGCTTGTCTTACCCGGCCCCACCCTGACCGACCTTGACAACAAACCCATGTCCTCATTTAAGTAAACGATGGCTTGCGCCAGCAAAAAAAATCAGCCGCCCAGATTGACATCATAACCCTTCCGATTCTGTTCTTTCAATAAAAATTATCTTTTGAACGCAGAATTTCAGGGGTCTTCGGCGAAGATTTGGGGCCTGGATGGGATTTGGGGGAAGATAAACGGACGCAGCCGTATAGAATGCAAAAATGAGCAGGCTGCAATGCTCTCATTCCCTAAATTGTATTTCCGACGTCTCATGTGAGGGTCTCCTCCTCCCTCCTTCCTTCCCTCCTTCTTTCCCTCCTTCCTCCCATCCTTCCAGGTCTAGAACACCCAGCTCCAGATCTCAGTGGGCACTGCGGGATCTCATCTGCGTGGTCCTGATCTCAGTGGGAACTGCGGGATCTCATCTGCGTGGTCCTGATCTCACTGGGCACGGCGGGATCTCATCTGCGTGGTCCTGATCACAATGGGCACTGTCGGATCTCAACTGCGAAATCCGCCCAGGCTCGGGCCACATCGTGTGCGTGGGCCTGGTGCCACATCGCGAGTGCAGGAAACTGTGGGAGTGGTTCTGGGCCCGGTGCCACATAGCGAGTTCAGGAGACCTTACGCGTGAACGCATGTCAGACAAAATTGCGTGTAAAATTTCAACCTACATGCAAGAACGCATGCCAGATGAAATGCCAAATGGAATGTCACATCGGAAGTGAGGCAAATAGAATTGCAAAAAAAATGCCAGCTAGAATGTTTAAATGAAATGTTAAAACATAATATCCATGTATATAGATATGTATTATACATGTATATTCCACTCCCCCTATTACTAAAATCAATACGAACAATAAAAACTATGGTCCATCTCCATGGAATATTTCAGGTTGGCAAATTTGATTTTCTCATTGATCCCCTTCAAAAAAAAATAAATAAAACTGTTACTTGTAGGTTCTCACCCCCAAATTTAAAAAAAAAAACTAGTCAGCACCGGTGTATTTTTTTATCAGGGTTCGTCCGATTTTTTTTGTTTTTATATTGGGGTTCTAATTTAATATCTTATAAGAGGAAACTTCCAAAATCCAATTTTTGGCAATACTTTAGCGGCGTTATAATATCTCTACCCTTTTAGCAGGGGGGGACCTCCCCAAAATGTAACTTACATTTAGGGTAGGTAAAACCTTTGAAAATGTAACTTACATTTTGTAAAAAAACAATACAATCAGCACCTTCAAAAATGTAACTTACATTTTGGGTAGGTCCCTCTGAAATTTGGAGGGGCCTGAAAAATGTAATATGACAGTTTTCAGGAAAAACATTCCTAAATGTAACTTACATTTTTGAAGGTGTTATTTCTTTGGGAACTTTCATTTTTCAAAAAATGTAAGTTACTTCTTGGGACGTCACAAAACATTGGGCCCTCATGGGGTAAAAGGAAGAGGTAAACGTAACAGTTATAACTAGGTCTCTGCCAGGACTACCAAAAAAAACAGTGATAAACAGAAAAACATCAAGAAATACCACAAAACATCCAAGAACATCTCTGAAAAAAAAACTGAAAAAAATAATCATATTATATATCATTATATATCATATTATATCATATTCGATCATATTATATCATATTAGATCATATTATATCAAATAATATCATCTTATATAATATTATATCACAATTTATCATATTATATCATAGCATATTAGCATATAGTGGTACCCCCAAAAGGGGGGGAGGGGGGGAAATGTAAGTTACATTTTCCACCTCCCCCCTATTTCCATAGATCACTACGTGTGTGGTGCATTCCTGGGGAATACCTTGAAATTGCTTTGACCAGGACCATACCTAGGGGGGTCAGAACTTACATTTTTCACCCTTCCAAAACCTGAATTTCTG
>Ga0126342_10021011_pt1 | contig 10922 bp, 8 predicted proteins | sample Cyp1metagenome_FD_92528 | JGI IMG/M metagenome (GOLD analysis project Ga0126342, IMG submission 92528) | Coral microbial communities from Lord Howe Island, Old Settlement Bay, Australia - Cyphastrea 1 metagenome | ecosystem: Host-associated > Invertebrates > Cnidaria > Coral ... | reverse complement strand
GTCTCTTCCATTTCAAATTCTACTCTTTAATTTCGACCCATGGCAGGATCGAGATCCCTTTCAGGACCTGTTTGTCCATGGCAGGACAGGCCACTCAGGCCGTTTTTCTACGTTTATTTCCACGGCTCCCACCAGTGAAAGCCTGGTGCTCGTTGAGGAACGTAGACGAATATTGAGCCACCAAAAACTTTGAGCGCAAAGTCATAGACAAGGAAGGAAGCAGCGCCAAACCATCGCAGATATATAGTCTGGCGATGTTACTGTTACGCCAGCGTCCGCGGATAAGCGTACGCTCCATAAGGCCATGACTTTGCATTTCATATGTAGCTCCTCCCCGCCTTAAGGAGTAGGGTCTGAACCCCAGATGCTGCACCTGAAGGGCCTCCACCGCTCGGCGGAAAAGATTGCGAAACGCAGTCCCGCTGTGTTCCCAACAAGGCACTTTAGAGAGCCCCAATTGGTACTTGAGTTCAAGCATGGCCCTAACGGTCTCAAGTGTGGACCCATCATGAATGGTGACGCTTTCTCGGCTATTGTTTCTCACTCCGCTCTTGCTGGATGGGAGTGATAGGAGTCCACGCGTGTCATCCAAGATGAAGTCACAGGGGCGGATTTGTAAAAGCTCACCCGTTCGCAGCAGCGCATGAAATCCCAACAAGATGAGCGCTGACATCGTCAGCTCATCTATCGATAAGCACCACCCGGCCATCGCAAGGACGATATCCTGCGGGAGCGGGGGTGCCCGACAGGGAATCTCAAACTTGCGCCAAATGCCATAAAGTCTCCAACTTTTAGGCAGCTTCTTCTTGGTAAAAGGTTCAAAGTGATGAAGACCTGATAAAGCATCTCCAATTAAGTGAAGGGGTGTTCCATCTTCAAACTCATTTTGAATCCAGAGAGCAATGGTTTCATCCAGCTCCCCTTCAGTAGTGACATCGTGAAGCTCGGGTGCAAGGCGCCCCACAGCAGTGTAGTACCTTTCCAAGGTAGCCTGCGTTATGCCCACATCTTCTAATTGTATGTGTCTCCTTGCTTGTCGCCTTTGTTCTTGAGTCGCCTGACCAGGCCAGAAGTTATGGGCAGCAACCATACGCAGGGAAAGGGTTCAAGCACGGCTGGCGGTATCGGTGGGGTTGTCGAGGGATTCCACGTGGGATACGACCAGGTAGAGATCCCAGGCCAGCAGGGCCGTAGCCAGCCGGCTCAAAAGTGGCTTGAGCATGCGCGATGACGACCGACCCTTACTAATAATACTCATTGCCACATATGAGTCACTGAGATGAAAGATGCGGGCTTGACATTCCCTCATATGGTTGATCCTCCATTCGACACTGTGGATTATTGACCGAAGTTCCAAACTATTTATATGATCAAACCTGTTCCAACGACATGCAAAAACCTTCGACCAGTGCCACCATGCAGAACAAGAACTTTGTCGGGGGTATGCCTTGGGGTTTAACACTGCTCCTGTGGTGATCCTAACATCTGAGCCAGTATGGTTCACCCGACGTAGCAAAGAAGCATGCATGGCAGCAACCCCCAAATATTTGTTGGAAGACCCATAGCATAAGCGCCTTTGAATAGGGGCCTTGGTTTCAATGGGGGCACAGAACCCAGGGGCCAAACCCATCCGATCCCAAAGCATATCATAATGGGGGATCTGTACCCACCGTCGACAAAGCATTGCTGCCACAAAAACAAAGCTAAAGCAGTTGAAACTGTCCCCCACCAAGCTCTTACGTTTGTCCTCATAACCCCTTGGATTCTGCTTGATTTCGGTGGCCGACCAACAGAGGGCTGTATGTTCAAACCCCAAACCATGAAGCAGCTCCCGTTCACTGGCGGAAGCCAACCTCCATTTCTCGTCCTTCCAGAAAATGAACTTTTCACCATACTGGTATGGGGGGAAACGAAATTCATCAGCAGCCCACCTTTGTTTCCCCTCCCAGCTCACCCGTTCAAGTCCTGCCGGTTTTATTGGGGGGGAAGAGCGTCGAATTGCCTTCATGCAAGTAGGCAAGACAGCTCCCTCAGAAAACCCCGGCCAAACACACCCTTCTTCAATCCATTGTTCCAAGGCCGGGTAGTTGTGGGAAAACTTCACCTCCCACCAGCGATCTTTTTCGGTGACCTCGACGCCTCCCATGTCAGTCAGTTCCGTATTGGACCAACAGAACCGAGGACGGTGAACTGGGACCACATCAGCTGAGTCGAACCGCCAGGGCTTAATGCCCAGCGTTTCTGAAATTTCCCTTTCCGCAGCCACATCCATGCTGGCCACATTCTCAGCCGCAAACTTGACCGGGAAGGCATAGCCATAGACCTGGCGCACCTGTCGGATTATCCGCACCATTTCCCAAAACAGACCTGATTGGGGGTCCTCCAAGTTGAGGCGGCCAAACCTCACTGCACTCAGTCCCACGCAAGGGAAACCTGCCCATACGTGGATCTCCTCTATCTCGGGATAGAGGTACTTCCACTCCCTGATCTGTTCTTCCGTCAACGACCGGACATCCAACTCAATCTTGACCTGTGGCCACCTCCTGCTGGTCACTCGGTTGGCCGCTTTGCACAGCTCATAGGATATGCAGACAGCCGGGGAGATGCCACACAAATCATAGCACCTGAAAGCACACCCTATGCCGTTGAATAACGACAGCACCAGAATGGGAGCACGAATTCCTTCAGCTCTTCCATCCAGATCCGCTCCCACAAACTCTTGGCCAGCCAAGGTGAGCTCCACGCTCTTCCCAACAGCACCTCCAGTACTGGATGCATCGCTGGCCGTGGTTGTGGAGCTAACCATAGCCCTCAAATTGGTGTGCATGAGCAAGCACCCACAGATGCAGTTCATGAACTCTGAACGCACCCGACTCTCGGCAGCAGGCCCCCTGGCCTTTCCAGCGATATAAGCCCAGACAACATCTAGCCAGACCATAGCAGGTCTCCTGAAGCTCATGCAATGGACCCACCTTCCGGCAATGACCTGAACCCACTTGCGCGACAAGGAGCGGCGGCCAATGACCACCAGAGTTGTTTGAACAAGTCTCAGGACCCGCTCAGGTGAAGGTCCTAAGGTCCCCTCATCTCCTTGTAACATAGCCCCAAGCTCATGAGCAACCGGCTCAGCTGAGACTTTCTTCTTCGAAGAAGAGAGGACCCCTGTTTGTTGCCAAACAGCCTCCAACGCTGAATGAATCTGTCCACCAGCATCAGCATTCTCATTCTTCTTCACCTTCTCCATCGCACAGAAGTTGTCCAGATATACGTGATACCAAGGTCGCCCGCTGGATGCAGCGACCTCACAAGTATCAACCAACCAAGGTGGCAGCGGAGCTGTCCTTCGCACGCGTGAAGCAGCGGGCAGCCGGCCAATCTTGGTCAAGGTCTCTGCAATTTCTTGCATTATAGAAACCGCCGACGCCCATCCCATGGGTATCACACTGCAGCATGGTCTAAACAGACCAGAACCACCGAGACCAACTTGATCTCCCGTAAAACTGATGTTAAAAGCCATCATGGAGTGCCAACAAACTGGAATCCGAAAAAGATAGAATGCTGAGGTCATGTCGCTCTGAAAGTAAAATACCCGTTCATCAGATTTCAATACCAGTGAAAGATACTGTGTAATAGAGGGGAGTCCTGTTGTACCACCTTGAGCATGTTTAAAAACTGCATTGGACGGAATAAGGTTCATGATAATCCTTTGAACTTCACTTCCATCATCAAGAAAGGACCCCTTCCCCACTGCAAACATGCCGGACAGAACTTGTTGTGAACCAACCCTCAAAACTGCGTCATCCCTGATCCATGAACAGATTTTACGATCAACCAGCGTTTTGAAAAGGTCCAAAGCTTCTGAAGGGGCCACATGAACCTTAGCTTGCAGTTTGACATCCTTAGGAGGTTCCTCTGATAAACTTGCCTCAGCATTATCCAAAAACCACCGGGTGCCACTCCCAACCAAATTACGGGCATCAATGCAACCTCCATGACTTTGAGGGGGCAGAGCTGGTAAAGCCTGGCGCAACCTAAGCACCTGCATTTTGGGAACCTCTTCCCCTGTATAGTTCACAAAACGCTCACTGAGCTCTTTTTCCGCGTCGCTAGGGGAGCGGTTCAGCTCAGTGGCGCGCACAAGCATCCTATTGACGCTCGCAGCTATCGCTCCCAAGGCCGCCCTCTGGCTCTTGCTGGGATTCATCTCAAGTATTGCTCGGCCATGGCCAGCAACAGCATTGAGCGCCATCACTGAGAGTGCAGTCCAGATCTGCACCACATCCCAGCCCGCAAAATGCGGGCGCATGAATTCTTCAACTGTAGCTCCAAGCGCCGCCTCCTTGAGGAGGGCGCCGTTCACCAGGGGCAATGGAAAGTGAGGCCTGGCTCTTCTGAACCCGCCTCGGTGCATGGCATAGGAACCTTTGCACTTTCCCATCACAGCCTGCCGTAGGCCGCTGCTGACTTCCACCTCCGTCTCAAGCTGTGGGAAGCAAATCAAAAACCAAAGAAGCCCGCGGCCGATGCGGTCAAAACTACCGCACCGGCCAGCCAGCTCCCTAAAAATCCGTTCAGCTCCCCCACCAGCTTCTGTAGGGAGGCCACAAGTTAACAGCCACCTCCACAGTCCAGCAACACCTGAATTCTGGTTGAAACCTGTTGTAAGCGGGGCCGACAATCCTCTCACTTCTTCCCTGCCTCCTCCTGCGTCTCCTTCCATGGATTCGGCTCGCCCTTCTTGGGCCAGGATGCATCCTTCGTCGCACCCTTCGCCTTTCCCTTGCCGCGGCCCTTGCCTTCGCCTTTCTTTCCCTTCTCGGTCCAGCCCCCTGCTCCACGGCCTTTTCCGGCACCCTGCGCTCCCCACCTGTTGGGTTGGATGCCTTGGCTTTTCTGCAGCAAGCGCTTGTGCTTCTGCGCCTGCAGCATAGTCCCCACTGTTGCTGAGGAGACCGGCTCGAGGGGGTAAAGTTCGAGCTGAGCTGCTGTAGCCCAACTCCCCTCGGCTAGGGCCGTGTGGACGGCGATGAACCGGCTTGCGAGGGCATCTGCCGTCTCGGGCAAGCGGCCGCTTCGAAGGAGGTCTATTGTCTGCCCTAGGGCATAGAGCTCTCTCATCAGGGGGCTGTTGTTGGGGTAGAACGGCCGGATCAGGAGGGCAAAGAAAGTGCTGATCTTTATGCCCGAGGTGACCCCTGGGGTGCTGCCTTCGTTTTCAAGGAGCGCACCCCGGTCTAACTGATCCTGCGCGTTCTTCACCAACATGTCCATCACACTTCCCGGCTCCCTCAAGGCCTTGCGGCGAAGGGGAGCCTCGAAGGACAGCTCGGAATCCTCGTCCGTGTCGGCGTCCCGTCTTGGCCTTCGGCTGGAGGTCGAGCTGCTGCCGTAGCCACTTGAGTCGGAAGATCCAGGGTCTTCTGGGTCGGGCTTCACCCTCAGTCTGTCTCCTGGGTCTCCTCCTTCCAGGTCCGACTGTTCTCTCTTCCGTCGGTCCCGATCTCTCCTCTTCTTTCTTTTCTTCTTCTTCTTGTCTGAGGACAGTAGTTCTGCCAGGCGAGCAATCCCGTCCTTGGACTTTTTCTTTTTCTTTTTCTCTTTCGCCAGCTGTGCTTCGCGCTCGGAGGTCTGCACGGCTTGAGCCAGCAGCCTTGAAGTGTTGTCCGAACGCTCCTCCAAACGCTTCTTCAATCTCTTCGCCCCTCCTCCTCTTGTATCCGCCGATGGGGCGAGAGCCAATGTGGTCGATCTCCCAGGCGTCAGGGCAGTCCCACTCGTCAGCCGACTCTCGGCCAGAGCAGAGCCTGTAAACCTTCGTCCGGCTCCACCATCTGACTCCTCGCCGGACCGGTGGCGTTTGCCCCCCGTTCCAGCAATCCGTTCCCGAGTTGCTTTGAGTAGGGAGCGCAGCCCTTGACGATCCATAGGTTCTCCATCCAAGTTTTCCACCTCGATTTCTCCATCTGAAAGGACTGGAATAACTGTGGGCTCCACTTGAAGGGGCCGCTTCCCAGCCCGCTTCGCAGCTGCCTTGGGTTGCGCGGCACTGGCCCGCACCCCTGGCCTGGCCTTCCGCCCCTCGCCTCTCTCTGGCGGGGTCGGCATAGTAGCCAGCGTCAACAGCGCCCTGCCTCCGGGAGTTAAGTAAGGAGCGTCGAAGTTGCCTGGAGTCCAGCACCGCACCCGTGTGCAGTGCAGCCACTCCGGCTCTTCCGCCACCTCGCATGGATCGGCAGGGCACAAGTGAAGATGCCCCGTGCCAAGAACTGACAAAGCCTCTCGATAGGCAGCAGGGCTTTCGGATCCCAACAGGTCTCCGCCCACCAAAAGTCCACCTCCTGATGCTTCGACGCAGCGGTCTACCAGCACCGCAAACCATTCCTCGGTGCCAAACCCAGCCGAGCATCCGGCCAGGCAAATTTCCAGCACCGACCCACTGGGTGCACGGATCAGCCTCCATTCCACGTCTGAAATTCGAATCTCTGCTCCCTCGGTGACGCCAAGGTCTATCAAGGCCCTGGCTTCTGTCCTCTTCTTTGGTGCCATTGTTTCTGCTAATGGGAGGCCGGCGGCCTGTCGCAAAAGTCGTCTGGTTGCTTGTAGTGAAACCGCCTAAAAGGGTCGTTCTGGGCTCTCCACACCTTTTGATGTTTGGCGCCTCCACGATGGCCCTTCCTGTGCCGTCTCTTTTTCCTAGGTTCTGCTTGTTGTCCTTCTTCGTCTCGCCTCTGATGTCGGCGACTTCGACTACGTCGTCGCCTGCCTCGATCCCTTGATCTCTCACGACCTTCTTCTTGTCGCGTGCTTGAACGCGCTGTGTCACGCGCCCTATCTCGCGACCTCTTCTTCTCTGACTCCTCAGGTGCCCTCCTGCGAGGGATCTCCGACCGCTCACTCCTAGAGGCTGCGGCTTTAGGCACGGCCTTCAGGCCAGCGTCCTCCAGCTCAGGAGGATCTTCGCCCTCGGAGTTGTCGGTGTACTCGTACTCGCTCTCCTCGTCCGGCTTCTCGGCCTTGACGCTACCTGCACGGCCTTCACCAGCAGGAGCTCGCCCCTCCGGCTCGGGAACCTCCGGTGCAGGCTCACGGGGGGCCTCCTTAGGCGGTGGAGGCAGGCTGGATCGCTCAGCCGGAGGTGCAACGGGAGTCCCAGCACGCTCCGGGGTGCGAACCCGGTCACGACCAGCACCAGCAATCCCCAGCCGCCTCACCGCACGAATTTGCCTGACAGCTGTAGTCAGGATATCGTGCGCTAGCAGCCGAGTTCCGGGGGCCCCCCACCCGCACCGGAGTTCACCGGCCAACGCCTCGACTGCAGAGCAGCCGAGGCACCACGAATCGCCCAAGTGCGGCTCTGACTGCCCGCACTTGTTGCAGCGCAACATGAACCACCCTTAAGCCCAAAAGCTACCCCAACACCTGTCAAACTACATGACACTTCGCCCAACCAGTCGTTTCGACTACTTAGGTGATCCGAAGTCTGTGTGAAACTAACTAAACTAGCATACCTGGTTTGTCAAAAATGTTGGTTCATATTTTTTAAACCACACAATCTAAGGGGAATCAAAATGGAATACGTTTTGGACGAAACATGCAAAAAAAAATAGGAGGATTCAAAGTGGGATTGTACCAGCATGGTTGATTCTATGATTGGAACAGATTGATGATATGTTCCTTCTGTCGCTAAAACAGTTCCTCGGAAATGACGCCAAAACTTCGTAGGTGGCAATGATGGATACCAACCACTCTAGTGGTGTCTGCTCTTGGATCAAGTCGAAATCAACTATCGTAACCTTACCATGAAGACATCACGTGAAGAAATTCCATCAGCAACCACGTTACCAATACAGGTGGCAACCCTTCGCGAATAAGACGCACTCTGGGCGAGTCTACTTGATGAAACCAGGACATGCGGAGCTGCAAGGTGAATATAGACAATAATAGATACGTAGATACTCATTACATATACTAGATCATCAAAAAGATACATAAACATCGGGAGGTTTCCGAAAATGGGGGTACCCCAAAATCATGCATTTTCATAGGATTGGATTTTCCATGAAATAAACCCCATGTTTATAGGATTTCATCCATTTTTTTCTTGGGATTTTCCATGAAAACCATCCAGCGAGCTTGAGGTACCCTTGTCGGCCTCTCCAAGCGTTGTGGCCAGTCTCAAAAGCCTGATCACCTGTCGCGGAAAAAACGCGGATCTCATCCCTGACACGGTGATCACTTGATGCGAATTATCAACGTATAATTCGTAGGATTATATATGTATAACTAAGGTTACATAGATGTATGGATATAGTGACCTGTGTATACATATGTATAAATGCATATACTTATCTATATATATAATTATATATATAGTTGTATATATATATAATTATATATATATGCACATGAACAATATTGCTAATATAGAGCTCATTTATTCTCTGCTATGTATGGAGTTCATATATCATACGGTGAAATAATCCAATTATGGGAGACACTTAACATGCTGAGTATAGGGATACTGGCATTATCATTGGATTATCTTATAATTATTATCATTTAACCTATGTTGATTGGTGAAATTCATTCTCCCCTATGAATTGTTTCTCATAGAAGATCAAGCCATTTGGCTTTCGCCACAGTCACGGTGACTCTCATGTTTTAGAGATTAGACAAGTCTTACTTACTTGGTATTTAACTACTAACTTACGCCACACAAGTTGTGATTTTGTGGGATTCAATGCGGATATATTGGGATATTATTCAACCAACAATACAGTATTTGGGAAGGTTGTGGTTCTCAAGGCAAGTGCAAATATTCGGTGAAAATAAGTTGGGAAAATCATCTATACATTGTGCGGTGTTCCCTTGCCATGTTTGATTAGACCACTGATGTCTTTTTGGCATTTTTTGGCAAGAATAGATTGGGCCAGATTGGACACCATCTATCATATACCATCATATACCTCCTGGTTCTTCAGGAGTCATCTTTTATTCAACCAATGGGACAGGAAATCACTTTGAGCCACATTCGAATCAGCAGCCATGGAGCTTCCAAGGACCGCGCCCAGTTTTGCCATCACTGTTAATGTTACATATATATCATATATATATAATATCCACCATGGTTCTCAGCAAGGACATCTGTGTAATGTCAACCCTGGATTAATAAACCCCGTCTACGGCTCTTTATAAGTGGGAAGGTACCATTTCAGTATCAAATCATAACTATTGGGGGAATACCCCCTAAGAAACCATGGATTCAATCTGTGTATGGCATGGTTTGAGTCAATTTCCATATGGATCTCTGGTATCGAAGCAGAAATGATGAGCTTACCAGCACCCAAACGACTACAAAGGGCTAATGAATGAACATGTGGTAAAGCCAAAACCATACACCTCCGGTGGTCGCTCTTCATGTCATCCAGTGGCAAGTCAGAAAGCCCGTGAATAACATTGTAATTTCTGGATCCGCCACTCCAAATATGCTGTTCGATGTACATCCCATGTTGATTCCAATGCAATTTCATTGTATAACTATTACACTATATCTGGTTATGTTCCCACTGTTTTCTCATTATGATGGTTTACAAGCATCTTTTTTGGGCTACATCCGGCATGACAGGGCCAAAACCCATGAAAATGTCCGAAAACCCATGGTGCAGGGTATTCACGTTTATTCACATCCATAAATCTTAGCTATTTGGGGATCAATGTATGTCGTTACAATCCACATTGGAATCCTGAAATACAGTATCTAAAATACAAATAAATCACTACTTCAGAATGCTTGGAAGATGATAAACCACAATGGACAGGTATGACATCCCCCACTGAGATAGGGGTCAGCCAACCGACCATGGCGAAACCGTCCATCTCCAGCACCAGCTGCCGTGCTAACCTCCTGGCAACATCGGCTCAGTTTCTCCGCCACATCTTTCTTCATGGCCTGGAAAAACCATCAAAAACCGGCTATCCAGAAAAAATCTCGACATGGACGGGTCCGGGGAGTTCTGAACCCATCGAAAAAATGGAGGCAAACCTATGGTGTTTCTATCGGAAATCCAGGTCAAATTCTTATGTGGTCTTATTGGAAATTATTTTTGTGGTGAAAACCGTGCTGTTGATCCTCCACAAATTGGATCCACTTGGCTTCAACGATGGGGCCCGAAGCAGCGATATGCAAAGCCCCAGGGAAAGTCACATAGATTGGTGGAAATTTGACCACGATTGGTGGATCATGTTCCACCAACCATGGGTGTTCCACATCAGGGAAGCCTAGGGTAAGATTTGGCCAATTGGTTTCCAGCCTTTGGAAGCAGTTTTGAAATTGTCTTGAATTTCAAAACAGTTGGAAAGAGGGAGTGATATCAATAAGCCGGTTTTTTGACAGGATCACCAAACCTTGCAACTAAAAAAAAACAACACGGGTTTGATCACCGGTAATACCTACCAACCCCAGCTTGGAAAACAACCCGTTAAAAACGCGAGCCGCTCGCGTTTACCCCTGATGTGTTTGTGGGTGCAAGTGATCATGTCAGCCGCTGTTGTGCATGTGATCGGCGATGCTTGGGTTTATGAATGTTTATTCAAGGTGAACCTTACCCACCAACAAACATGTTTATAAGGGTAATTTTTAACCTATTGTTTTGGCTTTCAACTGGTGGTGGTGAACATGACACCAATGAAGCCGAAACCCACAAGGGCGGCTTGAGGGGCTATGCTGTTCATATGACATGGCACAACCAGATTTGTTGGCCCATACTTCACTTCAAAATCCCATGTAACATGCGTGTGTGTGTGTGTTTGTGTGTTTGTGTGTTTGTGTGTTTGTGTGTTTGTGTGTTTGTGTGTTTGTGTGTTTGTGTGTTTGTGTGTTTGTGTGTTTGTGTGTTTGTGTGTTTGTGTGTTTGTGTGTTTGT
>Ga0126342_10021010_pt1 | contig 10922 bp, 7 predicted proteins | sample Cyp1metagenome_FD_92528 | JGI IMG/M metagenome (GOLD analysis project Ga0126342, IMG submission 92528) | Coral microbial communities from Lord Howe Island, Old Settlement Bay, Australia - Cyphastrea 1 metagenome | ecosystem: Host-associated > Invertebrates > Cnidaria > Coral ... | reverse complement strand
GGCAGGTCCACCACGCTGCGATGTCGTGATCTTTGCTAGTGCTGTTGCAGTTGACGGTGCTCATATGTCTGTTATCAATCTGTGCTTCTGAAACTAACAGTCTTCGTGACAGCCGGTGTTTTCCATTGTTCTGCCAGGCACTGACTTCGTCGCGCAGATGCTGCTGTTCAATACATGGATACATACATACCATGCATGCATGCATGCATGCATGCATGCATACATGCATACACACATGCATACACAACTTACTCATACCGGTGTATACGTGGATGTTATTGCGAAAGAGCTGGCGCTGTCTGAGGCGACTTGATGTTATTGGATTAGTGTGTTCAGTATTGTTTGTCTAGCTGGCCTTCTATTTGGATGCAAATTAATTTAGCTGGTTGCATACGCCAATCCTTCACCATCTCTTTTCTCTTTCCTGCTTTCCCCATGCTATCTTTACTTTCTTTTGCTGCTTGTTGGAAGAAGTTGACATGTGGGTTATCCGGTCCTTTAATTGCTGAATTGATTCTCAACACAGCCCTCAATCCTCACTTCCCTTGCATCCCTGCCAGGGGGCACCTTTCCTGGCGTGAAGTCGGCGGCTTTGGCACACCACGCAAAAGTTTCGGAGGAGGTGGCGCCTTGCATGGCCTGCGCTCGCGGAAGGGGGCCAGGGGATTGGGGGTATGCGCAGCGCTGGCAAAGATGGGGTATAGAACGAGTGAGTTGAGGCCTGTGCGCGCGCAAAAAAAACTGATCTTTAAACTGCCGCTCTGACATGGTGTAATTAATGATGCAGGTTGGAAAGTGACGGAAAGATGACCGCCCATTTCCTAGGAAGACCAACAGCATCGAGTACACCGACAGCAACAATACCCAAAAAGGTTAGATGTATATTCCCCTTGTTGTCACGAATGGCAATGGCATGTCTGCCGCCATCTGCAATTTTCCGGTGCTCAGCTTTGACCGGCGCCCGATTGATTGGTTGGTGATGGTTGGTGATTGATGGGCCGTCTTCATCCATCAGATCATCCGGTGTCTGTGATTTAAGTTGCGTATGGATGATGGCACATGTTGATGAAGCCTGCGGCAAATACACAAGGCACCCTTTGAAATCCATGGGTGCTGCGTGTGCTGCGAACATTTGGCAATGAGTGGCTGCAGGGCGGTGCTTTGCTTGTGAAGCAACGCATCATTGTCAGGGGTTTGGGTGGTTAGAACGGACTTTTGACCCACTAATAACAACCTACCACACACCAGCATCTAGTGGTGACCGCTTATCGCCCTTACAAATCCAACGGGTGCCTATCACGGCCCTGCCTGGCTGCAGGGGTGCATCCGCTGCGCAGTGCCTTCACCCCGCTGGTGATCCACCTTCAGACTGGCAACCTGGCGCGGAAAAGCGTGAGATGTTGACCCGCGCAGCCACAAGGATGGCTTAACTAAAGTTAGGACTGATGGTGGGGATTCCCGGGTGCTCTCGCACCCATGGATTAAACAGAGCGCAAGCAGGTTACAAATTATTCAATAGCTTCTGGGGCTTCACAATATACTGGAATAGTAACGGTAAATGAGCTGCTGAAATCGTGATATGGCGACATGATTGCAGCCTTCAAGAAGAATAGTGCTATGATTCGACATCATAAAAACCGCAGGTTAGTTTTTGCCAAGTCTGCTTGCTTCTGAAACGGAAAATCCTCAAATGAAGATTTTTGGCCGCAGATTCAACCCAGCAGGGAAAATCGAAAAAACAACGCTCCAAGTAGGGACGGTAGGTTCGGATTTGAGGAACTAACTGGAGAAGGCTGGCCTCGTTTGGGGTACCAACAAGCTGGGTGGAGAGCAAATCTATCAACGATGAAGACGCGGCCCATGGCAATGAGTAATTAAGAAGCATGAGTGATCTATGACGGGTTGCTGAAACTATTGGCATGTAGAATATCTGGCAGGCAGGCTTTGGACATGTGATTGTTTTCTTCAAGATTGTATTGGTGACGGCGGCCGGCCCTGCAGCCAGGATGGATGGACAAGAAACTCCACAAACCAAGGGAACCCTCCAAAAGATCACCCAGAATTTCACCCAGAAAATCACACCAGCTCCGACCGCACCTGGCCGTAGCAGCAAGGAACCAGGCAGACACTGCTGCGCCGCCTCACGGCCAAGGCCAACACGGCATCGGCCAACAGGCCGCAAGTATGAAGACCCAGCGCCAGGTCGAACTCCTGGAGCGTGCGGAGGGCAACAAAAATCTTAGGGGTCAATTTGGTTTGGCTTGGAGGGTAAATTGCGAGAAAATTCATTGGCGCCCCAAAAGAAGCACCAAAAAAACATTTTTCGAGAAAGCCGTGATCTCTTGTGGGGCGCCTAGTGAACCTTGGTCACATGATAGGACGGAAAGTTTGAAGCAACAATATTGATTTTCTTTTTGAAAAATTGTTGGGGTCAGATTTTGACCGACGGGAATGCAGAACGCAGGAGGCTGCAGCCGCTCGCTGAGATGCGCCCAAGACTAACAAGGAAGCAACGGGCCAACCCAAGTTGGAAGCTTAAGAAACAAACACCGCGCCGGGCCCAGAATTGGGTGCCAATGTGCCGTAAGGAGAAGCAGCAATGCCAACATCGAAAACAACATCAACATCAACACCAGCATTAACATCATCATCATCGTCATCATCATCATCATCGTCATCATCACCATCACCACCACCACCACCATCACCATCATCATCATCATCATAATCATAATCATCATCACCCTCACCATCATCATCATCATCATCACCATCATCATCAACAACATCATCACCACAAACAACAGCATCATTGTTGTCATCATCATCAGCAGCAACGGTATTGGCAATGGCAAGAGATAGAGCAGCATCAAAATCATTTACGTGCAACAGCCCGATCGTCAGAATGCTACCCGTTGTCACTGCCAGCATACCCGATTGGTTTGTCCTGGGCCGTGTTGGCAAAGTCATCCAGGGTGCCGTGAAACACCTCACAGTTTCGGATTCCCATCGTCCTTGGTGCGCTGCGGGAATCGTTTCTGCAAACCGGTGGACCAGCACCATGGCCTATCTTGGCAGAGATTCGCATGTCCAGAAACTATGACTTTGGCCGTGCAACAATCAGACTAACACCTCTAACACACAGACCACAGACCAGCTCTTTCTAAGGCGTCCGGCGTACTACCACTGCTACTGCTACTACGGCTGCTGCTGCTCTGCTACTGCTACTGCTACTGCTGCTGCTCCTGCTACTGCTACTGCTGCCGCAGCTACTGCTACTGCTTGCTGCCACTACTATACTACTACTGTTACTACTGCTACTGTTGCTACTACTGCTACTACAAGTCCTTCTTCTTCTTCTTCTTCTACTACTACTACTACTCCTACTCCTACTCCTACTTCTGTACTTCTACTTCTTCTACGACTACTTCTACTGCTTCCACTGCGGCTACTATAACAACAAGGACTACTACGACTGTCCGACTACTACGGCGACTGCAGCGACCATGATGACTGATATACGAATACGATGTATACGGCTATACGATGACTACGGCGACTACTACTGCTCCTCTTGGTTTTGCAAGATTTTACCGCCGTTCAAACAGATGTTTTCCAACTTCAAACAGAAATTTTCCTAAAAAATGGAAATGACCCAATAGCCTTAAAAAAGCGTCCTGATCTCATATTGGATCTATACCACGGGCCCATATGGGCGGGATCTAGTGTTAGGGGGCCATGCCATTTTCCTTGTCGCCGAGGGGCTCGATGCGGCTGCGTGCCACGGTGCTGCTGCCGGCGCGTGCCTCATGGAGAGCAAGGGGAACCACCAACAAACATGCAGGGACTGACAAATTGTTGAGGCATCCGCCCATGCTACTTTCCAAGGATTGTTGGTTGGAGGAACTAAGTAACCACCAGCTGGATGAATCATTCCCAGGGAGAACGGCCCATGTATCCAATTATTTCCAATTACGTGTTTCCGGGTGCTGTTGAAGTAAAGCTGCCGTTCAACTGCTGGGTGCCATCATACCTACTGTGAATACTGCCTTGTCCTGCGCGGTTTGGAATCAAAGGACTCCTCTAGTCTTTCTTTCTCTTCTTTGTTAATGCTATTCTTGCTGTTTGCTTTGTATAGGGCAGGTAAATTCTGAATACCAACGCGTTGCGCTTTGGGCACTGTTGGCTCCGAATACAATGTGGGGCCTGCATAATCTTTCCTTCCGTCACCTAAGTAGCAGCTCTAGTTCAGCGAGGATGCGGCCCCTTGCAAAAACTATAAGTGCCCGGCACTGTATCACAAAGGAAAGCAAGGAAGGAAGGAAGCAAAACTAAAAAGCAGTCCGGGGTTTGGTGGCGACTAGTGTGAGCCATGCCACAGGCATTCACAAGTTGCACTTGTTCCATCTTTCGACCGTGCCCAACCGGCACACAACAGGCAACCTTGATCGGAATCCCTGGCGCCATGAGGGCAGTTTGCTTCACCAGGTGATTTCTTTCGGGGGCATGAACTGGAACCGCATTTTCATGGCTGACCTCAGGTAGCGGTGGCGTCATTACATGGCCGGGCAGATCTTCCTTCGTTGAAGACCTTCAAGAAGCAGACATGCCTATGCTGCGCAAATCGTTTGACCTGCAAACATTGGGTGAATTCGAAATTGGGTCGGCCACCTCCGCACCCTGACTTCAAGGGCCAGAACCTGCTCTGCTTTGAACATCAAATAACTTGAACTCATGGATTTGAAATACGTGCTCTAGACCATTCCCGCCCGGGTGTTGAACCCGCCGGCCGCCTCTACCAAGACCACCGAGGCATCGGGCCGCAGATGCGCCAGCAGCAGCCCCAGGTGTCCGGTGCCTGCGCCGAACTCCACGGCCTGGACGAAATGCCCGTCAGCAAACGTATGCTCCGTTTTGGACAAAGATCATCAACAATAGATAATTAGGATTTAAACCGCCATCAATGTGAGTTAGGCGCATGCACCGTTTTTTTTTGCCGCAAAGCAACCAAGCGCAACAAGCAACTAATCAGCAAGGTGGCCACAGCCAGCAACAATGGGGTTTGAGCAACAAGCACGGGGGTCGAAGCAGCCAAAGTGGTTCTGCCCAACTGCTAAACAGAGAGGCTTGCTTCAAGACCTGCTGTAAGCGTAAGAACGAACCGTGGGTTTCAAAGGAAATTTAATGAGAAAACTTCTGAAGTACGGACGATGGTCATGGTAAAAAATCACGCGATCATGTCAGCCACATCATCATGTCAACGTCATCATCAAGTAGCCGGGAAGTGAAAGAGTCTGGGGGCCTGTGACTTCATGGGTGGAAACGCTCAAGCGCGCGAAACCCTGTGTTTTGATGGGTATGGTGGTTCCCGGGGTCACTGAAGCAGCGCCGGATTTGTGCGGTCGGGTCCGGGCTGTTGACAGTGCTCGAACGTTGCTTGATTAGGTGCGACGCTCCTGCTACGCGGATTTGCAGCCGGTTTTGACGAAACGCATTGGCACAGCCGCGCGCAGGACAGCATGAGTGATGCCGCAACGCCCCTGCTATGCGGGATTGTGGCTGGAGGTTGCTAAACGCAATGTAACAGCTGCGCGGAAGGTAGTTTTAGACCATCGTGCAGCTCTTGTGCTATGTGGGATTGCAGCTGGAAGTTGCTAAATGCCCTGTACAACTGTGCAATCGCACGAAGGGAAGAATTGGGTTGCAGAAGCTACAGAAGAGCTAGTTGGGAGGCAGCGCAGAGCAAGGTCAGAGAAGAAGTGGCCGAAATAAGAGGCTGCTCAGAGAAGCAGTGAGAGAAGAGGTGCTCCAGCGAAGAGGTCGCACAGTGAAGAAGTAGCTCAACGAAGAAGTAGCTCATCCATCCATCCATTCATCCACCCGTTCCATCCCTCGAATCACTGACTCATTGATTCATTGACTGATTTACCCACTAATTCACAAATGCATTGATTCATTGATTCCATGAATCATTGATTCATTGGTTCAGTGAGCCATCGGTTCATTGATTCACTGATTCAGCTATTTATCGATGCGCTACTTCACTCATTCACTGATTCATTGATGCATTGAATCACTGGTTCACTGATTCAATGAGTCATAGACGCACTAGTTCACTCATTCATTGGTTCATTGATGCATTGAATCATTGGTTCACTGATTCATGGGTTCTCGGATGCGCAAACGCACTCATTCATTGGTTCATTGTTTCACCGATTCTGATTCAGTGGTTCATTGGTTCACTGAATTCTCGATTCCTTGGCTCCTTGATTCATTGATTCACTGATTCGGATTCATTGATTAATGGGTTCACTGAATTCCCGATTCCTTGACTCCTTGATTCATTGATTCACTGAATCGTCGATTCATTGGTTCATTGAAACCAGTGCTTTGAAGGTCGCCAAAAAAGAGGTTCAATCACCAACTGCGTAATTATGTGTATAGACGTGGGCCCCGATGGTATGGGTGCACCAGTAAAGAAATAGAAGGCTAGAAATGGAGAAATTCTGTTCAAGCCGCCCGGAGACCAAACTGACAAGATGAGGCATTGCTCCATGGGAATTTGTTTGATAGCAAATCAGGCATTGGTGCAGTTAGTTCTCTGCCCACTTCCAAATCCCTTTGAAAATGTTTCCCTGGAAACCAAAGATGTTTAGGTTCGTCTCTCTGAACATGTGGTGAAATTCTTGACGCCGCGAGAACCGCGAACCCTTGCAGGAAACCTCAATCAAAAAATATAGGAGTAGAAACCGGCGGAATCCGAAGCCACCGCGGTAAGAGAACCCAACATCAAAAGCGGGCAGGACTGTGGCTTTGGGAGAAACTTGGGCAGTCCTAATCCCAAAGGGCCATCCCAGAACAAGGTCTATTGCCCCGCAAGAAATCAAAGGCCCAAGCACCACTTATTCCAAACGTGCTGAACGTGTTAGTGGCCAAGCACCCTGCTGAACGTGTTCGTGGTAAAGCATCCTATCTTGGTGAACGGCCCCAGCAACAACTTTTTCCTTCAGCCCGTGGCTGAATGATCGCCTGCCGAAAGAGGTTGGGGCGCCGGCGCGCCCGTGTCAGGCAGGTTGTAAAATCTGTAGGTGCCAGCCCCGGATTCTGAAAGCCAAGTTGATGAAGCTGCCATTGGAGAAAAGTGGCGTCCAGAAATCAGCAACCGAATTCAATTTCGATTTCAGCCGCTGTATCCTATCGTAACTCATAACTCAACCGAATTTAAGGTCAATTTCGATTCATAGCTCATAGCTGGGGGATGTCCTGATATGAGAAACTATTGCAACTTTGCTTGACCACGGCGCCCCCCTTTGAAAACACACCGCTGTATCTTAATCCGGGATTGGCTTTTCAGTGTACACGGCTTGGGTGAAACAAGACTTGACTGTTCATGTCGCGCATGGGCCATATTAATTTTTTCGGCATCTGCAAAGAATGAGCCGGCTTGAATCAAAGTTGTTTGTGCTGGAGTTGGTTTAAACACAGGTGTATCAAGCATAGCTATGTTTTTGTCAGATATATCTTTATAGTTAATAAGGGCCCCTTCTGTAGTAGGTGCCATCTTTGGAGGGTGGCCCGATAGCCTAAGTCAATCATCGGTCATCAGCGCAGGCTCGGGGTCATCTGCCGAAAAGAGTTTGTCCTGGTCAAAAACGCGGCATGCCGGGTTTTTTTCTGGGAAAGTCGGAACGTGCAAAGACATGGCTTTTCATGTGCAATCTTGTGTGCCAAATTCTGTGGCCTATCGCTTCCTTCATGTGAAGTTCTGAAGCATTGGAATGGCGCTTTAGATAATAATAGCCTTAAGTCATGGCATCCCAGATGTTGGAAGTGCTGATGAAAAGGAGCCCGGTTGGCTACATGACGCTGGCATCGAAGATGTGTGGTTCAATGATGTTGCTCTACTAGAATACCAGAAATCTCGGGAGTTATACCCCGTGGGGGCCGCGATAAAAGGGGCAAAGAAAAGGGGCAAGGAAAAGGGGCAACTGCGGATAATAGGGGTATAATCGCCAATGGTGGGTGGCGCACGTCACTGCAAAATCCATTGAGAAGTACCTCATGCCAGCAGGCCAATTTTTCATCAACAGATCTGGTAGCTACCGTCAACGCTATGGGCTATAGCCCTGCATTTTCGTGGCTGCTTGCATATATTTTCGGCAGTTGGATGCACATCTTGCTGTATAATTCCAAGCTCTCCCCGGTGCCTACCCGTGCGTTGTGGACATACCCCGATTCTTGTCAGCAAATGCAGACTTGCGATTTTGTCCCGGTAAGAGACCACAAACAGTGTTGCAAGGAACGCGAAGAAGAGATGCCAGGTTAGTTTCCGCAAGTTTCCTTGGTGAAGAGTAAAAGATCATGTGCAAGATCTCCTTGACAGCATCTCTGCAAAAGCTGCTGTGCAAGATCCCTGGGTAAGGGTATCTGTAGAAGGTCCTGCGCACGAGATCCTGTGTAGGTTCCCTTCGTCGAGATCTTTGTGGCGAGTCTCTGTCAGTGATCTCCAAGCAAGGTCTGTTCAAGCTATCTAAAAAGAGATCCATGCAAGGTCTCGGTAAGAAATCCCTAAAAGAGATCTCTCCGTAATGTCTCTGCAAGAGATCTCTTGGCAAGATCCCTGTAAGAGCTTCTGTAGGGGCCCTCTACTGGATCTCTATACAAGATCTGTGTAAAAGAACCCTATCAAAGATCTCTTGGCAAGCTCGCTGTACAAACTCTCTAAAGGAGATCTCTTAGCAAGATTTCTGTTCCGTGCGCAAGGTCTCTGTGCAAGCTCCCTACAAGAAGTCCCTAAACAAGATCTGTGTACAAGGGCCCTATCAGAAATCTCCATGCAAGATCTCTGTGTGAATGAGATTTCTGTGCAAGAGATCTGTGTGCACGCTCTTTACAAGGTCTCTCTTGGCAAGATCTATGCCATGCAATAGACCCCCCGCAAGAGATCTCTTTACATGGTCTCACTAGAAGATCTCGCGGCAAGATCTCTGTAAGAGACTTCTTGGCAAGATCTTTGCAAGAGATCTCTTTGCAAGGTTGCTGTACAAGATCTCTGGAAGAGGTCTCTTGGCAAGATGCTGCAAGACATCTTTATACAAGATCTTTGGGCAAAGTCGCCGTGAAAGACCTCTTCACGAGATCTCTGTACAAGACAATCTCTAGGTCCCTGTGCAGGCTCTCTACAAGAAGTCCCTTGGCAAGATCTCTGTAGAGAGCTTGTACAGCACATGTTTCATTTTCACCAAATACAGCGTGCGCCACGAAGAATGAACATTGAAAATGAAAAACGAGGTGTTTAGCCAGGCTTCAACCTCGGTTTTTTGTCGAGGTCTCTGAAGTACTGCGCCTACCACAAAAAATGAACCGAAGCGTTCGAAGTAGTGTGCCTGTCGCGCAAGACCATGAACAAGCGCCAAATCAATAACGACGACCATTTCACAGAACGAGACTCTCAAGCCTGTCAAAAGTCGTCCAAGTTCACCAAACACTGCGCTTCGAAACCGCCTCTCATTTGGACCCACGCCTGCCAATGTTTGAGCAACGTGCAGAAAATGCAGCGCCTGTCGCGCAGGTGAAAAAGTGTCCGAAGTCCTGCACCTGTCACAAGAAACAGCGTTCCACCGCCACGAAAAATGGGCAGTGGACAAAGAAGGAGCACGGCGCGCCGGTAAAAGTAGACCTTCGGAAGACAGGTCTCTGAGCCACCGTTTCGCCCGAGACTTTCGTCGAAAACGGAAGATCGCGGAACTCTTTTGTGCAGTAAAGGTCAACCAAAAAAACGAACATGCATGAGGCCATCTTGAATGAACACCAGGCCTTAACATTTACCGTAAGAACCGTGGGTAAACAAAGGGGAATCCGTCATCCAATAGCTGACCATGCTTACCCCCAGAAGAAGTAGCAATTTGGGGGGCCCCATTCTCAGACAACCCCTATATCATCCTTTTCGGTAGTGAGCTCAAGCCTATGGTGGTTCATGAGCCTCCACATACACCCCTCCGTATCCATCCAGTTGAATGGTCTGAACCCCCTGTTTCCTCACCGCCAAAAAAACGCCCATGATACAAGTAAAGCCCGCGCGAAGCATGCTGCGGAAATTTCCAAAAGCAAGAAACGTCATACTATAGGACCGAAAGAACCAGAACGTTTTACATGGAAAAAGCCTTTGCACAGAGAAGCTTTTTACAAACAGCACGCTTTTACACAGAAGTTTTACACACAGCAAGATCTTACACAGAGAAGCCTTTACACAGAGCAAGCTTTTTCACAGAAAAGCTTTTACACACAGAAGCTCTTACACAGAGACGCTTTTACACAGAGAAAGCTTTTGCACAGAGAAGCTTTTTACACACAGCAAGCTATTACACAGAGAAGCTGTTAGACACAGAAGCTCTTTCACAGAGACGCTTTGACACAGAGAGAGCTTTTGCACAGAGAAGCTTTTTACACACAGCAAGCTCTTACACAGAGAAGCTGTTAGACACAGCTGCTCTTTCACAGAGACGCTTTTACACAAAGCAAGCTTTTATACATAGAAGCTTTTGCACAGAGCACATGCACTCAAATAGGGAGGCTTTTACACACAGCAAGCTATTACACAGAGAAGCTGTTAGACACAGAAGCTCTTTTACAGAGACTCTTTTACACAGAGAAAGCTTTTGCACAGAGAAGCTTTTTACACACAGAAACTTTTTCACAGAGCACATGCACTCACACAGGGAAGCTTTTACACACAGCAAGCTTTGACACAGAAGTTTTACACACAGCAAGATCTTACACAGAGAAGCTTTTACACAGAGCAAGCTTTTTCACAGAGAAGCTTTTACACAGAGAAAGCTTTTGCACAGAGAAGCTTTTTACACACAGCAAGCTATTACACAGAGAAGCTGTTAGACACAGAAGCTCTTTCACAGAGACGCTTT
>Ga0126342_10021009_pt1 | contig 10922 bp, 12 predicted proteins | sample Cyp1metagenome_FD_92528 | JGI IMG/M metagenome (GOLD analysis project Ga0126342, IMG submission 92528) | Coral microbial communities from Lord Howe Island, Old Settlement Bay, Australia - Cyphastrea 1 metagenome | ecosystem: Host-associated > Invertebrates > Cnidaria > Coral ... | reverse complement strand
GGATGACATCCTGTGTGGGGATTTCATAATCCAGCCCATCAATGAGCAAAAGAAAAAGTGACGCTAATTGGTGACCTATGCTAACAGGCCACTAATGGTGGGTACTTAGAGGGTGCTGGTATAGATTCAATTATTCAATATGTGTGCAAGGTCGGAGACTTGCATGCACGCTTCAAGCTATACCTTTTTGCTGAGGCTTGAATATCTCTCTTGAGACAGATGGTTGACTTTCGCTGTTTTCGCTCCACTAGCAGTGTAACTGCATGTAAATGTGCAAATACTGTACATATTCTTTCTCCATATCCCCAAACTAGAGGGATTGCAGAGGCAAGAATCCCTTTAAGTTGCTCAATCTCCCGTGTTCTCACAGCCTTTGAGCCTTGGCCCGAGGATCGCATGCCCATCAGATGCAAGCTAGGCTTCATGGTGAATACGGCCATGGGCATGGTCCGGCGCTCCGTTCGAAAGCGTAACTCGACATTGGTTCAGCCCTGGGACCCACAGCTGTGGGGAAGTTGGGACACCTGGATGGCCGTGGTCTAATGGTGTTTCGTGGGCAGCTGAAGAACAAGTTATCACTTTGATTGGCAGCCGGTAGCCTCCCCATTGCTCAGCATGGCTTTATGTTATGAATCATATTAATCCACGTTTGACATTACATGACTTCAAGCATGCCCCAGAACGCAAGTTACATCAAATTATATGAGACTTGCACCTTGCATCCGTGGCCTCCCCACAAGCAAAACTGGAACATGAATCATGACTGGGAAACCTTCACATTGTTCAAAAGATGCCATTTGTGCTGCAAAGACACATGGTTTTGGGTGTACCACAAGCTATGACCCCAAATCCCAGCATTTGTTCAGAGGAAAATACACAGGACCCCTTTCTTGTTTTGATCGTAAACCAACAGAAAACAATCGTTTCCCACAGATTTCTACTGAATTAAGCATAACAAGTGAGGATCTTCGTTCAAACAGCAGCAGTTGTGCGTTCAGGTACTGGCATGGACATCCTCAAGCTTAAGCCTATCGAGCTCCATGACGGATGGGGATCTGCTGGGGTCACGGCTTAGATATTGAGCTTTGCAGCTCCGAAACAATGATCCAACTGGAGCGAAGTCACACTTTGTCAGAGGGGTTGTCATGGTTCGCCCTGAAATTGGGGATCAAAATGGAATGTCTTATTGGAACTGAGGACATTGTTTTTTTTGCTAATCCTTCCCTTTTTCAGGCTTTTCAGGGGCACCTCATGACCATTGTTCAGCTTTGACCCTTCAGTCCCTTCAGGCCCGCAGGGCGGGCCAGCCTCAGCTGAGGAATGTCCACACGTGTTTCATTCCTTCCCTCTTCATTGCTGGGGCAGCTTGCCGTCAGGGGAAGTGATCGAGCTCCAAGGGTCCAAGGAAGGGGAAGAGCTCAAGAACTTGTGGCTTTTTCACGTAGGAGTGGGAGCCTCCATATTATGGAGGTTTCCTAAGTCGTGGAGGTACCCCCCAAATCAATCCAAATCATACAAATGAGATCAAATTATATAGATGGAAGAGAACTCGGCACACCCGCGAAACCCGGACCTCACCCAGAGAGAGACTGCCCAGGCATGTGCGGGTATAGTGAGTTCTTTTGTTTTGTGGGCCTGTTTGCATCATGCCCAAACATTTTTATACGCATTGCAGCCTTTGTGGATGTTAATGGTCATTCCGCTCTGATTGGTGGATTTTGTATGGTTTCGCTGGACATGGCGCCAGAAAATGGTTCCACTCGTCAGTGTAGCTGCTTCACATTGGCTGAAGGTTATGATGCATCAATGGAACCAGCAGAAGTTTCCTAAGATGAACAACCATAAAACTGAATGTGTTGGTGCAAGATGGTGCAAGATCCTACTGGTATCTACTACTGTTGGAACCACCGGGGATTTGTCAGTAATTACCTGCCATTTCTGCTTTCTCTCTTCCACTTATGTCCAGCCAGGCTACTTGCGAGAATGATGAAAGAATGAGAGTGTGGTGATTGGAATGTGTAAGGATGATCAAGGACATGTAAGGACTTAGCATCCACAGTCATGACGAACCCAGGTTTTTTTTCTCAGACCCTACGATGTCATAGGTTCTTGGTTCCACTGGTATACGATCAGTATATGAGAAGCTCTCCTACTAAACGGTGATATTTAATTAATCTCCAATCATCCCCACTTGCGGCAAACTCCCATGATTGACTCAAATTGATCCAAATTTGGTGGTGGAGTCGGGAGACCAGACGGAATCGGTCACCCACTAGCAGAGTCAGACCCCAGTCAGTCAATCACCCCCCACGTCGGAGTCAGTCACCCTCCACAGCCCCACTGGGGCGACTGACTCGGGTGACTGACTCTGTCTTTGCCCGTGGAGTCGGTGGAGGTGATAAGGAGAGGATAAGAGTCCCCTCAGTCCCCTCTATGAAACCCCAATTTGAGGGCCTTGTTGCATTTAGTTGCCTACTTTCCGGATTTCTGTTCGAGACTCAGGATACATAACACTTACAGGCTCTACTATTGCAAAGGTGACCCCATACTTTTGGGCCATGGAGTCAGATAACATCAGTATACATCAGTTATATAATAACTTCTTAGTAGCTTATATCAATATCAATTTATCTCCACTGTAACCCTGTAACCAGTCAAAAAATCCATTGCCATCGAGTCCGAGTACCTGTTCTGCGTTTGCTGCTGTGACTGACAAGGTCAACGATGAGCTGATTGACCCACATCACACGCACGACATTTACGAGGCCTATGCTGGAGACAAGAGCCTTGGGAGCATTACATCTTGGGATTGGCTGATATTGGCTACGCTTGTCATGTCGCTGTTTTGTGGTGGCAAAAGGAGCAGGTCCAGCTGAATCTTGTTGGTTACTTGCAGGTTGCCCTTTGTAGCCTTCAAATGACCTCGGGTCATTTGCATTCATTTGCCGGTTTGAACTTAAGAATCTGATGGGGTTCCCAGTATGACAGAGCAGAAGGGCCCCGATGACGATGGCCGAAGTGTTGGCCCAGACGGCCGAGCCGAGCAGATCATCAGGACACTTTTGTCGCAGGAAAAGAAGTGCCTGGTAAACATGAAACCTAGAAATTCTTAGTGCAAATTGAAATAACTAGTTATTCCGGTTCATTTCGCCTAATTTCTAGTACGCACGCCAAAAGTTAGGTCCAAACGCTTATTCTTTAAGCAACTTTGCAAGAGGCACATAAGGTAAAATTTTGCTGCATTCGCGAACAGGCAGCGAACTCATTCTGAACGAATTTTGAACGGGTTTGAATGGGGTAGGGCTACGCTAAATGAATTGTTGCCTTTTATGAATGGGTTTGAATGGGTCTGAACATATCGGAATGGGCTTCAACTCGGTCAACGGTTTTGAACGCATATTCTTAAGGCGCCCGAAGAATTTCTAGGGCAAAGGGCAAACAGTTAATTATTCAGTTTTGCTCAGAAATTCTCAGGTTTCAGGTTTAGCAGGTAGTGTATGTCAAAACGTCGTGTTGGATGTCCTTTGATTTATTGCTGGCCGGTGCTTTGGATACAGTGTTTCTTGATCTTTCTTGTGGTTAAACAATGTTAAAAACTCATCAGCAGCATGTTTTTCTGCCTCTGGTTCCGAGGAACATCGTCATGATTGAAGGTGACCACAATTCTCAGAGGTCCCCGGGGTCCCCGGCTCCGGCGATCGGAAAGTAACGGACCGCAGGCCTAGGTTCTGGCACTTGGCAGTTACTCCCGGTACTTTGCTTGGCAAAGATCGGAAAAGTCAACTATTTTCAAGGGAAGATGTTCGGTTTGTTCAAGCGTTCCTGGAGGGGTAATTCACCTTTGATTCACTATAAGCTACAATATCCATTAAATTGTCCATTCATATCCCCCCATTATCTCCATTGCTGATTGTTAAATCCCATTAGTATCCCAATTGATTTCCCATTAATATCCCCTTATGATCATGTTGTTCCAAAAAACGGTTCAAAACCACGCAGTGCGTTTGGACAGGCCTCAATATTTGGCAGATGGCATTTCTATATTTTTATACGCATCTTGGCTCAAGATTGATGGAACGGAAGCGACTGGAGGTTTTTACCACGAGTGTATATAATTGTTTTATATTGTTCTCGTATGTTTTCCACATCTATATTATATGTGCATATATATATATATTTCGTTGGTCCATGCATGTGCTTGTAGCTCCTTGTAGAGTTTGTTTGCGAAAATAAGCAAACAAAACTTTGAATACATAAATCCCATGTTCGAAAACTGATTGAACACCTCCCAGAAACCAGGGCATTTACACATTTTGGGACCATTTATAGAGGGGCTGTTTATGGGTGTTTATCAAAAGGGGAAAGGACTATATATATATATATTTAAATTTATGCATACACATGTGCTATACATTGATACGGGATGAACAAAAAATACATCCCACTTTGTTAAACATGATTCAGCTGCCTGGCCAGGAACGTTTGTGCCTCCCTGCAGGTGCGGAGGATGGGGTTAACACTGGGTATTTTGAATACAGATACCAGTAGAGCCCGGGTCCCAGCCGGGTGATGGAAGTTGGACCAAATGGAGGAAAGATGGGAGAGCCTAGCCGGAATTTCATCGCCTGGTTGTCACAGCCGTTGCGTCTGCTCTTGGAACTCTTCTCTTTGACATTTCTTTCTCTTGACATCCTTTTCTGATGATGCCGCTTTCTCTTGATCTGGTTTGTCCTTGACATGTTTGAATCTTGACAATCCTTCCGACTTCCTGTTGACAGCGAAGCCCGAAACCTGAGACACCCTTCTCTCCTGACAATTTTTCTGAGGTCATCGCTGAATCAAAAAACTCCGATGTCTTGTAAAGAACCGCTTTCCGTTGACGTATCTTTCTCTTGGCAGTCCTATCTTTTGGCATCTTTTGGCATCCTGGGACTTTCTGACCTTCTTCTCTTGACGCTTCCTTCTCTCGACATCCCATTCTCTTGGAACGTTTTTCTTTTTTGACACCTTTGTTTTTGCATCCTTTTTTTTAACATCCTTTTTGTTTGAAACCTCTTTCTGTTAAAATTGCTTTCCCTTCAGACCTTCTGTCTAGTCTTGAGGTTGTTTTTCATTCTTCACTCTCATGTCTTTTTCTTGGCATCTTTCCCTCATGGCATCCCTCTTTTTAAAGTACGTCCAAGTATTACTTTGTACTACAAAGCTTGCACGAAACACTCCCCAGTACTACTTTGTATTACAAACCTGGCTCAACGTACTTCCCAGCATTACTTTGTACTACAAAGCTTGCACAAGCACTTCCCAGTACTACTTTGTACATCTTTGTACATTCTTTGTGCTACAAAGCTTGCAGAAATCACTCTCCAGTAAGACTTTGTACTACAAGTTTTTACACCGAAAAGTTAGCTTTGACACACCGAAGCTTTTAGACACAGAAAATCACAGAAACTTTGCACAAAGAAGTTTCACGTAGATAATGGCAACTGAGATTGGAGCTCCAAGACCGGATCTCGGCGCCAAAGCGAAAACAAAACGATTTTTGAAGCACTTTTTGAAAGGAAATCCAAACATGATTAGAATCTGCTAAACGTCACCATCCCAACCTTGATGCAACCACTGCAATACCATTTACGATGCCCAGCTGCAAAACACCATACAACTAATTACGCACGCAGCTGCGGCACCAAGGAACCCCCGATGCAGCCAAACTGCAACCCTATAGATCCTCTAGATCACCACACACACACACACACTGGCACTGCTGGATCCAGAACATGCACGCAGCCATTCCGCTGCGATGGGCATGCCTGAATTCAACTTTAGCCTTTAACATAGAGGACCTGTCGGAGCAAGATGCAAATTGCAGCCCAGAAGATCAGCTCCGCGCATCTCTGACAATGGGAAGCGCGTCCGAGCGAAACCGAGCATGAGCCGCACCCGTCGCTCACAAACACACAACGTTCACGGAGTTTGGACTTCTAAATTTCCTTTGGCAATGGCTTAACACATCTAAACACATAATTTATTTTTTTTTTTGGGGGGGGGACTGGGCAGGGCATCAAAAAGCAGCATGCTATTTGGATTATCTTGAAGTGCCCAAAGTCATTTTTTCAAATGAAAACCAAATTCCTAGGGTCTCAGGTGAACCAACCTCATTGGGATGGGTTTCCCTTACAGCAATGGGTTTCCCAAGAGCTGTTGTCTTTTTCACTTCCTGGGATGGCGATCCCAAATGGCCAATGTTGCGGCTGACATTTTGTGCCTTGAGACATGACTGCCCGCAGGCGACATTCCGAAAAGTTTTGGGTTCAGTTAGGGACCGGCCCTAGACAAATTCATCAAATTTCTAGACGATGACTGTAGACCCCACTGCTTTGATAATTTACATAGCAGTGAAGGACCAAACTTTGCCATCCCCGACCCATTTTTCCAAAGCCATAGCCAGACTTCAAGGCAGACCCAGTCGTATCAAAATTGTCGCAGGTTTGCCGGGTGAATTGCCTCCAACGAATATCTCGGGGATGTTGCCGGCCGCTATGCTGCCCTATCAGCAGGTGGGGATGATTGTGGATGTATCATCAGTGGACCCCCTCAAAGGCGACCCCCGGAATGCCAATCAAGAAAAATAAACTGTCAATAAACCAGAATAAACCCCTATTGCTTGGTGTCCGTGGTTAACAAACCGCTGGCTACACGTTTGGACTGGGCTGAATCCCCATGATAAAAATACCGTCAGCAGCTGATCCTGGGGATGTTTTCATTTGGCAGTGAGAGAACATTCCAATCCAAAATAAGAAAGGGTTGAGGGCCTTTGCAGGACCAAACGCATTTTCCTACAGCACTTGCCACATGCTTTGTTCCGAAGAAATCTCGCGATTTTCAATTTTGCTGTTTTTTGCAGTGTTTGTGGCATAAAGAAGATGGCGCTCACGCAAGAAGAATCCTCCAGCAGCTAGCTCTGACTGCGGCCAGGATGATGTTGAGATAACTCCTGGAATATCAGGCCGGGAGGGTTGGCGGAACTTGATTGGACACCAGTGGACCTTCCAGCTAGCGGCATTGAGGCAACCGTTTTTTCCCCTTTTCATGAACTTGATCAAAACAAAGGAGTAAGAAGTCACAAATTTCATGTGGTTTAGTCAGAACTTGCTACAGCATGCGACAGCAACAGACTCAGATAGATTTGGGGATTCACGGCATCACGCTCGGAAACTGGTGCCGTGCTGTATTTGAACATGCTCACCGGGCCGCATGCCCCACAAGTCAGGAATCCCCAAACTGTCCCGGGGGCGGCCTATTCTTCCAGCCCAAGCGGACCCAACCTGGGCCAACCAATACCAACCAACAGATCCAACAACCAGTGAATTATATAATCTTCAGTGCGGTAGTAGTCTATTACTATTACATACTATTACTTTGATACTAAAATTTTGGGAGTTCCTAAAATATGGCTACCCCGAACAAGATATCAGTCATGCGTACTATTCCATGTAAGACATCATGATGCCATTGATTGTCAGTAAACAAGTAGTAAACATGGTGGAGATCCGTATAGAACTCCCAAAGTTGAAGATCCTAACATCGACGGTAACATCGGAAGATCCACCCATATCCACCCAATCCACCTTTGACTTCCCTTATTTTCCCTTACTATCTCCGTTTTTTTTTTCTATGGCGAAATTCCCCATGGCTTTTCCCATGGCTTCTCCGGCTCTCCCAGCCCCTCCAGGCCAACGCTCCAGTTCCGAGCTGGCGGTGCAGGAGGCGATCCTCATGTCCTTGATGAGCCCGGCCGACACCGTGCCTATGGCACTGGGTTTTAACCGAACGGATGATGGTGATGAAATTGAAGGGAACCTTTGGAAATCTACTTATATGGATATATATATATATAATATATATTATATTATATATATGTGGAAATCATGTTACTTCACCGGAATTTATAAACCAAGAAGTGGGGGGCACCACGGGAAGCATTTGGAGCTACGAATTGAGAAACAATAATGTGTTGGCAAATGGATCGTTTATCATCGTTAGTCTGGCTGATCGTATGTACTTTGATTTGATTCCACTCCAATCAAACCAGGTCCAACCTGATCTATTTCGTCAAGCTGCCTACGTATCTCTATATTACACATCTATCATCATCTATCTACCTGTACCAGAAACCCAGTTTTGCTTTTATTTACCTTGGATCTCATAGTTTGTAGTCCAAACAAACTCTCGGAAAGAACGGGTCACGTGAGGTCCAGGTAGGAGACTAGATAGACAACATGTTGGCTGCGACATATCAGATGTGTTCAGTGATGTTGATCTGGATCATTTATAGTGACCGAACCCTGGAACCGAACCCTGGAATGATGGTTAGTAAGGGGTAACCATCCCAATACATTCCTTATTTCAGGTTAGTGTCAGCATAGCTTTTACTGCACATGTACACGGATCAACGGGATCTAACATGGACGATCTGTGCATTACACTTCGACCAGCCGTAGCGCTGGCGGTTTGCACAGAATTCCAAGGATCCATGATCCATGCATGGTGATTTCAGCGTAAACCTTCAGTAGTTCGTTCATTGTAAAGAGCAAGGCTTGATAGTTATTTGGGGTAAAAGATGGCAAGACCGACAGAACCCGGTGCGAACAAGTTGAACTGGTGAGTAGGAGATGGGTCTTTCAATCTTTGATCTATAGACAATCTATAGACTGTAGAGTAAAGAGAAGAGAACACAAGATCCCTACCCTTACCCAAATTTCATAGGACTCCTTAAAAATGCCACCACAGTCAAAGTCCAGGTTGATCAGATGACCACAGGCAAAGAACCAAAAAAGTATTTATTGGTTTCCATTTTTGAAGTGCCAAATTTTGACACAATGTTGCCGGTATCCCAACTCCTTTCCTTGGTGTCCATTCCGTGCAATCTCATGCCCATATCAATCCCCAAAGCCATGACCAACGCTCTCAACTCAGGCCATGTGACGTATCCGGCGGTGATGCAACGATGCAACCAGCAAAGCTTGTATTGCATTGTAGTGGCTTTGCATGGCCGATCATGTTTGACTTGATATATATATATATTGATGTTATATGTTATAAGTTATATATATATATATGTGTGGAGAACACATGCAAGATCTACGAGTGCAGATAGACTTGTGACATTTGTTCAAGTGCCGTTTTCAGCCCACGTTTGCTTTGGGCCTGGGCATGTTTTATTTTGAAGCTTAAGAGCCAATATGCTCTTTCGTGCCCTGGAACCTTTCTGGTCCCAGCGTTCAGCATTGGTCAGTGAAGTCCATGGCTTTCGTTCAAGGTTCGCAAACTACCCCAAGTTGGAGAGCTACCCTAGGGTAAGCATAGCTAGAAAGACATGGAAACCAGGAGTTTCCCAGGAAACTCGTCTACAAATTACATCAAATTGCCACATCTATGTTAGTTTACCCTATGTGCACTCACGAAGTCACGGATCTTCGGGGTTTTTCCTGTCGCTCATGGTAAGATCCTGGTGGCTATTGGGTTCCTAAGTCATGGGGCTACGACAAATCATCAAAGTCATGGATGACGTTGGATGACCATGACTCAGTAACTTCATTAGATAAAACCCATGGTGACGACTGGGGTTCCAAATCATTTTTATGCAAGAAATAGTTGAGAGAGGATATCCCTTAGGTGATGGAGAGAGGCTTGGCCACCCAGGACTGTGAAGCATTTTAGGATTGAAATCAGCTCTTGCATTTCTCCTCATAAGTGGTAAGTTGGATATCTGGTTAGTGTATGTTAGTGTTTGATGAGTGCTGTCCAATACTTTTGCTAACTATATTTATATAGGATGATTCTGCCAGTCGGTCGATGGCATCACCGGGGGGCACCATGGGCGTAACAGCGAAGCCGAGTTCTAGACCTGTAGAGGAAGCTTGAAACGCTTGCATCATGGGAAAAACGAGTCCATGCTGCTGCTTTTGGAACGTGAACTAATTGTACCTTTGCGCAGTCGGTACTTGTGTGTGGGAAATAGATGGAAATAGTGTAAGCTTTGAATTGCAGCCCTAAGAATTTTGTGAACAGTTTCTGGTTGGTGGTTTGGAACATGTTTTATTTTCCACATATATATTGGGTATGATAACCCCAACTGACTTTCATATGTTTCAGAGGGGTAGGTATACCACCAACCAGTTTTTGTCAGTTTGATATTCTGAAATGGTCTCTTGGTTGAATTTAAGTGAACTTCTTTGGTGATTTTAAGATGAATCGAATGGGTGTCACTAAGTGGGCCGTCTCAACAGTTAAGCACCGATCCAGCCATCCTGGTAGGTGGATCTCAACAAGTTGGCGGACATCATTGGAACCAAGGCCAAAGCCAAGTCAGTGGACTCAGGGGCGCCGGGCAAGGAATGGGCAGGACTTCTTGGTTGTGCATATGGCATATGGATAATCTCTAATTATATATATATTAATACACATATACATACACGCATACATATATTTGATTCATTTGATATATATATATATATATATCCATACATATATATATTTATGTGTGTGTGTGTACATAATATTTTACACACATATATATATATATACATATAATTATATTTATGTATGTTCATATGCATATACATATATTTGATCGAAGGATTAGAAGTCAAACTTCCGACAATGTGTACAGATGAAGCAGCAGAGGTGGGAAGAGGCAGAGAAGAGAAAGAGTCCGTAGAAAGAAGATCAAGGTGTGCGAAAAGGTAGAAAAGTTGCGAAACATTGTGTTTTTTCCCCACCTGCCAGGTGAGGGTTGTTAGATTTTATCTAAGTTGCCTGGTCCTCCTCGTCCTCCTCCTTCTCCTCCTCCTCCTCCTCTCGTTGTCCTCCTCCTCTCGTTGTCCTCCTCGTCCTCCTGCTCAACTGCGACTCGCGATCCACAG
>Ga0126342_10021008_pt1 | contig 10922 bp, 9 predicted proteins | sample Cyp1metagenome_FD_92528 | JGI IMG/M metagenome (GOLD analysis project Ga0126342, IMG submission 92528) | Coral microbial communities from Lord Howe Island, Old Settlement Bay, Australia - Cyphastrea 1 metagenome | ecosystem: Host-associated > Invertebrates > Cnidaria > Coral ... | reverse complement strand
GCCAGCAAGAATACACCAATGCAAAAGCTGCGAATATTGAGACAGGACTTGCGGTTGACAATTTTGTGGCAAGTGTCAAAAACCGCAAAGAACTCCTCGAGGAAATTGCGGCCTCTATTGCAAACCTCCAGCAAAAAATGTCTTTGAATGCACCTGCCACCATCTCTGCGCCAGGAGTCTGCGCCAAAATCTCCGCGCTTGACAGGCGCGGATCGTGGATGAGTTATCTGCCATGGGAAATCATGGGGATGAACCCTCTGGTAAACTAACAGTTCGCTATTGAAAATTGCCATTTATAGTTGATATACCTATTAAAAGTGGTGGTTTTCCATAGTAAACGTTTGCCAGAGGCTAATGGGATTTAATGGTGATTTATATCACCAACAAATATGGGAATCTACTGGGAATACCCTACCGTCATCAGACATGTCAATGGAAAATCTCCCATTTATAGATGATTTTCCGAGCCACAATTGATTGCCTGAGGGTGATTGGATCAAATGGAGATCTAATGTTTACTGGATTTGACCATGAATTAATAGGGATTTAATGGGAATATTTATGGGATAGGCATTTGTATAATACAACCAAAATCAAGAGTTAGATGACATAGCATGATATATACCCATTCATTGCGGGATGGTCATCAATCCATTTCATACTGTAGGGGTTAGTCGGTTAGTATACCCATTATGTTAGGATATTCACTGTGGGTGTGGGATGGATGACGATACCCCGAAATATCATATATTGACCACTGCGCATATGGTTTTGTCTGAAAGTTGGGTCACCAAAACAAACCCAGATTTTAGGAAAACCTGTGTTCCTCGGTTTTCTTACATGGCCATGGCCATAAATTGGGGCATCCCATATATCTAAAAAGAGTTCTCTCTTGGTATTGCCACCTTTTGCTCTGTTCCCTCAGTGTGAGAGGCACATCCAGTCGGCCTGATCTGCTGATTCGAGCGATGCCCGAGAGGCCCGGCTGTGGGCTGATAACCATCCTGGGGGAATTCCAATGGATTTAGCGTGAACCGTTGCCGAACAGAAAAGTGGCTGAAAAAACTATGTTTTATGGTAGATATAACGAACTGGTTGATGGGGGTTAGAATGGTTTATAAACCAACTTATAACTGGGGGGTCCATCCCGAATGGACTTGATGATTACCCTTGTTGAAATATTACCATTGTATAGTACAATAATATGTATATATATATATATATATATATATTTATATTTATACATGTACATACATATAATAAAACTGTGTTTTTGTCAATAGATATATCATTATATCAACGTCAATGTAGTATATCATATTTCATCGTTGACTTCCATATAAATCCGAATCTCATAGAAAATCTTATATAATCACCCTTTCCCCATTCGAACGTGCCAGGGTTTTTGTGCGCTTCGCCACGCTTCGCCACGCTTCGCCACAGGTGCAAGTCCTCCTATGCCTTGAACGCGGGCGACAAAAACGCGCCCAGTCGAAAGGTGCCGATGGAGGTATTTCTGTGGGAAGACGGGGATAGAACAAGGTGGTGCCCCCGCCCCAATGATACCCTCTGGTAAACGTTTACATAACTATGGAAAGATCCACCACTTTGAATAGGTAAATCAACTATAAAATTGGTCATTTTCAATAGCGAACTGTTAGTTTACCAGAGGGTAAGTATAGATATATCCCCTATAAATCATCGTGAAATTGGAATTGTAAATCACCTTGGCTATGTAGCACCACTTTGGAGAATGTGGAAGATCATGAGAATATGGAGAAACAGGCTGGTGACCCTGAGTTATGTTGGTTAAATCCCATTACGTGTATAGTTGGATATGTCTCTTTTATGCTAAACTATAGTTGTTGGGAATATCATGATGAGTTTGGCTGAAAATTGTCGGAAAACCCGCAATTCGAATGGATTTAGCTTCCCATTAAAGTTGCCATTTAGTGTTCGGGTAAGGAAGGCGCTTTGAATCTCTTGGCACTTCTGAACACTCATATCCCCACAACATTCAATACCCGCAAGGGCAATGAACACAAAAATGCATGCATCCAGTAGTAAACCAGGGTTATTCTGGGTTTGTATTTCACTTTTGGGAGCCTGGTCGAAATAGGGATGACCAAGGTTATTCCCAACTTCCAGTAGTAAACCAGGTAACCAGAATTATTTCTCCAGAATTTGCCCCGCTGTGTGGCCGCCAGGTCGAGAGGGGAAGGCACAGAGATGGAGCGCTGACCCTGAAATGTCATTGAAACCATGGGGAAAGCCATGGGAAAATCACCCACTGATTTTCCCAGTAAAACCTCCATTTATAGGTGATGTTGCCATCTTTGATTACCAGAGGGTAATCATGTTTGGAAAACCATCGGGAAACCAATGGTGAAACGGGGCGGCCCCTCTGTGATCATAGGTGAAGCGGCCCGTTGGCAAATCCACGAACTAAATTTGGAGGTTTATAGCCAGGAAAATCAAGTATAAATGCAAGGTGGTGCTCCCGGTCGATAGCGTTCAGTTGGTGCCAATAACTGTAATTCCACTAGGACCTATGGTAGATATATAATATATCTATACTGTTAATGGGGCTCATCAAGCAACGTTCACATCACTGGGGCACCACCTTATGGGAGATGTCTGCTATGTTTGACCGAAGTTTTTTGCCCTTTAAGGAAACACCTTTTCAGCGATGCTGTTCCAGTCGACCAGTCATGAAATCACAAGCGTCTCGGATTGCGAGACCGCGGCATGGGCGATTGTTTCATGACCGTTCTGGCTTAATGCGAATACGGCGCAAGCATTTCTCACTTCAAGTGTTGGACATGTCATGAAATCTTCCTTTTCAGGCCACTTTCTGCCCGAACACCGTGGGGGCACCCAGCTTTGCTGCTAATGGACCAGAAGGAAGATACCAGGGAAAACCCATCATTTATTGATGGTTTTTCACATATACCGGTAATTTTATATAATAGTGGTTAATAATGGTTAAGAATGGTTAATGATGGATAATAATAATGGATATTACATGATATAATATAATCTGGTTGGTGGTTTGGAACATGCATTTTATGACATTCCATTCAGTTGGGAATTTCATCATCCCAACTAACGAGCTCCATCATTTTTCAGAGGGGTAGGGTTGAAACCACCAACCAGATATCTTTTGCTCAGCTTCACTACGCAGCTGCGGCAGCTGAAACCTGATTTTTGGCATCATCCCAAGGCCAAGTCTCGTCCAGATCACAACCCGATCCCATCCTTGAAGCGGTCAGAACAACGGCAGAGATGTGATGAGTCCGGCTTCAAAAACTATGCAGTTGAAAGAATGTGGCCATGTTTTATGGGGTTTCATGGGATATGTTAGGGATATTTTTTGGGATATAACTAACCAGTAAGATGATAGGCTGTGTTTGAAAATGGAGGGCTGGCCCCCAATGTATAGCCAATATGAAGCACACATGGCAATGGAACATTTCCCATTGATACACGTTTTTCCCAGCTATAAACCGCCAAATGTCGAGGATTTCCCAGCCACGTTTGATGACACCGTACTGCTACCTCCAAAATTAAAAATTGTTGATGTTTTCCATAAGCTGGTGCTGCAAATTTGCCGATCGATGAATTTGATGGTTTATGGCAGAGGTAAATATCATATGTATATAAAAAAATATGTGTATACATATGTACATATATATATATATATGAGACTATTCGGCTTTGTAAACCAACGTTCACGTCACTCAGGGACCACCACCGTTCCATAGGTTCCATATTTGTTCTTCTTTTGTCCCATGATTATCCTATGAAATCAGCATTTTTGATGGTTAAATGTTGGACACCACCTTGCAAGAACCACAAGACTGTTGGGTCCGCTGTTTACGGAGCTTCAGGAGAGAGACCCGGAGCGCTGACAGGCCGGGCCTGTAGCCAATCCTGGGTTTCTTTAAGGCGATTAATGTCAACCCTGGGTTAATAAACCCTTAGGCTGGTTAATTGGGAGGGTACCATTTAAGTATCATATTATGACTATTGGAGGAGTACCCCCTAATTAATAAACCATGGTTTAGCAAAATCCGGGGTTGACATTAACCTGTTATGAGGGGGATTTTTCGATGGACTGCCCAGCTTGGTCGCGATTACAGCTGGGATTCGTGTTGTTGGCAGCCGCAGCCATCCAATGATGCCGTGAAGGGCACGAGGCGGAGGATGATGAAGTGGCACCTTGTCAAGTTGCCCGGATCCTCCCACAGTGAAACGTTGAGAAAATCAGGTGTTTCTGAATAGCGTTGGAAACGAACGGACAGGACCATGCCGGAAAGTCAGGTGTTTCCACGTCTTTTTGGGCAAAGAACTGGCCCTGTGACCTTCGTTCTTCCGGGAAATTGGAAGCGTGGCATGGTGGCATGCCCTGGCGTCGGGATTGGGGTGGGAAGCAGGCCATTTCGGGAAATTCACCATTTCAGGAGCAGTATTTTTGTTAAGGCCCTTACGCAAATCCAAGTAATTCTTAAACTTGGATGCAATCCAAGATATATGATGATATATGTTAGATTTTAGGAATAACTTTGCATTCTCACCAGAATAAAGATTGACTCCCCAAAGGACACTTTGGTCGTACTGGATCTAGCTATCCTGTCAGGTCGACAGGCGCATCTCAGGAGATTTCGGATGGAAAAACATATCAAAAGGCTTTGACAGAAGCATGACCTTCCCCTGACAACCCAATCTCGTGAGTTAAAAAAAACTGTTTCATACCAAGTTGAATCAGATTTATATAGTATGATTTCATCAAGTTCAAGTAGAGGTGTTTAAAATTGTTTCAACATGTTGTACTGTTGCACCTACTGTGTCTTATCCAGTCAACTAGCTCGACGCCAGGAGCCTGTCAGAGCCAAAAGCTCCCGCAGCTTGGGAACCCAGAAGTCATGTCGTGCCGATGTCGGTGAATTTGGTGACCATTTTGACCATCAACTCATGGGGCAAAATTGGCAGACGATTCTTTCAACGCAGATCCAGATCCAGGATATCATGGCGGCAATTCTCTTCCAAGGGATTTGGCGGCTACCAGCGATTTTTTTTGAGGCAGCAGATAACGTGTCATGATTTCACACATCAGCAGACTGTTGACCGAGAAAAAAAGGTAAAACCCCGGCAAAATAATGCGAATATACTGCTGTTTCAATCTCTTTGGGGCTTACTATAGGTCCGGGTCAACCTTAGATAGTTGGATAGTTGAATCCGTTCACATGTGCCGCTTCAATTAGGAACAACCAGCCAGAAAGAAAATTGTTGCAGGGTACCTCAGGGTATCCAAGATTGGCCATCTACCCACGTGCAGATGACCCACAAATTTGATGAGTAGACCATCTGCGCTTAGAACCAAATAAACCCACAACAATGATACAAGGCGGGGCCTTCTTAGATAGCTAATTTGGTTGATAATGAGGCTAACTCGGGTTTTTGGGGGATACAACTATAGTTGATGGGGCCTATATATATTGTAAATCAACAAACATAACTGAGCGGCCCCACCCCGTATAATGTCTAAAATTCCCAGCCATGGAATACAAACGCGCATATCACTGCCCCACGGAATTGAAAACTGTTCTCAAGACACCTCAAGAATTGGTGCCAGCATCACTCACAGAATTGGTCTTATCGCACCCATCAAATACAGTCAAATACCAAAGGAGGCTTAATTACTGTTTATTAACAATTTTGATGCATGAATAGCCTCAATCAAGCTAGATGGGAAATCCCCGCAGCCATGGAGTTTGAACAGGAAGCCATTCATCAAACTAAATGGGTCATTTTCCAGCAAGCCATCGTTGAATACCATCAAAATGATGATCCCATACTGGTCACAGTGATTCGGAAAATCAACGATGGCTTGCTGGGAAATTCTCTATTCCTTATAATTTAGTTCGATGGTTGCTGGTTAAAGCCTCTAGTTCCAGAATTTTCCAGCCACGTTTGATGCCATCTCTGTTGCTGAATCACCGGTAAACTAAGATAGATGTGGTGTTTATCCACTATTTCTTTCATCATTTTCCGGAAACCAATGGGATGTTCCGCAATTTTCCTATGGAAACCATTGGTTTTCCCATGGTTTTCCCACCATTCTTGGTATGTTTACCCGTCGCCATGCGGATGCTGCGAGGCGCCCGAGATGGAGCGGCGTTCGATACCGCGTTCGACGATACCGACGCACCTGGGAGACCATGAGGGTTCGAGGTATGCCCAGTACCATATTAACCATTGTTGTTTATAGATGGTTTATAGATGGTTTATAGATGGTTTATAGATGTGAGAATCACAATGGGAATCATAGTATGATGGGAATATAGATCTGCTTGGTGGTTTGGAACCATGGAAATTTATTGTGAATTCTTTCCATAAACAGAAAGTTGGGAATTTCATCACCCCAACTGACGATTCGTCGTATTTTTTCAGAGGGGTAGGTGGCTCAACCACCAACCAGAGATGGTTTCTCCCATGAGATTTCTGCATGATTTGGTCAAGCTCTTTTTTTTGGAGAAATGTTGGAGGAAATCAGCATCTTTTTGCAATGGGTAAATGATGTATATTAGTGGTTAATGATGGATAATAATGGATTATAATGGATAATAACAATGGATATGCCATTATATAAATGATGGTGTTTGATACTTATAACTGATGATATCTAACTGATATAATGATGGCAACTATAGTTAGATAGGGTTTTTCATGATGATATAAACAATGGGTAAATGATGTATAGTATAACTGGTTGCTGGTTTGGAGCCTGTTTTATTCTTCCATAATATATGGGATATCATCCTTCCCAACTGACGAACTCATATTTTTCAAGATGGTTATTGCACATAACTGACCAACCAGCTTTTTGGCAAACTTATCGGCCATGATGACGGCTAAGCACATGGCTGTTGAATTCATGCGGAAACTGCCGCAGCGTGAGAAGCTTCTATGGGCAGGGAGGAAAAAAAATACAATTAGATATGATTATATATGTATATATTTCATATATTTTACATTACAATGAGGATTTTTGCTGATGTTACGCTTTTTGTTTCTCCAAAGATGTTGGATAAAAATTGGCCTGGATCTTGGGCGCTCTTTCCTCTATGGGCCATCGAAATTGCCATTGGTTCTACCATCTGATAGCCATGGAAAATCAGAATTTTTAAGTTCGGTAAACCATCTATAAATGGGTCATTTTCCATGGCTATGTTAAAAAAACCAGAGGGTATATGTATATAATATATATATATATATTATAAATGGTTTCTTGTAGATGTTTCTCTTAAACCATGAAACCGTGAAACTGAGTAGAAAGACCGGAAATGCTTTGAAATGGTGAATGTGCTTTGAAAAGATTGGAGCTTCTCCAAGATTTGCCAAGCAGACAAAACAAGCTGCTGGTTTCTTTTGAAAGTCCTTGTTCGGGATGAAAAGGGCCGGGTCAATGAGCATATGTTGGTGATGTTTACCATCGATGGAGAAACAAATGTGAAAATATCCCGTTATCCCAGTCCGTTGGTGGCAAGAATCCTTGATGCTCACGGTGGTGATATTATTTCATTTATCAGAATTATTGTTGGGAAATATTCCCATTCTATATTCCCATGACCCAATAGTATACCAATATTTGTTGGTTAAATCCACCATTTCCTTGTGGTTTCACCTCATTTTTCACTCCATGACTAGGATGTTTCGGGCTCACAAATGTCATGTCGAAGTGGGCCTGAGGCAGGCGTCACAAGCCCAAGAGGACAGAGATCACCGAGAGGCTTGAAGCTTCAGTAGTTTAACAAAGTTACTGAAAATGGTTAATATATGGTTAATATATGGTTAATATATGGTTATTATCTGGTTAATGATGGTTAATAATGGGTGATCATGGGATTCCCATAGATTTTGGTAAATTTGATCACGACCCCTCAGCCTGTTCTCCCGAAGCCTGGTTCATCATGGTTTTCAGGGGAATCGTTGCCAAATGGATTCATTTACCCAGATTCATGGATGAGCTATGGAAAATCACCATTTTTAATGGGAAAATCCACTATTTCTATGGCCATTTTCAATAGCTATGTTAGTTCACCAGAGGGTAGTCACTTAGTCATTAAAACTGTTTTTTTTTTTTAAATAGATCATTTGTCATTGTTAACGACTGATCTATTGATAATCATTAGTATTTTAATAAACGGGGTACCCCAAAATCATTTTAATCATCCAAAATGGTTCGTTAGACATGGGAAAACCACTAAATGCTTTGGGGGAAAAACACTCTCTTAGTAAACCTCCATATATCCAATAGTAATGTAACAGCTAGCTATGGAAGCCATGGCATTGACGGAATGAGGGTTTTCTTGGGATAATCCTCCCTACAAGGTGGTGCCCCCCAGTTGCAAGTTGGTTTATAAACCATAGTCCTGATTGGTGGAATATGTTTTTTTTTCCATTTCATATATGGGAGAATCCTTCCCATTGACTAATATTTTTCAGAGGGGTAGGTATACCACCAACCAGCTACCATAAACCAAAGTTATTGGAGTTACTGGCACCAACTTAGCTAAGTATGGGGCACCACCTTGTAAAATGTTCTACAAATGGATGCAAATGGGAGGATTTTTCCAGGCTTTTCTCGACACAGCCATGGCTCTTCCGCAAGTCCGAATCGCGATCGGCTCCAGCTTTCAACTGGTGAGATCCAGTTTGAGGAGTTAGACTTGCTCTGAAAAAGGCTGAAAATGACCGATGTATAGATGATTTACCCATCAGAAATGGTGACTTCAAAATTTCCATGTCGCAAACTGTATCACATTACCAGAGGGAAAAAGATATGTTACAACAAAAGTAGATGCGAACCCGACACGACAACACGTTGTCATCCAATGGCCCAGCAATTCCCGCGCAAAAAGAACTGCATCATCTGTCCTAATCATTACCCATTCGACATGGTTGACTTAGGTAGAAATTAAGTACATAGATATCCAAGAAAATAACCAAAGAAACATCAAGATATCAGATATCCAAGAAAATAAACAAAGAAAAATCACCATAGATCTTCAATAAATCTATAACTTGAAAAATCATCGATCGCCGCCGGGCCATGAAGCGGTTGCATCATCTTGGGCGACATCTCGACATCTCGAGCGTGCGACCTCAGGCAGAAAAACCGTGGCCATAAACGGATGAGGATGGCCAGTACTTCCAAAATAATTCCAGAAAGAATCCGAATGATAACTCGACATTTCCGAAACATCCGAATTTTAGCTGAATTCATGGTTTTCTTCTGGTTTTCCCCTGGTTTTCCCATGGTTTTCCCATGGCTTCCACCAGGCCACAGCCTCCGCGGCCGGCAAAGTGGGGCACTTTTTGGCGGCGCCCAACGGCTTCGCCGTGGTGGGCGCCTCGGCGGAGCGGCAGAAGTTCGGCAACAAGGCGCGGAGCTCGCGATGGCGCCACGGTGTTTATAGTGATTTAATGGGATTTATAGTGATTAAATGATGGATTTATAGTGGTTTTTTGGGATTTTATAGTGATTTAATGGACTATTAATGGGATATACCCTCTGATAAACGTTTACAGTTTGCGAACTTGAAGCCATGGCCATAGAGAAATCGTTGATTTCCCCAGCTACAAAATGGTGATTTTCCAGTTCGTTATGTAAACGTTCACCAGAGGGTATATCAAATAATGCTGGCTGGTGGTTTCAAACACGTTTTCCATTTCATATATGGGATGTCATCCTTCCCATTGACAACCTCATATTTTTCAAGATGGTTATTGCACCACCAACCAGGATGGTTTATCGAAATCCTGCACCAGCTGATAGGTGGCAAACAGCCCATTAGGCGTGGCAAACATCCCATGATTAATAGGCTTTCAACCATCCAATCATGGTGATGCAGGATTTCGCTGGCCCATCCACTGTATCGATATCTGGTGGATGATGATCAATTGTTCATAATAGTTCATGTTAATGATGGTGGATGGTGGATAATCAATGGAGAACTCACATAACTATGGTTTTTTCGTAGTAGAATAGGATTAATTCAGTAGATACATGAATGATATGGTTTGTTATATCCCCATATTTGTTGCTTATGTAAATCACATTAAATCCATTGCCCTCTGGTAAACATACAAAACACTATGGAACATCACCATTTTTGATGGCTAATTCCACGAAGTGAATGGCCATGTTCAATAGCTATGTTAGTTTACCAGGGGGTATATTAGACGAATAGTATTAATGTGGGTGAAACAATGTCATAAACCACCCATTTGGGAATGGTAAACATACCACCTATAAAAATGGTGATGACTTGGGGATTGTTTATTATTGTGTTACCCACATTGATGTCAACGGTATAGCATTTTGTAGATATTCAGCATACTCGTATTATAATCGTTACAATGGCGTGGTATCAAACAGCCGCAATTGCGGTGCACGGTTGTGATACCCTCAGGTCATCAGTTTTTTGCAAATCAACACTGTAAAGAATGGAAATCCCATTATCATCATCCCATTATAATCATCCCATTATAATCATCCCATTATCATCATCCCATTATAATCATCCCATTATAATCATCCCATTTTAATAATCCCATCATAATCATCCCATTATAATCACCCCATTATAATCACCCATGTTATAATCATCCCATTATGATCATCCCATTATAATCATCCCATTATAATCATCCATGTTATAATCATCCCATTTTGATCACCCCATTACAATCATCCCATTATAATCATCCCATTATAATCATCCGATTATAATTCCCATTATAATCGTCCCATTTTAATCATCCATATTATAATCATCTCATTTTAATCATCCATATTATAATCATCCCATTATAATCATCCATATTATAATCATCCCATTATAATCATCCCATTT
>Ga0126342_10021007_pt1 | contig 10923 bp, 10 predicted proteins | sample Cyp1metagenome_FD_92528 | JGI IMG/M metagenome (GOLD analysis project Ga0126342, IMG submission 92528) | Coral microbial communities from Lord Howe Island, Old Settlement Bay, Australia - Cyphastrea 1 metagenome | ecosystem: Host-associated > Invertebrates > Cnidaria > Coral ... | reverse complement strand
CTTGATAATTTTAAATTCTTTTGCCTACCCTAAATTTTCTCAAATGTTTCCAAAAACTTCTTTTTTTTCAGGAAACATCTTCTTTCTGACTTTTGGGGAATCAAGGCAATACTAAAGCATATTCATAGATTTTCCTATTTTTTTAAAAAAAAACTACTGATCTAGACCCTACTGATCTAGGGCTGGTCTTTGACATCCTGAAAGTATACAATTGTATTTTAATTATGTACATTTAATATAATATATACACTATTTATACTACATACACTATATATACTATATACTGTATTCAATATATATATATGCTATATATTTACTATATATAGATATATACTATATATATACTATATATATATACAGACTATATATATACTATATATATACACTATATATACTATATATATATATATTTACTATATATATACACTATAGATTTACTATATATATATACTTTATTTAAATATATACACTATATATATATATACACTATATATACAATTTATATTTATACACACTATATATATACATAGCTATATATATATATTATATCTAGATACATTAAGTGATTATATGTACTTGTTCATGAATTATATCTATATATAAATATACGTTTGTGTATCTAATATTGCGAAAACGGAACTTGCATCTGTACGGCCAGCATCTCACCATGGACCATGATCAACGCTGCGCATCAGGAAGGCCTACGAAAGACTCATCAACGTGCTGATCCACCGTTGCTGCGGCCACTCGGCTTCGATTTTCATCGGAACTATAGCCCCCAACAGATGGGTAAATGATGGGACATCACAAAATAGTGTTTTTTTTTGTTACTTGCTTATTATATATAGTCAACTAGTTGTAGGAGTCAAAAATATATATAACTGTTAAGGGCCACAACTGTGGAGAGATTGCATGGTCAAATCAGTTCAGTTGCAATTAGTGGATGAACCCTGGGTTTATCATGGTTTATCAATAACTGTTTTTCTTGTGTTCTCGTTTTTTTTCCACCCATAGTTTTATCAACATCCCGTCGTAAACCATACTTTTTTCACCGAGAAACGTGTCGCAGGAGCCCATGGGTTTGGTAGATGGGGATGGGTCAAAGGTGTGGTACCCTGGTGAAGCCTAGAATAGCTAATATATGGATATATGGTATCTATCCTGGTTGGTGGTTTCAAAGATGAATTTTATTTGCCATTTCATAAATTATATGCATAATATATGGGATGTCATCCTTCCCATTGATCTTTTTCAGAGGGCTAGGTTGGTATACCACCAAGCAGCGGTTTTGATCCATCCCCGTATCCCGGAGATCAACAAAAAGACGGCGCCATAGCTATGGTGGGGTTTGATACACAAAATATTGGAAAATTGCCATAGAAATAGTGGATAGTCCCATAGAAATAGTGGATATACCATTAAATTCTGCTAATTTGTTACATAGCGACATAGAAAATGGCCATAGAAATAATGGATATACCCATTAAAAATGGTGGATCTTTCCATAGCTTTTTGTATGTTTACCAGAGGGTAATGGGATTTTTCATGTTTCATCTGGAGAAGTTTGATCATGACCGAACAAAAACACACGTGACTTCACTGGAATGATGTTTTTTTTGATTGGGATATATTCCAAATTAAAGCCATGTATACCCCAATCCAATTCCTGGTGTCTCAATCCATTAAACCAAAGTCTCCCAAAATGGCTGCGATGTTCTTTTTGGTTGGTGAAAGATGGAAATCCAAATGCTGTAAGTGATGAGGTGATGATATACCAGGTTTCTCTCCCAATGGTTTCCATGTACTTATCAGGATATGTCAGGTGAGGATATATGTCAATGCAGTTATAGCCCTCAAACCAGTAGTGTTGCTGGCTTCTTTCATGATACATAACCAACTAGTTAGTTTTAATCCAATTTGTATGTTTATCCCATTTCCCCATCATGTTCTAATCGTTCCCCATATGTTCCAATATGGTCACATTATTTTCCGACTTGTTGAGGGCCATAGCTGCAGGTGAGCATATGTGAACAAACGTTGTGGAGGGGAAGCGGGTGACGTAGTGGATAAGCATCTAGTCCTTAGACTTGATGTTTGGGGATTTATCGAACTAGTCAGGATGGGGTTGCATGGAAAAAAAACATCTGGTAAACATACAAAAAGCTATTGAACATGGCCGTTTACAGTTGATTTACCCACTAAAAATTGTGATTTTCCATAGTTATGTTAGTTTACCAGAGGGTAGTTCGATGATTTACCTGCCTGCTCTTCAAGCTTTGGAGACAATGATTTGTCATAGCCATGTAATCATAAACCAACTTCTAACATATTAACACACCATATCATCTTTGCCATATGATCATAGCCATATTACCATAGCCATATTATCATAGCCATATGGGAGGTTGTAAAAACCCCGCGCCTATTCGTTTAGTCTTCCATGATCCCCCATGAGCCATTTTTAGCTTTCACTCGAAAAAACGATAAGAGGAAAAACAAAAACAACGATAACATTGAACATTGGTTCTGTTAATGATCCGTGTCCAGGCTCTTGAATTCCAATGTTTTTTAATTGCCCGTCGTTCTGCAGCTATTTAGTGTTTTTGGTGTATTCATTTCATTGTTTGTTGTCTTAATGGTGCGCCAACGAATGCGTGGCAGATTCTGCACAAGGGAGGTGCCTGGTAGGTGGTCGCTACAATCCTTTTTTGATGATTGCAGCCATTTCCAGAAGAAAGAAACGTACACAGGATTCACGAACGGTAGCAAAACGATAACGAAAACAATAATTTGTGGCATCAAAAATGGTCTGTGTGAGACACGGCCTTTTTTCCCCTTTTCCTCTCCCTTTCCTCTCCCTTTCCTCTCCCTTTCCAATCCCTTTCCTCTCCCTTTCCTCTCCCTTTCCTCTTCCTTTCCTCTCCTTTCCTCTCCTTTTTCCTTTCCATTCCTTTCCCTTCTCCTTTCCTTTTTCCTTTCCTTTTTCTTTCCTTTCCCCTTTTCCTTTCCTATTCCTTTCCTTGTCTTTTCCTTTCGTTTTCCTTTTCCTTTTTCCTTTTCCTTTCCCTTTCCTTTTCCTCTCCCTTTCCTACTCTTTCCTTTCCCTTCCTTTGTTCTTCCTTTTCCTTCTCCCTTTGCTCGCTCATGTGAATCCTTTGGTCAATGTGTGAAGCCAGCGCTTGGAAAAACGATAAGAGGCAAAAAAACGATAATGTGTGAAAAAAAAACATTTGAAAGGGCTCGGGGTTTTTACCAGACCCCATGTGGTCTTGGATGAGTAGTTGCTATAAATGGAAAAATTTGATTGAAATACACCAATCTTGTTGCTTGTGAATATTTTGAAGATCGACATATGTTAGTTTATCTTGCTGTATATAAATGGAACACAATCATAAGCAGAATGTTTTTGTTGGACTACGAAATATTGACCATGGGGTTCTAAACCAACTTCTAACTAGGGGGTCTTATTTATGATTCTATGCATCTTTAAATATACTCATGTTAAGTCATGTAATTATATACACAACAAATGACCTAGACATGAGCACATACAAACACATATCGAACCATTGGATATGCAAACAATATATTCTATCCGCTTTCACATTTGATCTTCTACACACACGCACACGTGTAAGACAGAATGTCTGTTCATGAGGCGCGTATCGATTAGTGAGTTTGCTCGTTATAGGCCGTTGTACCCAAACATGTTTAAGAATGACAAATTGATTGCGGGCGCCGCTGTAAGTGAATCACAGAAATCAAACATCGAAATGGTATCATGGCAGGTACGTCTGACTGATCAGGTCAGATATCACCAGCACTCATCCAGAGTCTTCGTTGGTGCAAGACTAGATGGGCTGCTTGCACCCCCTGCCTCAAAACTGAAGAACTTAGCAATTCGTAAATCCCTTGGAAACAGGGGTTGACCCCACACCCACACACACACACACATTCTTCCTTTTCTGTGCCATTGGGAGGTTCTATTGCAGCCAAGGGCATGGACTATGGTTGGGTCAAGCGAGGCCGGAGACCGTGCCTCGGCACATCATGGACCGCACAGTAATGCTTGGTTTGCTGGAGGGGATGCTCCCATTAAATCCTAATGTCTAATTTGGGAGTGATCACAAATCGCCCACAATTACAAGCAACTTGAATCATATTGATACATATACACAAGATGTATATGCAATAGTCCCACTTATGTATACATACGTACATAGTCATACTTAATTTCGTACCCTGCAATCCCAGTTCTATTTCTAGATGTACACATATCATCTGTGCAAAATATGCAAAAAACCTGAGGTAATGTGGATCTGAAAAAAGGGTGAGAAACACTAGGAAATGATTTGAGAGTTGGATTTTCAATGTGGATATTGATCCAACTGGGATTCGGCAATCAAACATTTTTTCTTATGTGAATGTTTCTATATAATTAGATCAGTAAATTGTGTTAAGAAAGGACTATGTGATTGAAGAGTCAAGATGTAGTCTTTTGCTAAAGAAAAACATCAATCACCAAGGAAGGGGTTCAAATATCAAAAATAGGTTCTGAGCTCGAAACTTTGCGGATTTAACCAACAACAATGGCTGTGGGTCAAGATTCACTACCCAGGGAAGTACTGATTTTGCCATGTGCGGACGATGAACAAATATACCATGTCCATGCTATGGCTGAAAGAATCTACAAATGGTGTTCGATTGCCGTGTTAGTTTACCATAGGGTAGATGCACATCCGTCCAACCTTGGATGTCTACTTTAAACCTTTATTTTTTTTGCTAATGCAAAATTTCGAACCGCCCATTTCAAAATGGTTTATACCCTCCATTTATGGTGAGTTTGTGGATGGTTTATTATTGTTTTTTAATTTTTGTTTTAACCACATCAGCACAGCAAAAGATGATTTTTTTGTGGACCAAAGAAAGATTGGCCGAGATCTGGTGATTTAACCCTTTTCGCCTTCTGTGGACAGGCAGTGGGGAAGAACCCATTTTGGGGTTACATCCGAAACCTGGATGCTCCCAGATTTGACTGCTACATGTGTATATAATTGTGTATATCATTGTATATCTATATATAAATAATTTATATATATAAATACAGTCGACAACACTATGTTTGACTTGGCAATACTATCACACCTTTTTCTTGGTTTTTTGATGTTTATCATCAAACAACGGTCCTCACAGACTCAAGGTCAGCAAAGAACGGAGTGATTCATAAAGGAGCCGCTTCTGAATTTCCTGAGGATATGAATTTACCCCCACCATGTTTGTTCCATCCTTCTGGGCGCGGGTATATACCAACGTTGTGGATTGTTGTGGGTTCCTATCCCGAGACCAACAGAGGGCATCACTTCACCATCGATGGTGACGTTAGGAGTGACAGTATTTTGGGCGCGTTTCAGAACGCAGGGTATCTAAGATTGGCAATGTATAGGGTAAAGATGCAACATCTGGTTATAATATCCTTCAGTTGGATGGAATTCCTAGTGTGCTGCAAAAAAACAAAATGCATGTGATAGTGACTCGTTGCGGTGCAGGGAGATCGGTCTGAACATGACTGCAGGGCGTTTGTATCTGTGCATTTTTGAAGCAACGGGAGCAGTGTTCGAGCATTGGGATGCAAAAAAAATATACAGAAAAAGACAACCCCATGCTTGGGGATACAAACCAGGTTTCCTGTGAATAAAAACAGCAATTCAACCCATTGTGGCACCAGCGCAAGACGGGTGTTTTCAGGTCAAAAACACACATGTTCTTGATGGAGGTAGCAGAGATGCTTGGAGTTCCTATCGGATAGGGAAGAAACGACCTGAGCTGTGACCTGTTGAATCTGGTTTATTAATTCTATCGCATTATGGGGTTCAACTGCCATGTATATGTACCTACATGCATGTATCTATATATATAACTATACACACATCTACACATATATATAGTCACATACATACATACATACATATATATATATATATGCATGCATTTTTTATACATAGACATAGATATACATGCATATGTTTATATACATACACTGGGGAATTATCCACAAACTGGGAATCCCGTTCTCAACCAACCGGGCATTTGGGGTTTTGAACACTGCTCACTTGCATGGGAAAATGCTTTCTCCGGTTCGATGTGGTTATTCGATCAACTAGGACAGTTACCAACCCCTACAGGTTTGGCCTTTAACAGCTATGAGTTTATATAACGTTATATAACTAGCTGATTATAATGAAATAAACCAGTTGCAATTGTTGAAACTGTTAAGGGGGCTAGTTGCAACTGCTAAGGCCTATTAGAACTGTAACATTTATGGTGGTGTTCAGTTCATCGCTTACCAGCTTGGATGCAGATGCAATCCACCATCAATCCAGTAGGCGTTTTTTTCGGTGTAAACGTGGCGTGGAAAATCACCAATTTGAGTTGCTGATTTTCCCATTAAGAGCTATAAGAATTATAGTGGATTTCCAGTTGCCATGTTTGATGACACCGGAAGGTAGATGGCTAAATATCAATTTATGGTTGATTTTCTTTTACCCTGCAGAAAAAGCTCCATGACTACTTCGTGGATTTCCCGGCTAGCCATGTTTGATGACACCGGAGATGGCTTTATCAATTTTTAAAAGCTACCACCCCCGGAAACAGGATGATGATCCGCACTGAAAAACGCCAAGGCCAAAAAGAAAATTTGCCGTAGCACGAGTTCATTCCAAGGTGGTACGTACTCAAATACCCTCTGGTAAACTAACTTAGCTATGGAAAATAACCATCTTTAATAATCTTCAATAGGCAAATCAACTATAAATGGGTCATTTTCAATAGCTATGTTAAATTACCAGAGGGTACCCTCCGGTGTCATCAAACGTGGCCATTGGAAATCCACTAAAAATGGTGGTTTCAATAGGAAAATCACCGAACTAAATAGTGTATTTTCCAGCACGCCATGTTTGATTACCAGAGGGTATCTCAAAATGCCTAAAGTGTGTAAACAATGTCTACTGAAGTAGGTACCGAAGCAGGTTCATATTTCAACATCATGACTCTGCCAATCTAAGATTTTTGAGTAGGTCATAGTAGGTCCATGTCAACATAATGACTCTGCCAATCTTTTCTTTGCACTCCAGAATTTTCAACATGAGAACAAATCTGTGTGGCTCTGGTTTCCTTGGCTCCGACAAGTCTTTCGCGACTGGTCATCAAATTCAGTTGTATTTTCTACCTCATGGCTCAGCATGCCAACTGATGGTCATGTGAGAGAATGCATGCAGTTTTGCTTTTGGAATTGTAGTGTATAGATTTTTCATTTGGCCATTCCAATTTCTATCCGGAGTTCTCTCCAAACATCAGAAAGTTTTCATCTTGATCTGGGTTTACATGCTACACCATGTATGGCCTCATAGAATGGGTAAATTGCAACACAACATCACCATAAATGATACTTAGTAACTGAGCAGAGGGGGACTACACCAAGATCACCCAGCTTATCTGAATTTATGGTTGATTTCTTTCAACAAGTTCCACATCAACCAGACTGTTTCGCAAGGAAACGAGGAGGTGTCAAGAACATCCAGCTGTGGAACATCGCTTCTGGCTTCAGCAGCACTATCACGGATGTCCGTCCCATGGCTTTTGTTTTATGTGTCCCTGATATTATTTAAATAGATAAAACATGATAAAAGCGATTCAAAAAGAACCCCCAGGAACCTCAGGTTTAGTGTGGGATCTGGGCCTATATAGACGAATGCAATATTAGGATGGGATTGATTTTGTGGGACAGACAAACACAAAGACGGACACTGTCGAAAAAAGAAGAAACGGTACAGAAAGATAGAAAAGAGAAACACACACACTCACATATCTATCTATCTATCTATCTATCTATCTATCTATCTATCTATCTATCTATATATATATATTGAATCTATATCTATGTCTATGTCTATGTATCTATATCTCTGTGTATGTATATATATATATATATTTATATATATATATTGAGATATATAGAATCAAGAAGGATAGCTAATCCCCTCCCAAAAATATCCAGGATTCAGCCGCAAAGCTTTCCCCCCGTGGCCCAGGATTTGAGTCTCTCAGGATCTTCAAAAAGATTTCGAAGTCGCCAGAGGCACACCGTTCACGAGTCAGTGGTAAGTCATGGATATGTCATACAATGTGGGGCCCCTTCTACGTGATGTTTGTTGGTTTACAACCCCATCTAACTAGCTCCTTATAAGTACCATAAACCCAACAGTTATTGTAGTTCTTTGCACCAACTTAGCTATCGAACGGGGGCCCCACATTGTAGGTAAGTCATCCCATTCCCATTGGAAAAAAACCATGTAACCACCTAAAACTCATGGAAGTCATCCGGGTCATCCCTTTTTTTTCTGAAAAAAACAATGAAAAACCACCTAATACAAACATGGCTTTCTTACTGGAAGAATGGGATATGTAAATCTTACTGGAAAAACCATGGTGATTCTATGGTCCTATGATTGAGCTGATGGGTACTTCATATGATGAATGGGATGACCCATGACTTACCATACCCTATGGTCGTTGTTTCGTGCTAACAAAAACCATCGGGGCTCATGGGTAGTTTATGACATTGCCCAACATTAAGCCAGGTGACTGAGGGGGAAGCCAAGTCATATGGATTTCGCACTGTGATGCAGTGAGATATATGGATCGCTGTGTCGTTGGGCTGGCCATGCCCTGGTGGGTGAAGATTCCAAGCATGCCGTAGCCAGCTCCAAATAAAGCATTTGGAAGTTGTCAGAATATCAAAATGTGACGCCCTAACTGTTCCCCCTAAAAACTGCTATTGACCCATATCATATTAGGAAGTAACATTTAATTAAGTTATTTCCAAATATGTAACTCCATGACAAACATGAGATATGAGATATGTGCTATGTGTTAAAATGTTTAAATGGTAAAACGTGACCCTGTATTTTTTTTACTATTTGTTTTCTGGGATGTAGCGACTTTACATTAGGTTACTATTCTGGTTGGTGGTTTGGAACATTTTTTATTTTCCATATATTGGGAATATTCATCCCAACTGACTAATATTTTTTCAGAGGGGTTGAAACCACCAACCAGATATTAGATAGTTCAGTTATTCGGTTATTTGTTCGATATCAATTTTCTGATGACGAAACCTTCCGTCGCGATGAGATTTTGTTCAAAGCTTGAGGCGCAGCCGGTCTTTGTTGCGTTCAAAGTTCTGGATGACAATTTCAGCAGCTTGGCACTTGGGATTTGGGAAGTTCTTGTAATCAGTTCTGGATGATTTCTGTGTTTCTTTTACATAAATTCATAGTTCTGGATGATAATTTCATTGTTTTTTAGTTTCAGTGAATGAAAAACTACTGTATGGGATTTGCTCATCATCGGTCGGAAGGATTAAAAAAAGGTGTTGCTGAATATGTCTCTGCTATCGGTTGTTGCTGAACCCGTCCTACACCAGCAAAGGACGGTGGCAGTCAGGAATGGCTTGCCGGGCGGAAAATCTGGGGTTATTTAAGATTATGTGTTGATTTTCTCAATGGGAAATCCATTAGACGGGGTTCCTCTTCAGCAAATCCAAATAATCTTGGTGAACTCAGTAGGGCAAGTAGAACTATGGTCCAGCTATAACTGGGGCGCACTCGGTGCACTAACCTCCGAATCCCAACGATAAGTCACTCTTTCCAGAGGGACTCGAAAGTGAATAGATCCAATGATCCAATAGCAAACCATGGCTTAGTTTGGGATGCATTCAAGATTATTGATAGTATTGGAAGAGGATGTTGTTTTTCTATCTCTACTGTAGATGACGATCCCTCTGACAAATGAGAAGTGACCCAAGTTATGTTTGATTATATATATATATATTGATGCGAGTAAAGCAATGCTTGGTAAACCATCCGATCATCCCCAAGTTTACATTTTTTTTGGACATAAACCATCAAAATATTGCTGGCTGATGATTGTTTTACCAACCTGTAGTTGATGATCCAAGGTGCTTTTGCCTGCTGCGCAGCCATTGATGCGCTTCTGCACACAGCACCATGACAGCAGAAGCCATTTCCCGCAGCTTTATTCGTTGAAAAAAACTGATGTTTGTGGAATGTACTTGGTGAGATTGGAATGGTGTGATTGAGATGTTCACATGCAGAGAGATGCGCTGGCACATTTGACATGATTTTCTATGCAGATACTTTCATGATTGACATTTCAGAAACGTACCACATTCACTGCCGTCGGCCGCTGGAGTGTATACAACTTTGCCAGGAGTTACGGGTCCAGAGTAGCCCCCAAAATGAGCAGATCCAAGAGCCATTTCAAGTGGGGAACGGGGAACGGAGAACGGCGAGAACCAAGAGGTTAGATAGAGCGTTGACAACAGTGGTAGCCACAAGATCCTGCTAAAGTAAAGGCTTTGTCTGAGACTCGGGTACCAAACTCAGAGGCACCTCATGTTTGAACAACAGCAACTGATCATCCCTCTTACAGTTATGGCCCGAAATACCGGTTATAAATACTAACAAAACCCCATTCATAGAATGTATAACTTATTTATAAATATATATAACATGTTGTAACCATTTATAACTAATAAATGGCCATAACTGTAGTTGGTGGGAACTCACGCCCCACCCTTCAGGCTCCTCCCAATCAACCAGAGGTGACGGACAGGCATCTTGGTGGAAGATTGGAACGCCAATGATGACGATATGGCTACAGTTATGGCCTTTATACAATGACGGACCAACAGTTAGAATATAAAACCTTAAGATTTGCTTCGCTGACCTAAGCCGTTCTTCGGGGTATAGGGTATTTGGACCTAAGCCGAAAACCTTGGTCTTAGAATATGGGCACATGCACTTAGAATATGGTCAATGATGTCAGAAGAACCAATATCATGTT
>Ga0126342_10021006_pt1 | contig 10923 bp, 9 predicted proteins | sample Cyp1metagenome_FD_92528 | JGI IMG/M metagenome (GOLD analysis project Ga0126342, IMG submission 92528) | Coral microbial communities from Lord Howe Island, Old Settlement Bay, Australia - Cyphastrea 1 metagenome | ecosystem: Host-associated > Invertebrates > Cnidaria > Coral ... | reverse complement strand
ATATATATATATATATAAATATAATATATATATATATATATATACATAACTATAATATATATATATATATATACATACATAACTATAATATATATATATATACATACATAACTATAATATATATATATATATAATATACATCAAATATATGTATGTATAGATTAAATGTAATGTATGTACATATTAAATGTAATGAATGTATGTATAATGTATATATATATATATACATGTTGATGAACCATATTGTTCATGGGGGAAAGGGATTCTGGTGGCCATTTCCAGGATATTTCCCCGCTTTTGATAAGCCAAAAAATGTTTTTGTCCTCTGAGAATTTGACATAGCTATGGATGAAAATACAAAATAGCCGGTTTGTAGATGATGTTTGATTACCGAAAGATGTAGCCTCTGGTTATTTCACAGCGGAAAATGGCCAGCTTATAGTACTTATAGATGATTCATGATGATATACCTATCAACAATGGTGATTTTCCAGAGCTACGTTAAATAACCAGAGGGACAGCACTTTCTGCACTTTCTGCATTTATCTCGCCCACAGGGATCCGAACCTGTTCATTATCCATGTTGGTAATCAAAGCACCTGCCAGGTGGCAGCGAGGGAGTTTAGGGACATGTGATGTGTGACTCTAAAAAAATACCCCTAAGAAATGGCAAAAGTACGAGTGAAGTATGGGCTGAAACAATGTAAACCACCATTTTCATAACAGTACAAACGGAGGGTCTAGGCATATGTGTATTTTATATATATATATACAGTATATATATATCATATTATATAATATTATATATCTGTATAGTAATCCTGAATCTCCATTTGAGGAAGCCCTTCCGCGAAGTCCTTGCGCGGCCTTACGCAAGTCACGCAAGTGAGGGTTTTGCTTACGCCAAACTCGTTATCACAAGGCCCTTACTAAAATTGTAAAGGGAGGTTTTCAGAACAATTTAAAAATATACCCTCTGGTAAACTAACATAACTATGGAAAATCACCATTTTCAATGGAAAAATCCACTATAAATGGCCATTTTCAATAGCTATGTTAAATTACCAGAGGATATCAAGATCCTACGTCATCCCGATGTTTCGCCTGTGTCGATCAAGGCGTGGAAAGATCCTTCAGCCACACGCGACAGCAATCCACTGGGGCTCCAATCTGCTGCACAGACCTGGCGTTGCTGGCGTTGCGAGATATAGGGAGCTGGTGGAAAACCCTGCCGTTGTCACCCTGAAACCATGGGAAAATCATGGGAAAACGTGGGAAAGTGATGGGATTCCTTGATTTTTGCACTCCCGTCCGCGAGAAAAAAACCCAACATCCCCATGGTTTATGGTGTAAAAAAGGTATAATTCATATATTATAAATCCCCTATACTTTTTACCATTGTTTATGGGGGTGCAACTAATATTAGAGTGGGGGATGAGATGAATTTCAGGGATCGTCACGGATCATCCAAGGAAAAACAAAAACACCTCGCTAAATAACGGAAGGGGATGATGGATCAAAAAAAACAAGGATCATGCTATCCCCCAACTGACATCAACCCCTGCCAATTAACATCACTTTAGTTTTTTTTTCATTCATGCCAGTGAAGCAATATGGGTAACCAGCCTTTTTTTGGGTGATTTTTGTCGCACCAAAAAAATCATTGGTAAATTTGGGGACGGATCCAATCCCATACGCTCCATGGTGCTGGAATATTTGCCAACATTTGCCCTAAAAATCACCGAAATGTAGGTAAATATACCATACATGGAGCATATGGGATTTTTCACAAATTTAACATAGCTATTGAAAATTACCATAGAAATAGTGAGTTTTCCCATTAACAATGGTGATTTTCCATAATTTTTTGTATGTTTACGAAGCTTGTACTGACTCCCCAGAAACCACCGAGCTGGCGCCTCAGCCGTGGTCACGGCGCTATCGGTCAAGACCCGGGTCACCTGTCCGTCGCTGCCGGGCTCGTAGAAACATTCGCCCAGGTCCTGAAGGACGTGGAGAAACGTTGGGAAATTGGGGATCTCCTACCCTCTGGTAAACTAACATAACTATGGAAAATCACATGTTTTAATGGGAAAATTCACTATAAATGGCCATTTTCAATAGCTACGTTAAATTACCAGAGGGTAAGTCATGGGGCTCCAAAATCTCGATGCTAAATCCATCTCCAGATCCATTTCAAAACTGTCCATTATCATATGATTATCCCCTGAGTATCCCATTTGATCCCTGTGAAACCATACTTGGTGGATCATCCAACGAATCGTACGTAGGTTACTTCACCCCAACTTTTTCAGTGGAAATCCACCCGACTGATCCCACATCACCAGGGTGAACTAAGCTACTTACGATTCGTGGGATGATCCACCAAGTAAGTCATGGGGGTAGCCCGAAATCTCGCCTTATTTCAATTGATTTCATGGAAAATCCATATGAAAATCCTTCAAACATGGATGATATTTTGAAATGATTGGAGTCATTATATGCCTCATTGGATGTTTGGTGGAAAAATAATCTCAACTTAGGAGTGTCATGATTAAAAGTGAAGATTTGGCCCGTGAAAATGGGGATTAAGCATTGACAAGTTGGATTTCAAAATTGAAAAATGGAGTCTTGAGTCCGTGAGCATCAGGAAGTAAGCATTGAACAATTCAATTTCATGTCTTTAAAATCTATCCATTGAGCAAAATGTTACTGCAACCATTGGAAAAAATAGAAAAGGGGATTCACAAAACAAGATGGGATGCCCTCTTTGGTAATCTAGCCTGGCAATCCGAACATGCACATGTTTGCCCGAACACAGAGGAACAACATCCGCGAATTGAGATTTTCTGGCCAACCAGGCCAAAATTGCGCCGATCGGTATCCTATTGAAGTGAAATAAACAATGGACAACACGGGTCATAGAAAATCATGAATTCAAAGATGTCAATATCTTGTGAATGGGATATGCAATTCCTTCATGTTTTTTTTCCCGGAGGTCCCAGGTAAGAGGAATAGTGTTTTTCAGGATGATGATGTGCGAAATACCCCAGAACATTCAGGTGTTCAACTGTCGGATCTCATGATTTTTAGCCCAAGCCTCCAGACATGGCAACCATCTTCTAAGCTACAAACGATACTCTCCGGTAATAAAACGTAGCCATGGCAAATCCCCTAGAAATGAAGGTTTAGTTAGCTGATAAAATCATCTGTAAATCGACCATTTTCCATTGCCACTTTTGACTACAGAAGGGTAATATTGTCATGTATCATCATATATATATATATTATCATATATTATCATAAATTGTATATATTTTGATATAATATATTATCATATATAATATATTATCATATGTTATCATATATGATCTAGAAATATCTAGAATGGGTGCTTCCATACAATTCCCAATGGTTTACTCTTGCTAGATATGAGACTGTCATACCATATGTAAAAGAACTGCGATTTCCTCGGCAGCTGGATGAGATCGGAATGATTCCGATCCAGCACTTTATCCCTTTGCTTCAAACCCATTCAAAAGCCCACTGAGGAAAAAAAGGCACATTTGATGATTGACAAAAACCGCCTTTGGCATATCTTAACTTGATCGCTATGGGATGTGGGCTATGGGGCTATGGGAAAATCATGGAAAATCACCATGTTTGGTGAATCGCTGCGCCTGGGGTAGCAGGTTGCTGGGCGTTCCACTGAAGCCAAGGCGATAGCCAAACAACAGCGAGGAGCCCAACTCATGGCCGCCTTGGGATCGAAAATTGCAGACTCTGTGGAAACATGGAGACCCTCTGGTAGATCCAAAAAGCTACGGAAAATCACCATCTTTCAGTTCGGTCACTATTTGCAATGGGCCATGGCATGCCATGACTTCAATAGCGAACTGTTTGACATAACCAGAGGGTAAGAAACATGATCAACTGGTGGCATTTGAGTTGCCAGAAAGGTGACTGGAAAATCTGAAGACTTAAACTGTCAACAGAAATGTCTTGAAAATGGCAGCGGCCTCAACACGTATGGCTTAGCAAGGCCATCAAGGCCATCGGGGTGAGATTTTTGGCGGGTACTCTTTGCTTCGATCAAGGAACCCAAGGAACCCAAGGAACCCAAACAGTGACCGTTTGGGAAAATGTGCTTATCACTCAAAGAATGTCTTTCGGACAAAGAGCATACACAACAAAGTAACTAGCCATGGCCAAGAGGAAATTCAAATTATATACGGTCAATAGAGTTCGGGACTAGAATCAAGATAATATATATATACATACAAATAGATAGATAGATAGATAGACAGACAGATAGATAGATAGATAGATAGATATATTTATACACATAATATACAGTATTACTAGTAGTACAACAAAACAGATGTTGATAATCTCATCGCCGACATCAAAGCTGCCTGACTATTCGTTTTTTGCTGATCCCATCCCATATAAAATATCCCGTATTGAACACCCCCATTCCAATTGGTTAAAAAAGTGTGTGTGTTTTACAGTGAACGTCCACCACTAGAAGAATCCGAGTCAGCCAAAGATTGGAAAATGATTGGAAAATGCAACATATGGCAGTGTGTCAAAACCTTGTACCCCTGTAGTTCACATCAAAATAGCTGGGATTTATGGATGTTCATCCCATTAAAATTGATACTAATAGGTATTGACCCATCCCCATATTTTTGTGTTTGGAGGATTCCACCACGTTTTTTGTTTCGTTTCGGGGTGTACCGTTCCTTGGGGAAACCCAGCCAGCATGGCCAGGTCCGGGATCCCAAAAAAAATCCCGAGTCACTCGCAGAGATCTTCAAGGGATGAAAGTTCATGGTGACCTCGGTTCCAAGTCTGGAGGCCATGAGCTTTGAAAAAAACATTACCCTCTGGTAATTTAACGTAGCTATTGAAAATGGCCATTGAAATAGTGGATTTTCCCATTAATAGCATGGTGATTTTCCATAGTTATGTAACAGTTTACCAGAGGGTAATAGACTAGACTATAACTGGTTCGTGGTGCAATAACCATCTTGAAAAATATGAGATAATATGAGTAAGTCAATGGGAAGGATGACATCCCATATATGAAATGGAAAATAAAAAATGTTTGAAACCACCAACCAGCTATAATCTTACTGGTGCTTAGTAGGGAATGAGGGAATGATCCCAGTCATCACTAGGAAATAATCATCCCAGCAGCCCCCATTCCCATCCATTCCCTGCTAAGCACCAGAAAGTAATAGACTAAAGCTACAGAGTTGCGCTTAGTTTCTGTGAAGAGTTTCGGTGTGATTCCGTGTTGGATGTTGGGACCTCAGGACCCGGATCGTCGCTAGACCCAGTCGATAGGCCCCAGTGGATTAAAGAGATCCAGTACAATTCCAGTGGATCAACTGGGATGGTAATGTCAACCCCAGATTAATAAACCCCGTTTACGGTTGTTTAATTGGGGGGGAATACCATTTATGTATCATATAAAGTGACTATTTGGATGGTACCCCCAAAATTTTCATAAACCATGGTTTAGCAAAATCCGGGGTTGACATTATAGTATTTCAAATACAATTTTTTGGGGGGAAAAGATGGGAAAAGGATAAGATAAGTCATCAATTTCCAGGTCTCCCAGGAGTCCCAGGCGCTGGAAAGACGTGCTGCCGCAGCCAGAAATGACAAACGGAGTGAAGGCCCTGAATTTGACGGTACAAGCGTGCTTGTTGCTTCCTCAGTGGCGATGTAGAATCTCAGATAGCCAGCCTTTCTTGGAGCTGGACACTGGACATGATGATATATCATGATATATCCCAACCAGGGTCCCTCAGGGTCCCAACCATTTATGGGATGCAGGCTGTCAACCCTGAGACCCTCAGCGAATCCAGTCACTCAAAATGCACTGCTGTGAATCCGCAGGTCACCAACTCTTTCATATCTTTGAGTGAACACAAAGATGAACCATGATGAACCTTCAAAATGCCCAACTCCCAGCCAACTCCCCACAAAAAAACACACACAACATCTGCCGAATTTCTGATCTGCCGGTTGAAACAAGGAGAGTGGCAAAATATTCCTGGGCCAAGAGCTTGGGGCATATAGGTGACCTCATGAACTGGCAATGGAAAGCATGATTTTCAATAGAACAAGTCATCTATCTATCTATCTAGTGTAGTCTAGTCTAGTCTAGTCTAGTCTAGTCTAGTCTAATCTATCTATGTATCTATCAAATCGTTACTGTTATCTATCTAGCTGTCACGGTGGGACAAGGAAGCCATCCATAGGCTCACGTCCATGTGGCTGTGGCAACGTCAAATCCACTATAAATGGTGCGAAAATCATCTATAAATGATTGATCAATGTTGGATAAATGATGGATTTTCAGGATGTTCCATTGAAATTGTTTATAGTTGTTTGATTACCAGAGAGTAAACAACCCTGGTCATTCATGCAGGGGGGCCAAAGGTTAGAAACCTCTCAAGGCAGGCAACAGGCAACAGTCGCAACAGGCAACCCTGTTGACGTCAGGGCTGATTCACCCATCATGTTCCCAGGAACAACCCTTGGGGAAGGAAAAAGGGCTATGGGAAATCAACATCTTTTTCGTTTTGGTGTGTGTGTGTGTAGATGCATCTAGTTACTAGTCAATTGATCTTAAGTGGCAAAGCATCTACCATCCCGGAAAAGTCTATGAACATCCCCATAGGATCCATGTATGCTATATATGGTAACATTTACCATATTTTACCATCAATATACCCCAAATGTTAGCATATATACCATACATGGATCCTATGGGATCTATATTAACCATCCCCTTACCAAGAAAAGCCGATAAGACTCTATATCAACCATCCGGGAGATGACGATTCTTTGTGTTCCTGGCGGAAGTTCTTCTGGCGAACCAAGTGTCTGCGAGATGTCTTCATCCAACCGTCTCATCTTGTGTCTTGGGCTCCCCGGTTCCTCCTGAAAATCGAAAAAACCAAGGCGACAATCATCAACAGGACATACCCTCAGATTGCTATTGAAATAAATTAACGGATAAACATACCAAACTGTCAGTTTATTATTAGTAAGCTATTTTCTATGGGCCATAATAGTAAGCTGACAGTTTGCTATGTTTCTGTTTCAAATGGCCCATAGAAATAGTTGCTTTATCATAGCATGGTGATTTTCCAGCTCGTTTCTTGTATGTTTACCAGAGGGTAACCACGAAAAGTAGGGAGAACACCTGGTGGCAATAGTTTCGCAGGAATCGTAAGTGGGTTGTAACCCCAGTTGATTCAGGAGGGTGAATAGGGGCAATGTCCACTTATAATTGGAGATCTGAATAAAATCCTCACCATGAAAACATTGAAAAATCAATCTCTTACCATTCAACAAGCCACACATTTACCCATTCTTGCTGGTGTGGGTGGTCAAATTCAGCAACAAATCCCCATTTCTTGCCCAATTTCGGATGTTTATAGATGTTTGCTGGCTTTAGCCTTATCCATGGTCAATCTTTGGTAATCCACAAAAACTAAGTAATCTTTAAGTCATCTTTTGCTGGATTTTGCTGGTTATTTTCTTATGTTCCATTGATAGCAAAAAAACTCAAGCATGAGTTTCTACCCTTCCAAGGTGAACTGTTTGTATCATTGCCCAAGTTTGGGTTTTGCTCTTCTCTTTTATATATATATATATATATGTAACATATGTATATGTATATACATAGGGAATATCCCGATCTGTATTATATTATTATTACTATTATTACTATTATTACTATTATTACTATTATTACTATTAGTACTATTATTACTATTATTACTATTATTAGATTATTACTATTATTACTATTATTACTATTATTACTATTCTTATGATTATTATTATTCTTATGATTATGATTATTATTATTATTGATATTATTATTATATAATATATACACAGTAATCCTATATGGCTTATATTAGTGGATTGTAAACCATTGAACCCAACTTTCACCCATATGAAATACCCCAGTTATATAAGTATTAGATTCATGGGATATCCCCAGTTAAATGTAGAATTACATATGGCGTGTGGATGATTTATTCCTCCAGCCATACATTAACAATGAACTAAAAAAGGGTAAAAAGGGTAAAAAGGGTATAACCAATATCAACAACTTCACCATGAATTATCACCAATTTATCAATGGGTTAATGTCAACCCTGGATTAATAAACCCCGTTTACGGCTGTTTAATTGGGAAGGTACCATTTAAGTATCAGATGAAATGACTATTGGATGAGTACCCCCCTAATTCATAAACCATGGTTAATTTCACTGTTCGTTTGGATATAACCATATTATTCACTATTAACTTAACTATCGTTAATATAGTTCACCAGAAATTTCACTATTATTTCACTATAAGCCTTTAAGCACTATATTCATCGATTTACCCTCTGGTTATTTCACATTATAGTTGATTTACCCTCTGGTTATTTAACGTAGCCATGGAATAGATGGCCCATTAATAGATGGTTTACCATGGTTTATTCATCCGGGGTTCAAATTATGGCTAAGTGGGGCCCGCATCCAAGTCATCCAAGGCTCCCATCTGTCCTGTCTAACCCAGGATTCGAACAGCACATGTGCCGGCCGCGTATCTCGTGGTCCCAGCTGTCGAGCGCAATCCTGGCGCTGGTCAAATCTCATTCGAACATGCTGGGAATTCACAAAATCCAATCCAAAAGTGGTGGTAAATTCACTTGTTCTATCAATTTTTGGGGATTACTAATTTAATATGGATGACTATATGGATGTTGACCCCCAAAAAAGGTAGGGAAGTGGATGAAAGGGGCCTATTTTGTTCGATGATTTATCTGTTGAAAAATGGTGATGTTCTATATCTACTGTGGATGGAAGAAATCCTGCACCACCTTGGATGGTTGAACCCCTATAGATAATGGGATAAACCACCTATCAACTGGTGCAGGATTTCTTCCATCCACCGTATGTTAGTTTACTGGATGGTGTCTGGAAGATTACTGGTTGCTGGTTAGAGCATCCCCCTGAAGAATATGTCCGAATATGTCCGGAGAGTCATCCAAAAAAAGTATAGGGTTAACCACCAACCAGGTATTAAAACTATTAATGGTAAACCAACCAAGCAGGTATTGTTGGTATTGGATCTTATTCAGAATATGTTAAACCACCAACCAGGTATTTTTTTAAAAAAACTGAACTGATCGATTCCCAAATAAGATCAGATACCTTTGACCTTCCGTGAAAAAACACAACAAAAAAGGCAAAAGTATGTACCATCTGGTTATGACTAACATAGCCATGGAAAATCACCATTTTTAATAGGTAAACCATCTATATAGTATAAATGGGCCATTTTCCATGGCTATGTTAAATAACCAGAGGGTAAAAGTAAGTAACGAAAATGATGGGGCAAAACGCCATGTCTAAGATTACTTGCCAGACCATTTTTCCATGTCTCAGGTGTGGTCTCTTTGGGGAAGAGTCCCCTCTGGCAAATTGAGATGTGTGTATATGACTGGATAAAAGTCAACGAAAATCACCCGTACTTTAGTTATGAAAGCCGTTTCCAAACAAATTGCCATCGTTGTTTGGTGTGTCATTGGGTATAATTACCATGGTATACTCCGATTTCTGTCTACCTAGATCCTCCAAATACCACCAAGAGAAAGACAACCGTACTTCATTCTTGGGTAAAAACAGCCAGTTTTAAGGGTGCAAACGCAGGGTCTAGGTATAGGATGGTATGGGTATATCTACAGTATCTACCATTCTTTACCTGTATCACCGTGGAAAACATGTTCTTTAACCATTGCCAATCTTAGATACACAAAAACTAAGAATTGTGAGCTGGTGAGTAGATATTCCTATTGAAATATTTGAAATCGCACGAGATTAAAGGTATTGTTTCTACCCATCCAGTCGGTTGCCCTAGTATCATTGCCTATCTTTGGATTTATTTGGGGATGGTATCAATCCCAGATGGTAAATTGAAAAAGAATGGGTGGATCAGTGGATCCCATTCCTTTACTGACATCATAGGAACCAACATGTTCTTTCACCACTAACCCTGCGGGGTTCCCTGGATACGAAGCCGCCATGGCGTCCATGGCCTGTTTGAGCTGCGCCACGATGCTTCGCACATCGCTGGGGCGCAAACCCTCGCGATTTCGGCTGGGGGATGACGATCTCAGGGACTTGGGAAATGTCCTGTTTTGGAGATTTTGAACATCACTAAAGCATACTAAAACAAGTATCTGGAGAAGAAATATCCCCAGAAGAAATATACCAACCCCTGATAATCTTCTTTTGTTTAATCCCCCTGGGAATTCGATGGCGATTTCATGACATTTCCATCATTCCCAGGGAAAGATGTTTGGATTTCGAGATGATGACCCTAGGAAAACGAAAGATCCAATTTTCAAGCTGGATCTAAAAATTTATGTAAATTACCCTTGTATGTCTCATACATCTACATTTTATGGCATTCTTTTGGATGATGGAAAAAGCGAAAAAAATACGAAAATTTCATGGAAAACTCTCGGTTTCCAAGGCGTCATAGGGCCCTACTAAATCCATTCTAAATCCATTTAGATGGGTTTTTTCCATGACCATCCAATCTTGGGGTAGCCCGGTAGACTTCGGAAACCCCCATGAAACCCCCATGAGCCAATGAGGGAATGTGTTGACCCCAGGGGATCCCCATTGAGTTTTCAACGAAAATATTGACTTCACCAAAAAAACGACCCGATGAGATTTTGAATTATATACATATATTATGTATACCACAATATACCAGTAGTACCCGCACGAGGCGGGGCGGAAGTTGCCTTAAAGATATATAAAAGACCTTTCTCATCTATAGAACTTGCATGCGCCGTGCGCCAGCCAAGCCCGTGCGTGCGTGCACTCT
>Ga0126342_10021005_pt1 | contig 10924 bp, 6 predicted proteins | sample Cyp1metagenome_FD_92528 | JGI IMG/M metagenome (GOLD analysis project Ga0126342, IMG submission 92528) | Coral microbial communities from Lord Howe Island, Old Settlement Bay, Australia - Cyphastrea 1 metagenome | ecosystem: Host-associated > Invertebrates > Cnidaria > Coral ... | reverse complement strand
TACCCCTCCATAGCTCATATAAAATTCACCAACCTATCACCGACTATTTTTTACGACTACCATACTCAGAGCTGCTTGAAAAACGTCTTTTTCGCTCTCGGGCCAACCGTCGTCTAGTTTCTGGTTCCTGGCGGACATAGATAGAACTTCCCCTGCCTCTGCCATTTCGTTTTCGTCACGACCATTTGAAGCCTCGTGACTGGGTCGCCTAACTAGCGACGGCCTGCAGCCCACCGATGGGGAACCCCGACCGTTAATCGCAGTCTCAAAGTTGAGCTGCGCTGAAGTAGTAGAGCTCGGCAAGGGTTCTTCCACCTGTACTGCGGCCTGTCTTTGAAAAGTTTCAGGCAGGGCGGGGTATCTCTCCATGCTGCTGTCATCAGTCTGCTCTGTCCTCAAAAAAGCCGGCAAAATGCCGGGAACGGGGCAGTCCCCACAAAGCTCCGAAAAACTGGGCAATTCAGATAACGTTTCATCATCCAACCCATGCTCATGAAGCCAAATATCAAACTGTTGAAAGTCTCCTTCTGCAAGCGCTGACCACCAAAAAGGAAGCTCTCTACTCGCTCCTGCAATTTCCTTCCCTCTTGTTGGGTCATCTGCTCTGTTGCTAAGAGTGTTGAAGTACATCAAATCTAAGTAGGAATCAAGCCCCAACATCCACGGCAAAGATCGGCTCAACTCTTCATTGATGGCCGCACTACTCGAACGCCCTTTTACTAAAGCGCCCAATGCAACCTGAGAGTCAGCTCCAATAAGGTGTCTGCAGCTAGGACGTCGCAAGCCCAAGAGTTTCTCAGTACGCAGAACACCTCTGACTTCACCTATGTTGATGTGCCGGTTTCCAGTCTTAGCTTTGGCAAAGAGCAGATTGTATTTGAGTCCTTCCGCAAGCCAAGTCCACAGAGGATTACTCTTGAAACATTCATCGTGGTCTGGCAACTCCTCCTCTTCAGGCAGTAAACCATGACTCCTCAGAACCGCTTGGCTAGGTGTCAGTAATCGCACCCAAACAGACTTTCGCAGACAATGCCGTATGAGCTCCTTTCCAATTAGTCGCGGAATGCGGCTAAACACTCCGGCTTCTCCCCAATTCGAGGCGTCTGCGGCTGCAACTAACTCGGGCGTTCTGGCACGTATGTTGGTAGCGGCCATGGGGAGCAAAATGGCCACCAAGAGTAGATCACTCTTGCACCGCCCTGAAAGAGGAAAAATTTCGTCCATCGGTCTTCCCCTGTAAGAGTCAAAGCATGAGTCCAGAAGGCAGAGGAGTCTCCGACGGAACAAAAACAATGAAATGATGGCACCCACTATGACTTGCATTAAATCTCCACTGCAATGACCAATCCTGACAAGCCTCAAGATGATTCCGGCCAGCGGCACTGCTCTCTTAAGCGAGCCCCGAATCAAACCATTTTTTCCGTCAACGTCAGCACCCCAAAAACTGCACTGCAACTCGTCTCTGAACCCCTTTTTGACATTTGGAATGAGCTTGACCTCCTGGTATGCGCTCTGCATTGCTTCAGCCCGCTGAGCTCCTTCGCTTGAACCCTTTTCAAAGACAGATTCCTTCACCTTGCTCATGCTAACGAAATCGTCAATGACTAACCCCACCATGGTCCTAGATCTTGGTACAGGCTTGTACATGGTTGTGAGGCTGTCGGAATCGACAATTCCTTTCTGGAGGGCCAAACCAAGGTGACAGCTTTGAGCGAGTTCAACTGCTTGGCAATCGCCCATGGCAAGAGTGTTCAAAGACCCATAGACAACCTTAGACTGCAGGTGTTCTTGCCGCAACGCTCGCAAACCAGTAAGCTCCTGGGGGTGCATAGGCCCTACCAAAACATTGCGACGGCTCCGGCTCTGGGTTGCTTTGAACAGGTAGTAGAAGTCCCTAAGGTCGTTGCCAGAACAAGCTAAAACCTCATCGTCTTCCAAACTGATCCTACACAAAGTTTCTGCAGACGCCAAACTTTTAATCCACCGCTGCGGTGGAGTCTCCAGCAAATTTGCACCTCTGGGGTCAAGAATCAGCCTGTCTCGATCCAGGTCTTTTGGCACTGCAAACAAACCTGAGCCATATCGAGAGCAAACTTCGTGAGGCAGATGGACACGCAACCTGTCCGAAGCATCAAGCAAAGAAAAGAGCTTTATTTTCTGGTTCCTACTGCAATGAACCCGCATCTTCGGAGGCCGCTCTGAACAAAACTCTGGAGGCTCCCTACACGCAAGTGGGTCATTGAAGATCCTTTTGCTAATAGGGTCCAAATAAGGGCTGGGGTCAAACTCAGGCTTTCCTACAAACGTCAACCTGCTGGCTTCGACTTGCTTGAAGGTGGAAAAGCTCTCAGTGGTCAGCAGCTTGCCTTTTGAGGCCGGGACAGGCACTGGTCGCCCTGGCTTCTCTGCTTGTTGTCGAGACTGGAAATACCCACCTCCAGACTTCGCTAGAGAATGAGCATGCTCATGAAGTTCGGTCAGCATCTCCTCAAGGCTTTCAATCTTTCCAGACGTCCGACCCATGACTTCAGGAGTTATAGGTGAAACTTCGATCCAGGCTTGCAAAAACTTCTCGATTCTTCGAACCGCCTCCCACTGACATCTGCTCAGTTTCCTCCGCCCACCAAAAGCATCGCCCACATGTTTGGATCTATGCAAAAAGAGGTAGTTCAGCCCTATGACAATTGCTACAGTGCCCTTCTTCAGCGTGTTGCGTTTGTCAAAACGTTCCATTGAGCTCTGAAAAACTTCAGGGTACGGCAGAGGGAGAGGAAAAAGTTCTGCAGGGCCCGTCACCTCCTCAGTAGAAGGCGCAAACTGCCAGGCAAGCAAACTTCGTGCAAAAGCACCCAACCGGCACCGACTTCTTAGAAGATGCCGCAATAGGCCTTGCAAAACACCACGTCCAGTAAAGGTAGAGGCATTGCTTCCAGGGACGTGAATTGAATTTGGCCGATCACCCGCCTCCTCCCCAACTGCTTCGGCCAACCCAGTGGGGATCATATCGGAAGCTAGGCATGATTGCTTCCCCCCGCTTCTTGCGAGGAACTCTCTTGGCCCTTTCGACCTTTGTCTCCCTTCTCCCTTGACTTCGCCTTCGGCTTGGGTTTGGGCTGACCGGTCCCGGTCTCTGCTTGATCTTTCTGGGCACCCTTCCCGGAGCCGAGTTTCTTCTTGGCGTCCACAAATGAGTCCACCTCCTTGAGATGCCCCAGAAAGGTCTCCGCCCAGCGATGGTCGTAGAGGACACTGTGCTGCAGCTCGAGCGGGCTCGGAGACTGATGCGTCGCAAAGCTTTGATAAGGAGGTGGAGCTTCCAGCAGGGCCACATTCGACACTACCCAGTTGCCTCCATCGATTGAAGCTTGATCTGCCGCTCCAATCAGTAGGGCACATCTCGCTCTCGCCTCCTCGTGTCTTCCAGCTATGAGACAGTCCCAGATCCCACCGACCTGCCAAGCCCAACGGACATGATTGTGGTAGAGTTGGATTCTGGAGCGGGCAGTCAGCCAGCCCCTCACAGTGGTGCCTGAAGCAAGTGGTTCTCCCGGTTGAATCGGCCGGGCAAGAAAGTCGCTCTGCAAATTGGCCTCCATGATCTGAAAGATGTACTTGGGATCTTCCAACAGGCATTTTTGCAGTGCTCGCATGGCTGCGGCATTCTTCCTCCCAGCTCAAATCGAACTGCTCTCGCTTCCAGCGACTCCACCACTGCCGCCGTCCAGCAAACTGTCGATCTTGTGCTTTTCTTTGGGACCCGCCAGCTTCGCAGCAATTGCAGTAAGTTTCACTATTGCTCGTTCCATGCTGCGCTGCGGGCCAGCACCTTCTTGCTCTCCAGATCCGCCGGAAGGAAGGCCTTCCTCTTCTGCCTCCACATCTTCCTCTTCTTCGCTTTCGCTCAAAGGACCTTGCTTTGTTTTCTGAACAGGCCTCTTCCGGGGCAGCTCTTCTATCCGTCGAGGTTTGCCTTTCAAAATGGATCCCATCTCTTCCAAATGAGCCAAAGGAATTCCCGCCGCCAAAGCTGACTGAACAACTTCTGGTTCTAGGCCTGCAACCTCCTGGGATCCCACTGCGTTGCTCTTGGGAGCCTTGTTGACAGGTGGAGGTGGCAACGGGCGAGCCAAAGTCTTTGGAGAGGCTCCCACACGGGCCCCCAACAACTGCTGAAGCCCTCTCTGCATCCCCTCCAGTGCCAGCTCCAGTTTCTGAAAACGCTCCTCTGACACCCCAGTGAAATTTGGAGGGCATTCTGGAACGTCTTTGGGAATCCCCTCGTCCGCAGTGCTGAAGGAATAGTGAGCTTGAGCAACCTCGACCAGTGCTGGTCCGTAAGGAAAGAGAGGCTCTTCGCCCTCCGGGCTGAAGTGGTAGTGGATCTCGTCCTCTCCCACATAGTCCACATCTCCCTCCATCGCAGGGTGCAGCAAACCAAACCATACCTTAATGTCCACAGCGTCAAAACCCAAAACTTCCCGCTTGTCAGCCTGACAGGCGGCTACAGAGCACAAAAGTGGTTTTGAAATGGCCCTCTGAGGTAGGAGCCGCTTCGCAACTGATCTGTTCCAGACGCCTTCCGGCAGGGCAACAAGCAGCTTTCCGTCTATGTCAGCAACTGCAACCACTGCAGTCAGCAGCCCAAGCTCAGGTAAAGGAAGTCTTCCGACACGGTAAAGGAAATCAGCCGTGCCGTCTTCTTGCGCCACAACAAAATCGCGTGGCCCTAAAGCCACTGGTTCCGGCCCTTCTGAATCGCTGTGAGCACCCCGGTCGGATAAGGCCTCACCATCCAAGCTGGGTTCAGTCATCGCGAGCTAGAAGGCCAAAACAGCCCTGCTCCCGACACTGCAATTGATGCCTCGTGATAAGAAGGGACTCCGATGAAAATCGAATCACCGCAGCTCCCGTCTCTCTTGCAATACCCCTTGACTTCACCAAAAGTCTTCAGCAGCAAAGGTGGATTGTAAACTTTGCGATCAAAATCTCTGACCACAATGTAGACCCTGCTCTGTAGACCCTTGATGCGATCTCGTCCGGATTCTCCTCTGTGCTCACCGTCCAAGCAGCGTTTCAAAAATGCACCAATGTCTCTCGCCACAGCTTCACGCAAAGGCCAAGGATAGGGACCAACCGGATCGGCGGCCTCACAACCAGTCGCGTGTCCAGCTGCTTGACTTCCACCAGGCACTGCAGAAACCCCTGCCGAACTCACAACTTCGAAGGATTGGACTGATGTCCCGACAACGGATTCACTCAGCTCGTTCAACTGATCTCCTTGTCTGTCTACCCTCAATGTCAGGTGCCGTAGCTCCTCACGCAGAAGCTTCACCTCTTCTCGGAGTCTGGCGTTCTCACTTTCTGTTCCAGCTGGTCCAGGTGTTCTGCTCATGCAACCACCTTGTGAAGTGGTCTCGATGTCTCACGTTGAAACTTCGGTCCGCTTCGTTGCTCCCGCGCAAATGCGCGAAAAACCAGTCGCCTCCACTTCAGTCGGGCAAGGCTCACTAGGTCGATGAGAGGTCCCAGCAGGACACCACACCCTAATCCAGCTAAAAAGGTCCACCAGGGCACGTCCTCTAATGCCAGTTCGAACTGGGGACACTGTATGGGCAGTTGCAAGCCAGAAGGTTCGAAGGCCTGCTCGTGGACAAGGTTCCTAAGCAGCGAAAGGATCAGAGTCGAAGCTATCCCGCTAGCCGACCCTACCGCGACTGGCCTGTCCATACAGCTTGAGAGAAGAAGCTGCCCCCACACTCAGTTGACAAAACATGCGAACATATATATATATACTGTGTGTAATATATATATATATATATATATATATGGCAAACATTGGCAAAGCGCAGTCTTGCATCAAAGGCGCTGTTCATAGTGGATGACCACGGCGGGACAGCACTTGTCACTGGTTGAAAGCACCACTTTGGCCCTGGGTTGTTTGCTTCAATCTAGCTGAGCCACAACGGCTACATTCAGCACTGCTTTTGTGATTCTGTGGAGCCACCGAGCGGCAATATCCACTGCAATCTATCCATGTCCTTAACCCCGCAAGAAACAAACAGTGACTAAAGGGGACGACATCTCTCCCCAAATCTGCTGGCCCCTGCGACCTTCTTCAACTGTCTTGACGTACTCGACCAGCATGCCGCCCTGCAGGAGTAGCACGGATAACAGAATGACAAGCCTCCCATGACAGGCAAACTGCCTCCACATCAATGAAGCGCTGGGTTCTGTCGAGGAAGTCCTGCACTCCCAGAAAAAAGTGGTAAAAGGGCAAGGGGGACTCTGATTGGCGTTGACGCCTTGTGAGTTTGCCAATGAACCTGCATTTTTTTGAATACAAGAAACTGTGATTTAGGAGCACAGGTTTCCGCGATTGGAGAACAGGGGTTTCTGTGATTGGGGAACATGGGTTTCCGTGATCAGGAAACCAAGAAAAGGAAACGGAAGAGCATAAGAATCACTGCTTCAGAATAGTTGGCTTCAAAAAACTAGCATGAGCTAATTGCCAGCCCAACACACAAACATGAAACCATAACAAGCTCAACAACTATCCCTCATTCAAACCAAACGATGGGGTGAAAGTTATCAACAAGTAATCCCCAGAACCCCCCCCGCACAAAAAAACAGCAACAATCATGAACACCAACAGAAAAACATAACAACTAACCAACACACGCTCACTGTACTCCCACAAACCCCCAAAAAAACGGCAACTGAGTGGCAGGCCAGTTTTAGAAGGCCCAGCATGGCTGAAGCCTCGTAGTTGCTTCTAAATTGATGTCAGACTGAAAAACGTAACATGAAACACAAGCCAATTCCGTAGAAATCTCTGCTAACGCCCCACCTGGGAAGAGGTGACAGTGTGAAGGCCTTGCTCATTTTCGATGAGCTCTGGAGTCTTCAGTAGCATACCTGTCAAAGCTGGAGACAGTGCAAAATCATCTGAATATGCATGTGTATATATATATATATGAATCCATTAAGGATGAAAGCTGAACCCGCTCTCAAATTTTGGACAGCTGCTGCTGCAAAAAAGGAGACAAGGCTCGCACTGTTCCACTCAGTTGACAGCTCCTCTTCGAACGCAACGGAGAAAACATGGGCAAGCTGGAACGGGAAGACCATGCCTGGCGACTGAAATTACAGGAAGCCAGTGGTTGCTCAACTTCTTGCTGTCCAATTCACACAAGAAGGGTGTGTCTAGGTGTCCATCAAGGTTTTCCTGCAAATTTTGGGCGACTTCAAGTAAAACTTGGCAGCCGAACGCAAGTGATAGTGGAAAACACGGGGGTTGTGCCGGTCAAAGCCTTGTCATGGATTTCAACTGTGGAAGACCTTCGGGTGATATTATATTATGTATCCATCTATCTATCTATCTATCTATCTATCTATCTATCTATATATATATATGTATATATATATATATATACATTCTAGTGTGTATACATATCGTGTATATATATATATATATCACTATAACTATATTTTATATATAATTGTCTTATTGTATATTTATATACTTTATATATATTGTGATTTTACCATGCTCTGTTACAGTAGCTCGATTTTAGGCAGGATTTAAAATGGTGCACGAAGAATTGAAGAGAAAAAACACGATATGGTGCACGAAAAAAAGGAGAAGAAAAACACGATAAGGTGCACGAAAGGAAAAAAAACAGAAAAAAAGAAACATTTTAAAACCAAATGATATGGTGCACGAAAGAATGCAAAAAAGAGCACGATTTGGTGCACGAAGAAATGCTGAAAAAAATGGTGCACGAATATTTAAAAAATAAAACATGTCATGGGTGCTGCATGAGAAAATGCCAAAAAAAAATATGGTGCCAAAAATTGTGCTATAAATTGTGGGTTTACTTGTAAAATATATAGCAAAAAAAAAAAGGACGATTTGAAGCACCATTTGGAGCACGATGGATTTAGATCTTCTTTCTATGCCAATCCAGAGGTTGGCGCAAGCAAAGAACAAATTTGCGGCGCTAAGCCAAGAAAAGCGCACATCTTGAAATTGTGATGTGTGATGATGTGTGATGTGTGACAACCAGAAATTACTACAGTTGAGCTGGATGGACAGGCTTTGTAGTCCACGGTTTCCTGCATGTTCCCAAACTGCCGTAATCCTCCTATGAAAAAAAAAAACGTGATTTCACGGTGCACCATTTGAAAAATGTGGGGGTCTGTTTAGTAAGAAAACCATTTACTGACTGCCACAGAGAATTGGAAAAGCAATATATATATAATATTATATCATACTAAATCATAATATATTATATTATATCATATTATATGTTCTATTGTATTGTATTATTCTGTATTATATTTTATATTGTATTAAATTATGGTAAATATTGTATTATATATTATATTGTGTCATATGATATTATATCAAATTAAACTATATGATATCATATTATATTATATTGTATTATATTATATCATAATTTGTATTATATTATATTTTATATTTTGTATTATGTCAAATTATTAATTTGGTCAACTCCACCTGGCTGAGAACAGCCAGGTCCAGAAAGAAGTTGCAGTTGAACCATAATTAATATCCTGGAACCCTTCCTCCCACACAAAATCCCAGCGAAACTGTGACCAAACCCTTTCACGAAAATCCAGCGAGCCTCTGCTCCCAGAAAGTCAGCACCCTCGACCAGCACCTGTAGCCTTGCCAAGGAACCCTTGGAGGCCTGGCAGGTGCCGGTGCTATTCGGTGCAACAGTCTGTTGACAATCAGAAAAATACACTGGTGCAGCCATGTGCAGCCTGTGAAAGGCCATCATCGCCAGGAAGTCCAGCCAAATAATAACTGCGGCAGCTCCGGGAACTTTGACCTCTAAGCAAGAAGTCCTGGCCGTGGCACAACACCGGGGTTGTGAATTCAGTTGCAGCGGATTGCAGCGGTCTCTTGGCTTAATTTGAGTTGTCTCTTGGATTAAAAAAATGAAAGGTTGCAATTCATGAACTCGCAAATGGCATCACCCCTCCAAATTTATGTGCGGCCAGGTCCTCTTGGGAATCCGTTTCCTTGAAGCCCAACTGTCACAGCGGGAAAGCGAGCAGCATGAAGCAATGGCAGCCCCGCAAACAAACAACATCACGTCATAACGTTGTCAGTTGCGTCTTTTTGCATGGCCGACTCCCAGGCCTCTTTGGAATCATTTGGGCAACTGCACTCATCACTTGGAATGCCTGTGACTCGGTTTTTTGATGAACGAATTCCACATCACATCTGCCACGTTTGGTTTTGTTGTTTTTCATTTTACATCATTTTACCTTCCGCTTCATTCTGTCAAGGAACTGGTGGAACCAGCGCTACGCACTGTGTAAGAAGCCTGCGGGGCGCAGGGTGAACCAGGCAAATTGACATTCCTTTGGATCCCAGAGTTTGCAAGTCTAAGGATGGAACATCTTCGCCCACTTGGAAACAATCACCGTGCTTCGAGGAATAGTATTCTTGACACCAACCATTGCAGCAACAGTAAAAGGGTGACTTTGCTGTTGTGAAATTCATCCAAGGAAGGAAGGAACGCCTTCGACGGTGTTAACGGGAACTCCTCGTTGGCGTCTACTTCCTCCGGCACCTGCGGGCATCAGAGCAAACGGAGAAAAAAACATGTGGCGAAAACACATGACAACACATGACAAAACCGATTTTTGTCCATTCTGCGGCCTGGCATGAGCATTGGGCACCTGAGAAACAACCAAGTCCACATGTATTTGTAAACAATCATGAACAACTCAAATGTGTTCTACGGCGGCGGTAGCTTGAAAGTGCTCAGATTGCCACCCATTGGAATCTAAAACTATGCTGCTGGCCGTCCCCCCTATAGCGGCTAGCCCAGCCCGTGGCAGCGGCACGACAAGGCATCGCACATGACAAGTCCGCATTTCTTGCCTCGCACCCAAACCCAATGCGTAAAAGACTACCGAAACCCTACCACGCGGAATAGGTTTGAATGTGGACCTAGCTGTTGCCCCCATGGCAACTAAAGGATTGCTTTTGCTTATTCAAAGCAACCGTAATCACATTCCCAATGCCTGGCAATAAATGCCTGCTTAATTCTGTTTCGGACTGGAAATGCCTTGTGTACATTTTGGGTGGTAATCAAATATGCTTCCCGGTACCAAATTGCAAAACATTGGCCCAATGCAACACGGATCAGGAGGGCGTCAACATATCACAAAGGATTAGCAAAACATCAACACAGGCCGTCAAGAGCCCGGACGCGGATGCAAATGGGTGGTGAAAGGTGGTTAGTTCGATGGGTCAAACGTTCCTGTTTGACACAAATTTGGTTTGTACCCCCTCAAAATGAGGGGGTCTGGGTAGGGAACCCCATTTTATAAGTATGAACTGTTGATCCATGGCTAAAATCCACAAAATAGAAAAGAGACCCGCGAGTTTGGTTATAAAAAACTGGCAACATTTTCGCCTGTACAAAATTAGCATCAATGAAGTCTTGATTATCAATGTTTAAAAAATGGAGGACAGAAAAAAATACTTCACTTCGAATGATCTCCACCATGGCATTTATACATTTTCTTACTGGCACATCTTCTGACATTCTATCTGACATATCTTCTGGCATTCTATCTGGCATTCTATCTGGCATATCTTCTGGCATGTGTTCCGGCATACCTTCTGGCATTCTATCTGGCAAATCTTCTGGCATTCTATCTGACATATCTTCTGGCATTCTATCTGGCATTCTATCTGGCATTCTATCTGGCATTCTATCTGGCATATTTTCTGGCATATCTTCTGGCATTCTATCTGGCAAATCTTCTGGCATTCTATCTGGCATATCTTCTGGCATTCTATCTGACATATCTTCTGGCATTCTATCTGAAATTCCATCTGGCATATCTTCTGGCATTCTATCTGGCCGTTGAG
>Ga0126342_10021004_pt1 | contig 10925 bp, 5 predicted proteins | sample Cyp1metagenome_FD_92528 | JGI IMG/M metagenome (GOLD analysis project Ga0126342, IMG submission 92528) | Coral microbial communities from Lord Howe Island, Old Settlement Bay, Australia - Cyphastrea 1 metagenome | ecosystem: Host-associated > Invertebrates > Cnidaria > Coral ... | reverse complement strand
TTTTGTTGTGTATTGTTAGATAATGTATTGTTCTGTGATCTACCACCCTTCATCATAGTCAATTGCATCAAGTAAAAGTCATTCGTAACTCGGAAGTATTGCTTCCCAACTTCCTTTGATTATGAATAAATCATTATGATTGAATGATGAAAAACATTTTGATGAATAAGAATTGTAATCATTATTCAATCATTCACACAGATGATGTTCCCATTAAAACTATCGTTTTTAGTATCTGGTTGCTGGTTTGAAACCATGGAATTTGATGACTTTCCATATATTAGATTTCATCATCCCAACTGACGAACTCATATGTTTCAGAGGGATAGGTATACCACCAACCAGAATGATTTATTATTATTATCAGTATTCAATCATTAACATTATATGAATTATATGGTTAATAATCATTCATTATTTTATATCATTATAATGGTTGATATAATGATTAATGGCTAAAATAATGGTTAACTGATGGTTTATATAATTGATATAATATGGTAAATCATCATGGTTCATATAATAATTAACTAGTAACCATAACCATAAATATAATATAATAGAATGGTTTATATATATAATGATACTAATTAATGATTGATATCATGTTGATATTGGCTAATAATATGGTTAAAATGGTTTTAGAATATGCATAATTTAGTGGTATCTACCCATGGTTTGCAATGGGCAATGGGTGATGAATAATGGTAAATACGTCTATGGTAAATAGACAATGGGTAATGATGACTGATGATGATTATTACTGATTATTGGAAAAACGCGACTGGCTTCAGGGAGCTATAGGAAATCAGAATCTTCAGTATGTTAACTAGCGTCTATGGTGAGTTTTTCACTATAGTTCGATGGGCAGATTGAAAAACCAACTTATATTTATATATCTATATTTATCATTATATTTATATATATATATCAACCATTATATTATTATATTTATGGTTACAAGCGACTCTACAACTTATGGTGTTTCTTAACCGGTTAACCACCAAGAACCACGTGTAGTGTAAATTTCAGCGAAGTTTCACTTCGATCGCGATCCGATCGGCCGATTATATCGATCTTCGTCGCTGGCTGTGAACCAGGTGGTGCCCCCAAACGATAGTTAAGTTGGTTTATAAATCCAATAACTATGGTTTATGGTACTTATAACTATAGTTAATGGGGTTTATAAACCAACTTATAGATCTGGGGAAATTATAACGACCTCACTGGTCTCCCGAAGCCTGGAATCATGGGAATTGGATCCGGGAAATCATCCCCAGCCATGGCCGAACTATTCAGGTTAGTGAAATGTTATCATTTACCCAGATGATTTATCATTATTCATTGCTTAATATGGATATGGATGATATGGATCAAAATTAGGTACCTCAAGAGAGAGATGGTTAAGTATCATGTGGTAAGTATCATGTGGATTATGTGCTGGTGCTTTGGAACCATGGAATTTCATGACTTTCCGGGAATGTCATCATCCCAACTGAGGATTTGTCCATCATGTTTCACAGGGGTAGGTGTACTCGGTGAATGTGGGTTAGATAAGCTGATGAATGAACTGAAGTACAAACAAATGGCTTTCAAGTCAGAATTTCAAGGTTATGCCCCTACTATCAGAGATTCATCTCCCCTCTTCCATAAGTTTGGGAGCTGAATCTGAATCTTTCTTTGTTACACCTTGGTCACTTTCCACACCCTTGGAACGTCGCAAAGAAACCGAACGGTCAGGAGAAACGGCATCAGTTTGTGAGAGACGAATCTCGGCGCCGTCATCCTGATGTCTTTTCAGGATGACCAGACAGGCGTCGTCACCCCCAAAGGGGGATCTTTTGGATGCGACCGATGAAAACAGGTCAAGATGGTCAAGCGGCTGAATTCAATCTGTTTTTGTTGCTATAGGATGAAAAAAATGGAGTATCTACATGTGCTATTTTTTATGGAGTATCTAAGATTCACCATGAAAATGTCCTGGAAAAACTGAAAGGATGCGCAAACAAACTGTAAAGGGATGTTCGCTTCCGAATCCTCTAGTAAAGTTAGCGCGCCATCTCGCGCTGTTCAAAAGCGCGTGATGAAGCACGTGCAAGAATTCGTGCTGGGAACCCCTCAGGGGTTTTTGAACGACATTTTGCGTCTGGGAACCACACCGCTGCGGTTTTAAAAACCACACCCAGTGACTGGTGGTCGTTGAGTTGACATCGACATCGAGATGTCGACCCAAATTTTCACGCTGGGCCAAAGCTCAGAAAGGAGCTCGGAATGAAGACGAGACTCGGAAGTGTCCTTGGATTTTCATTGAAAATGTTGTGATGCGTTTTGGGTATTTTTAGATTGCGTCTTCGGGCCCTTTTTGTGCAGATTGTGATTTTGGTTTGATTTGTGAAACAAATACAAGTAATGGAATTTGGAAAATCATTGTTTTGCTTGAGACTTGCACTTCCGAAGCAAGGGTGAACTTCGCGGACGGTGTGGCGCAAAGGGCCTAATCACCATTGGTGCTTAACCGCGTGCCCCTGTCTTCATACCCCCTCATGATCGACAAACAGCGGATTTGCTATGAGGCAAATGCATTTTAGAAAAAAGGGAAAGAGAGAGAGAGAGAGAGAGAGATGCACTGTGGATTTGTTGGTTGTGATGTTGATTATATTGCACATATTTGTGGATTATAAAATGCACATGTTTGCTGTTGTGATGTGGATTTGTTGGTTTTTTCTGAAAAGTGTGGATCCGTTAAAGGTCCCAAAATACACTCGTTTATTGCAATAATAGGCAATGGGTATTTCAATGGGTTTAGGGGATCCTCAGTTTGAACACCTCATGTGGCTTTTAACACTGCTACCAGCTCGGTGGAGATAGCTATTCATTATTCATAGGCTGGTCAACTGCTTTAACGCTGGTCATTTCCAAGAATGAAGTGGTGAAACTTCGTTTGCTTTGTAAATTCATGTGGAGGTTTCCTAAAATGTGTGTACCCAAAAACCATGGATTTCAATACTACGTCATATAGGGCAGGGTAGCCCTACGACTTAAGAAACCCTCATGTATCAACATAGATTCCCGTTGTGCTGGGCTCAGCCGCTTGAGCCAGGAGATTACCCTCCGGTATCCTCAAACACGTCGATGAATGGAAAATCCCCCGTACATGGGAGGTTTATAGCTGGGAAGAATATCTACAAATGCAGGATTTCCCCCCAGTTCCATGTTTGATTACCAGAGCGTACTCTGAATATGGTCTGAAAATCATGGAACACCATGGACACATCAAATTTCATGGTTTATTCTCCCATTTTTCATGGCCATGTTATGGCTAACCGTTCAGACACACCGACCTGACAAGAGCCCATTGACTTCCATCGCGCCAGCGCTTCGCCAGCCGCCATGGATTTCCGCTTGAAAGGGCCGAAAGGTCAAGCCACGCTGCGCGGAGTAGCTGCTGACCGGCCACTGAATGCCTTTCTCCAGGACTGGACGACTGCGGACGGAGCTAAGCGTGGTAAGTAACCGTTGAATATGATTTCATATGCATAACTGGTTGGTGGTTTGGAACATTTTTTCCCATCATATTGGGGTCATGTCATCATCCCAACTGACTCATATTTTTCAGAGGGGGTGGCTCAACCACCAACCAGATAATGTTGTTCATCCCTTGGAGGTCTGGTAAGTCCTGGCACAAAAAAAAAAAGCTCGTTGCTAGAGATGATGATCATGTATCAGTATATCAGTGATAATATCAGTGATAGTATATCTCAGTTATCATAACAAAAAAGCCATATGTTTCTTTCTGTTTCTACCATGGCGTTTTTTCTGTTGGACGCTCATTTCAGTCGTGGATTGGATGATGATCCCCAGGTTTTCGGTGGGCTCAGTGGAGACGTGTGTTTTCCCAATTCTCCTTACTGCGCAGTGAAAAACTCCCATGGTTTTGGTGGATGAATCTGCAACGAAATGCAGTATTTGATCATATTAAATCTATTCATCTTGGCGTCCCGATCATGGGGGGGTATTCGACAATATGTTGGCTTAATATTCCTATGTGATAATGGTTAAAAAACATACAACCCTTTTGTTGTAAAACCCTAGCTCAATATTGGAGGGATGAGACAATATCCATTGTATTTGGTTGTCATGGTTTATATGTGTATATGTACCCATTCTTGTAGGTGTCCAATCCAGTTTTGGTTGTTGATTGAAACCCCATGATCTTCCCTTTTGGTGATGATGTTGACCAATACTAACGATTACTAATAACCAAACTCATAAATCATCCACGTGTTATCGTCAATTGTGCCATTATTAACCATTGATAATCATTAAAAAAACAACCATTATCAACCATTCTTAGCGACTACTGTTGGCTATGATCAACCCTAGGATTTGTTGACATTCATCATAAGTTATCCATTATGGACCATGGTCAAGTGTGATTCAGCATTGTAAACCTTTATTAATCTTTATTACTTAACTGTCATTGATAGTTAACTAATTGATGATAATCATAAACGATTCCGACAAGTGCACTATCCAGAATTTAACACTATTGCCAACTATTATCATTAACTATCCACTAGTAACACTATTGGTTTCACTAGCTGATGATTATCACTAGTTATCGATTCTTTCCACTATTACCTAGAATCATTAATGATATTAACACTACCAACTATGATCATTAACTATCATCAACAATGGCCATTATGAACTATTATTGATCACTATTATTAACCATAATATTGGCCATGATTTACTAACAATCACTTATTATTACCCTCTGGTAAACGTTTACATAACGAACTGGAAAATCACCATGCTATCAATGGCTAAATCACCAAATGTGCCAGGCTTCAATAGCTATTCTGACATCACCAGAGGGTAAATCATCATGCATCATCAGAATTCCCATTAATATCCCATTACATCACTATAAACCGGGCCCGATGACTTCACCGTTGCCGGTTTGCCGCTTCAGGAGGTCTCGGAGGTCTCAGGCGTTCCAGCGGCCTGCTTAAGTCACCTGATCTCGGCACCGGCGGACACATCCCGGTTGAACCTGGAGGTTTCCCATGGAGGTACCCCCCAAATCATCAGTTTTAGATTGGGATTTTCTGTTATAAACCATCCATGTTGGGAATCCCCCTAAGAAATCCCCTGGGTTTGAGTATTGAAAGCCTTGGTTTTTAGTATTGAAAGCCTTGGTTTTGGGGATCCCTCCACTTACATGATAGTTAGATTTAATGTGGATTTAATGGATTTCATGGGGAACGACCATCTTATCCAGCGATGGGTCATTACAAGGTGAGGCCCCGTTACAAGTTGGTGGAAATAAACCCATGAACTATAGTTCTATCCTCCAAAAACCCTTATTATTGGGGTTACAAATCAAGGATCATAAATCAGCTGTAGATCCCATGGAAATCCACCATTGTTAGAAGATAAAATCCACATAGCTATCTAACCAAGTAGCGAGTCAACTTAGCTATCTACGGGGTCTCACCTTGTATGATATATAACAAGCAGTCACATATTTCTATTGATTTAACCAAATATATTTCTGGGTTATACTATGATTATTGAGCACAAAAGCGGTTTCTGGGTCCAACGCAAAGTACCTTTCAAAATGATGGATCTGACCCAAGCAAAATGGTCGATTTATCTAGCACCATGGGCATATTTTATAGGGAAACCATAGGATTTCTTACTCACAATATGGTGTGGGTTGGTTTCAAAATGGGCGAGAATGCACTATGATAATTAGGTCCAATTTTAAGGTTCAAAGCCACAGAAAGAGGAGTTTCGCCGGCAATCATAGGGTACTTAACCAGCTAAGAAAGAGTCATGATGTTTGGGTAAAGCTATACAAAAGTGAGAAGATAACCAGCAAAATTGGAGATGTCTCTGCAAAGAAAGGAACTTGACCTAAAAACATTGCAAAATGTGATATATGGGTCAAGAAAAGCACATGGGGGAGGTTGTGTAAATCTTAAACGATTGTTTTTCCCCTTAAACAATGGGGTTGTTTGACCCAAAATTGGGATATGGGCATGTGTCAGCACCTATGGTTGTCCTGTCTTTGAATGAGTGCCAAGATATCGGGGTTTAAACCTATCAACCATGCTGATATCATGAAGCAAAGGAGCATTCGCCACCTTTCTATTGTGGAACTTTCGGGGATATGTTGTGGGCGATATATTTTTCTCATGTTTTCTACCAAGAAACGCAAACAGAACTGCCTTCTGGTCATCAAACATGGCAATTGAAAATCCATATATATATAGATAGATGGAGGTGCTGATGGGAAAATCATTTACAAATGGTGGTTTTCCAGTGCTTTGTTTGATAACTGGAGGGTGACCCAAGACCTGAAAAAAAAAACAGACTGATGTATTGCAGTGATGAAGATGATCTTTTGAAACATGGCATGCACAAGTAGCATAGAGAAACATAGAGAAACCAGGTCGAAACCATATACCCTATGGTTATTTAACATAGCCATGGTATAGATGGCACATAGAAATAGTTGGTTTACGTATTAATAGCATGGTGGATCTTTCCATGGCAAACTGTTAGTCATAACCAGATGGTAGAAAGCTATGAATCTGCACAAGATGTTTTGAAACACCCAGAAAGCACCAAGATTTCATCAGGAATGAAATCTTTGGAAGCCATCTGGGTTGCAAGTTTGGCTGGGGAATATTGAGAGATGATTGTCCTATGAAAGTCATCCATTTATTGGGTATTTATATGGTATTTATAGGGTATCATTGCTATCTCTAGCCATTTGAAATGAATATTGGATGAGAACTTCATCGATCTAAATGGGAGATTGTCCAGCTGATGACACCAGAGAGTAGCTAGTAGCTATAGACTTGACTTGATATGATCATTCTCGTTTTCAAGGTGGACATGCGACAAATATGGGTATGGGTCAAAACCCTGGTACCCTTCTGTTCACAGCAAAATAGTTGTTACTTGTGGATGGTTCTCGTTGTTTTTCCCCCCATGGTTTTAACTTTGTGCCGGCCGAAGTTGGAGGATATATCCCATATTGGCTGATATTCATACCACCATGAACAGACCATGGGGAATTAGCCTCCGGTAATGACTAACAGTTTCCGAACTGGAAGCCATGGCCCAGTCGAGAGTTCGCTAAGATTTTCCCATGGGAAAAGTGGTGGATCTTTCCAGTTCGCTACGTAAACGTTGACAGTTTACCGGGTAATTTGTTCCATTTTGATGCCCAATTTCTTGCTGGGGATGACCAGGTTTGCGAGCCGGATTTCCGCCGAAAGCCTTGGAATTGCCCCTTGGCCCTGCCGAAACAGCAAAAACTTAAGGCACAGCAAAAGTGATGGTCAAGAGAGTCAAGAGTAAGGGGAAAACCAGGAAATTGATGGAAAGCGTACTGTAGGCTTAAAATTTACAATATCGTCCAGAGAACCGAAGTATTCCGAGAAATTACGCTTTATAAATCATCCAGATCCACATTCAACTCAAATCTGTTGATGCTTTTCTCGAGCATCGAAAGCTAAAAAGAAACATGTCCTCAAGTGGAGCAGTTGTTTTCATTCAGGTTGATGACTTGCACCATTTTTGAGACCCCCAAATACCGCAGCTTTGCACGCGTCTACGTGAGTCACAGTATGTCCAAAGCCGATTTGCCCTAGCCATAGCCATATTCATAGAAGACTGATGTTCCAGACCATTGGATTGATTTTGGGGTCCTCAACTTTTTGAGCTTCTGGAAGTCCAGGGCCTCGCCAGCCTCACCCGAGGCCTGCTGTTACTGCATCAGCGACGGTGTCGGACTTGGGGCTTCGCACGGGGGAGACCATTGTCATCCAATCGGTGGAACCTGCTGGGAGCCAGGGACAAGTGCTACGACGGAAGCTTTGCCATGGTTGGGGGAGAATCATCCTGCCAAAATCTGTTTGGAAAGACCGGTTTCTGTAGATTTCCGGAGCTATCCCATGTTCAAAACTGGTAGGGAATCTCACAACTGGTTTCTAAGCGAATCTCACAATTGGTCTGTAGTGAATCCCCGATTCCTGGGGCTATCCCATAGGTGAAATCGTAGCCGGAAGCTGATGTAAAAATCCATGTTTGGTAGCGGCAAACATGGCAAGCTGGGAAATCTCCGAGCTAGACATTAAAAGCTGGGAAGATCATCGAACTAAACCATAGATCATTTATAAATAGAGGTTTCTAGCTGGGAAAATCATCTATAAATCAGGAGTTTTCCAGCTATGTTTGATGACACCGAAAGATCTCCCTCGGCCCAAGGATCATTGCGTCCGACAACAGCTGCTTGTTCAACGCCTTTGGCTATGTCACAGAGAAGAGCAGGGACCAGGCGCCCCCGCTTTGCGCCTGGATGTCGTGGGTGGCTGGTGAAAAACACTTGAGCTATTCAAAACAGCCTGGTTGGTTATGAAAAGAAAACATAGGGAATTAACCAACCAGATAACTGCATATAGTTTTTAAGCATCAAAAATGGAGATAGAACACAAATATCATTGAAAAAATGATGGTTGATTGGTTATGGGATAGGGACTTTTGCCACCTGGGTTATTGGAGGTTATGAATAAAAGAAAAACATCGTAGGGAAACCTGCCAACCAATTAGTATAATGACATGGGATATGGATGTTTTTAGAGGCTCAAGGAGTTCCCTATTTGCTCTCCTGTTTGCTTTCCTTTTTACTTGCCGATTTATTTTCCCATTAGTTTCCTGTTGCTTTCTATTTCCAACTTCTTTTTGGCCAACATTATCTTCCTCTCTTACTTTCCTATTTACTTTCCTATTTACCTTCCTGTTGCTCTCCTATTCGTTTCCTATTGCTCCCTGTTTCCAACTTCTTTCTGTCCAACCTTGTCTTCGTCTCTCACTCTCCTATTTACTTTCCTATTGCTATCCTATTAGTTTTCTTACTTTCCCATTTACTTTCCTATTGCTCTCCTATTAGTTTCCTATTGCTTCCTATTTCCAACTTCTTTCTCGCCAACTTTATCTTCTTCCTCGCTTACTTTCCTAGTAACTTTCCTATTAACTTTCCTATTTACTGTCCTTTTTACTTTCCCATTCACTTTCCTACTTACTTTCCTATTTACTTTCCTATTTACTTCCCTATTTGAAAGAGAGATATGTCTACACACAGATATATAATATATGCATCAAAATTGTAGTCCTGTGTTTGAGACTGGCTGGCCTGAACAGTTGCGAATTGCAGAGGGGCCACGGCAGACGTCCGTGAAGTGCAACAGCAGGGGCGTGCGCCTTTTTAGAGGCACGAGGGCAAAAGAGCCCACCGGTGCGGTAACCTGCAACACGCATCCAGCCAGACGAGCATAGACATATAGACCAAAAAAAATTATATATGTAGAGCGATATGTCTACATATATTTAGATATATCGATATAAAAGTTGTAGGCTTGAGTTTGAGACTGGCTGGCCTGAACAGTTGCGAATTGCAGACCAACCGCAGCAGACTCCGCTGGAGTGAAGCACGCGGTTTCGCAGACGGATCGCAGCAGACTTCTTTCGAGGAGAGACCACGGAAAAAAATTTCGCAGTTGCTTCAGTCTGTCGCCCAACCCTCGTGTCGTTGCCTTCTGTGGACATAGGTTATTTAGTGACAAGACGTTTTCGCTACACTGCCAGGCCAAAGGCAAAGCCACATATGGCGGGCTCCTCCACAGACAGACGCGCCATGCTCTCAAGACAGATCGGCAGCACGGTGTGGTGCTGTCGCCGCGTCTAGTCTCGCAGTGAATTTAGTTTTGCTCTGACCTGAGGTTCCAACAGTGGACGTAGAGGACAGTGATGCAGTTGCGCGGGCAATCCTTGGAATGTCCAGCAGAGAGGCGGGCAGTGAAGGACGTTTCCAGTGTAGGACAGTGACGCAATTGCGCGGGAAATCCGCGGAATGTCCAGCAGAGAGGCGGGCAGTGAAGGACGCTTCCGGTGTCTGCTGAAAGTTGTGTGTTGGTGCCCGATCTTATCGGGGGGGCTATCAATTTGTCTGTCACGCCCCCCCTCTTTCCATTTGGGCACCAACACACGCGCAGCCAGCTGTCACATCCCACCCCATAAAAACCACCCAGACCTAAAGCTTTTAGGGCTTAGGGTTATCAACCCCGCTGACCCCCCACTCTTGGGGGGAATGAAACTCAAACGGTGAAACTTCGAACATCGAAACCCAAACATTGAAGATTAAGAGGGGAAAGGAAGTGAAGAGGATAGGAGGTGATTGGAGGCGTAATTCTTCATCTGTCTTCTCATCGGTAGAGAAATCGACGAAGGGAAATGAGAGGGGGACATTTTGAAGGGTAAAGAAAAATGGACGGAACGGGATCTGAGAGGACGTGGGTCGGTGAAAGTGAGGGGAAGGGGGCGTGAATCGATCCGCGTGTCGAGAGATAGCGGGTGTTAACGGGAAGAGGGGGATCTGAACGTAAGAAAGAGGAAGGAAGACGATGGAGGGGTCGACAGAAGAGGAAGTGATTCCACAGTGACGACTTTGACATCCGGAACACGAGGGAGAGACCCCCGGTTCTCCGAACCCTAAATTCCAAATCACGAAAGGTAGCGTCAGCTACCTGAGTTCTCCGTGCTTCAGCACAAGCATAGGGGGTATTGGGGGGCCAGCCCGGGCAAAACGTGGAATTCTCGCCGTTATGTATTGGATATCAATTATAAGGGGGGGGAGGGCCCCCCCCCTCTAAAATGGTCGTGGGTTCAATTCCCACGGGTGACGCGGTCACGGGCCCCCACATTAGAGGCACACTCTCCATAACGGAGATGTCCCTGTAGTCCAGCATAATTGGTTTGCTTCAGCCTCAATAACAGTTGCTGCAAGGGGTCTTAAAAAGGGGTTTTAAATAAACCCCTTTTCGTGCATCATTTCACGCTGCACAAGA
>Ga0126342_10021003_pt1 | contig 10927 bp, 9 predicted proteins | sample Cyp1metagenome_FD_92528 | JGI IMG/M metagenome (GOLD analysis project Ga0126342, IMG submission 92528) | Coral microbial communities from Lord Howe Island, Old Settlement Bay, Australia - Cyphastrea 1 metagenome | ecosystem: Host-associated > Invertebrates > Cnidaria > Coral ... | reverse complement strand
GTGAAATGTTGACTTGCATTCCGACTGTCACTGTGCAGGCTCGCACAAAGTGTGGTCCTGGGTTCTGGGCCGCAGCATTTTTGCCGTAAATTCCCGTATAAAGTGGCTCTTGTGAAATGTTGAAGTGCATTTCGACTGCGCACGCTCGAACAAGACACGCAGCTCGGTCTTGGGATCGGTCCTCCTCCTCCACATCAGCATCCTCAGTATCATCCTCTTCCTTCTCCTCAACATCATCATTCTCCACATCATCCTCTTCCTCCCCCTTGACATCATCATCCTCCACCTCATCACCCTCAACATCACCACCCTACACCACATCATCCTCAACATCATTATCATCATCATCACCATCATCATCACCATCATCATCATCATCACCATCATCGTCATCAGCGTCACCATCATCATCGTCATCGTCATCATCATCATCATCATCAGCATTTTCATCCTCAGCATCATCATCTTCCTCCTCCTCAGCATTGAACATCATTCTCAACATCATCATCATCATCATCGTCCCCCTTGACATCATCATCAACATCATCATCCTCCACCTCCTCTTCCACAACATCATCATCCTCCACCTCGTCTTCCGCAACATCATCGTCCTCCACCTCATCTTCCGCAACATCATCCTCGCAACATCATCACCCTCCACCTCATCTTCCGCAACATTATCATCCTCAACATTATCGCCCGCAACATTTTCATCCTCATCCTCATCCCCATCCTCATCATCATCATCATCGTCACCGTCACCGTCACCGTCATCACCATCATCATCCACATGATCATACATTATCCCCGATTTTCCCCACACCGTTTGAGGATCTCTTGCCGGGATAATTTTTTTGGGGAAAGATTTAGCGAAAGATTTTAACATGAGACCCCGCGAAAGATAAACGTGGGGTTAGCGAAAGATGAAAGATGTGCGAAATTACTTTTTTATTCTCGAATGGCCGTTTGCAGATAAAAGGAATTTAAATCAAACGTCGTATATTATATGTATAAATGTTTTTGTATAAACGGATATACTTATGTCAGAATGTATAATTGTAAACGAACGTATATGTACGCTTTAATATGCACATGTTTTATTTTCATGTATGTATGTATTTAAATAGATGCATGTAGATGTACGGATGTACGTATGTATGTGTATATATATATAAATATATATGCATGTAGGTTTACATATGTATTTGAATATGCATGCGCTTGTATGTATGTATTGATGTATTTTTGTATATGTAGGTAAATTAATATATATCTATATTATATATGTGTATGTTTATTTTAATATGCATATATATATATATATAGATGTATGCATTTCCGTTGTATATATATATTTATTTATGTTTGCATTTATTTTTTGGTGTGTGCATGTATATATAAATTTGAGTAAATGTTTTCATAAATGTATATAGTGTATACATGTATGATTATATGTGTATACATATATGTACATATGTGTATATATATTTGTTTTTGCGCTTATATGTACACATATATATATATATGTAGAACACATTTTTAATTTGTAACATATTTGTGCATTTATGTACGCATATAGTTGCAGTTGTACAGGGATATATGTGCATTTGTTTTTTTAAAATATATGTATATATATAGAGAAATTTTTAAAGTTTGCGCATGTAAATAAACAAACAAATATATGTATATATAGATATTGTATAAATATATTTGTTTATATACATTTGTTTGTATGCATATATATATATATGTGTGTGTGTGTGTGCAACCATTTTTACCTTTATGCAACATGCAGATTTTGACCATGGGACCCATTGGCGGTAGGCCGGCAAGTCACCATGCATACGCCATACCACTTGTGTCAATTGGATTTGGAAGGTTGAACTTTCGGAAAATGCTTCAGCGCTTCTCCGGGAATTCCCAAGAAAGAGTTTGGAGGACTGGGTCGCCTTGCATGACTTGGGGATGGATCAATCTTGGGACGCCCCAAGTAGCCAATGCTTATGTTTTCCAGCTCAATTGAACCATGCCCAGTCGGCAGCATTCTGGGGCGTGGATTCATGTTGATTTTTTGTTTTCAGTCTAAAACCTGGTGCCAGGCGTCTGAGAGGCTTGCAAAGTCTTACTATGAACATAACCGTTGGGTTTGGGGGTGGTGGCGTGGGGTGGGCTAAAAAGGTTCATTGGCACTTCCACGCATACATCGTGCTACGCTACTGTGCGTTCTCTTGCTCTTCTACACATACATAATGCTACGCTACTGTGCGTCCTCTTGCATTTTCGCACATACGTCATGCTACGCTACTGTGTGTTGGTTCTCTTGCACTTGCACACATACGCAATGCTACACTTCTGTACGCTGTCTTTCACTTGCACGCATACCTCATGCTACGCTATTATGCGTTCTCTTGCTCTTCCTTACATTTGTCTTGCTACGCTACTGTGCGTTCCCTTGCGCTGCCACACATCGGTCATGCTACGCTACTGTGCCCTCTTCTGCACTTCCGCACATACCTCATGCCACGCTACTGTGCATTCTCTGGCACTTCCACACATACGTCATTCTACGCTGCTGTGCGTTCTCTTGCGCTTCCACCTATATGCCATGCTACGCTACTGTGCGTTGTCTTGCTCTTCTACACATGCGTAATTCTCCGCTACTGTGTGTCCTCTTGCATTTCCACACTTACGTCATACTACGCTACTGTGCGTTCGTTCTCTTGCACCTGCACACATACGTAATGCTACGCTACATCCCTACCCTCTTGAAAATGAAATTTGAGGGGGGAGTCGTACTGAAATTTCATTTTAAAATTTCCATTTTCGCAATCATATTTTCTCAATGCTCAGTATGTATTCCTCGTCATTCCATATCATTGGCAAGCAGATGAAAATTAAATATTTGCGCTTAGCTCCGGAGGAGCTAAGCACATGTCAGACTGAAGCAGCACATGTGTAGGGTGGCATCCCTCCGAAAATTGTGCTGCAGTCATCATACTTGCGCTTAGCTCCGGAGGAGCTACGCGCAAGTATTTTCTAACCAGTGCACAAGGCTTGTTAAGAGATGTTACTTTAAAATTCCATGTGAGGGGTTGGATCACTATCCCAAGGGTTCCAAGCAAAAAACAGTGGAATTCGACAGGTTGGTTTCCCCCCCCTCCTCTATAGGCGGGATTACGCTACTGTGCGCTGTCTTTCACTTCCACATACCGCATGCTACCCTACCGTGCGCTGTCTTTCACTTCCACATACCGCATGTTACGCTACTGTGCGTTCTCTTGGGCTTCCACACATACGTCATTTTCATGATGATGATGATGATGATGAGGATGATGATGATGATGATGATGATGAGGATGATGATGATGAGGATGATGATGATGATGATGAACAAATGTTGAGGCTGATGTTGAATTTGAAATTGGTGACAATGTTGGTAATGAAAGTACAGTTTCGTTTGCGTTTTTTCCAGTGACCCCTATTAAAATGAAAAATGTCAACAGCGGGGAACTCTCAGATGCCCGGCACCGAAAACCACCCAAACAGAAACCACACTGAACATGTTCCAGTGAATGCCATTCCTTGAGGAGATTAACATACATTATTTTCCCAGTAAAACCTCCATGTATAGGGAGTTTCCCATTGACATGTTTGATTACCACAAGGTATGCCCAAAAACATGAAGCAAAATCCACGATGTCACGGCCTCCAACCAGTAGGGGAAGCAATTGGAACCATTCCCCACGTGCCGTGGGAGGAACTCAACGACTCAGACATGGACTGTTTTCCAACCAGGGATTGCGGTTCGGCGCCTTGGACGAGGTAAAAAAAAATTATACCCCCTGAATTTTTGCCTGACAAATCACTCCGGTTTATGAAGGGGTTCCTTCATGAATCAAACAACTTCGTTTCGGGGTACGGCTGGGATGGCCGTGGAGAAGTTACATCTGAGGTCTTCAAACGTTGGGTTCTCCACGTGCATCGCCTCGCGGTCAAAGATGCATATCGCGGGGTACGCATAGATGAAACCGTCTCAGAAGCTCGGGCCCAGGTGATGAGTCGAAAAATGTTTGACCAATATACCACGAGATAGTTGTGGGGAGGACCATCCACTTACAAACTTATTACAGTAATGGTTATTGCTGGTTAGTAATGGTTGTGAATGGCTATTGCTGGTTATTAATGGTTATTGCTGGTTATTAATGGTTATTGCTGGTTATTAATGGTTATTAATGGTTATTGGTGGTTATTATATAATTGTTATTATATAATTGTTATTATATAATGGTTATTGATGGTTATTCACCAGTATATCCACGTAGCATCACTTAGCAATCGATCCTTTGCCAGATCGATCCAGTTTTCGATCCAGGACGCGTACATCCAAAAAGTGCGGGAAGTCTCGAGAAGGCAGCTGGCAGTGGCTGGTTACCGCCTAGCAGATCTCTTGATGGTCGCAAGATCCTTAGTGCCCATGAGTCACCCTTGAGTCCTTATAGAAGTCTTTGACCAATTTCTGAGGAAATCTTGAAGTCTTGGTTTGGCTTAGTGGCCTAAATTTTGAAGCAGGTGGAAGGAATACACTGTAATACATTGCTAGATGCCATCGATTTTTTCCAGGGTATCACATGCATGTGTCATGTTTTTTCCAGGCCGCGTTTTTTTTTGTTTCGGATGACATGGTTTTGGACCCCAGCGATCTGGTGAGGTCATTCCTTTTCTTCAGATTTCAAGCGATGAGAGCAGCCTCACCAACCGACCCTGGAATCTCCGGAAATCCCTCACCGCTGGACTCGAAATGCAGCAGGCAGCGGCACTCATCATTTCAAAAAGCCATCATTTTGCAGGGGTCACCTGTGAAAAAACCGGGTCATTTTGTCGAAATCCCCATGACTATATGACTATATCATATCTATATCATATTCTATCCCAATATCTCACCATCTCAAGCAGCCATCAACCCTTGAAATTGTAAGTCTTGAAGCATGGAGGATAGATGACGAGAATTGTTTTTGTTTTTGCATCATGAGCCCTTTGATAAAAACCTGGGATCTCGCTGCAGTTTTTTTTTCCCAGCAGTTGGGTTTGTCTGAAAATAGCGTGCCCCTTAATCCACTGCTTACTCATCATTTTATATTAACATGACCATAAATCGGGAGCAAAACATAGTAGATCCATGTAAATGCATCATTTTCAGATGTACCCATTTTTGACCTTGTGGAATGCTGGAACAGGCGCTGCTTTTCGTTTGCGTCCTGCAATTTCTGCTGCTTTTCTCTCTTGCAGTGATGGTGTGTCTCAGTCGCACTGGACATGTTGGAGATTTGCCAGCAGATCAAATCCTGTCACAGAAAAAGCGATGGAGATCCATGGGTTTTTCCCGAAATGCTCGATATTTCTGGTGGATTTCCATATCGTTTTGTATGTTTACTGAAGGGCACGGAGACATGTAGCCTTGGTAGCCATTCCATGCTACGGTCGATTTTTTTTCCCTCCTCCTCCACAGATTGTGGACACATTCTCTCGTAGCGATTCATAGCATGTATGGGTCAATATCAATATCACCAGGGTACCCTCTGGTAAACAATCATATTGAAAATGGCCATTTATAGTTGATTTACCCATTAAAAATGGTGATTTTCCATAGTTATGTTAGTTTACCAGAGGGTATCTGCAGTATGTTGGGTTTTTACTCCATGTTTGCTGATTTTATTCCTACTCTGATTGATATCCCATTTCCATTCATATCCCCATCAATATCCCATCCCGTTAATTCCCGAGATCCCTACCATATTATCATGATGGTTGGTTAGTTATACCCCATGTTTCTAAGTTTGATCTAATAAGTATGTATACATATATATATAAATGATATATGTAATATATGGAAGTTTCCTAAAGTAGGGGTACCCCTAAATCATCCATTTTAGTGGGATGTTCCATTATAAACCATCCATTTTGGGGTACCCTCATGACTATGGAAACCCCCATATATAGTCTTGTCGCTTCAGAAAGCACATCAGATGACTTGCTGGTGCATGTCCCCGACTTAGACATCACCGAACTATTGGGGATCTAATCTCCAAGCAGATACCTGCAAGTATGGTGTTCAAAGTCATATACCAGTCATATACCAGCTGAACTACTTCAACATCTTCAACTATTGGGGACCTAATCTCCAAGTCATAACCCAAAAAGGGACATGTCCCAAGCCCTGATATCCCAGTCATATACCCCATATTTTGTGGGTAGACCAACTCCTGCTCCACGTTCGAGGTGCAAGAGGCGTTTGGTGAAAGTAACGGGCGAACGAGAGAGTCCACTGTCCCTGGGTCTTGATGGAGAGCTAAATCATCGGAGCCAGCCAAAAATGCCATTGTTGATAGGTTAGGAAAGGGGATCAATGGGGATATGGGTTCATTGGGCATTATGATATTCCAGAACTTGGATACCCCCTAGTTATACCAGCATGAGGGGATGGGATGGAGGCTATTTGTTTCATGGCTCATCTTGTTTCGGCGTTAGAATATATCACACATCTTGGAAGTTGTTGGAGAAGGCGCTGAGAACTTGTAATTCTTGTCATCTTGTTTCGACATCAGAATGAGGATGATGATGACAATAATTGAACTTGCTTTTTTTTTTTTTAAGTAGTTGCAAATATATGATAGTGATATGTAGTGATAACATATTTCCATAGAATTTAATAGAGATCATGAACACAGGAATCAGGAATCCCTTCCCCCATTCATATTAAATACACCCCATGGTAAGCCATGATGTAGCTATAGCAGATTCACTTGTAGCCATAGCTATTTTTTGGGGGGATGGGAGTCTCCTTACTTGTATTACTTATAACCCCCATGAACTACATATATATATAATATAATTATATATATATATATAAACCATAAACCATTTACTTACATTAATTATCCACATTTTAAACACCAGCATCACGGAAGCATTATGTTCCTCTCATTTGGTAGCTGAGGCTGGATGAGGCTAGTACTTCATAGCCGCCAAAAAGGTGGACGCCCGTGGAGCACCAAAAAGGTCAAACCCTTCGGTGTCATCAAACATGGTCATGTTTGACTACCTTCCGGGTATTTTCCCGCAAGCCATGTTTGAGTATACTTTGTGGGCCCGGTGGATGATTGCTAGGAATGGGGGTTGTTACAGCTGCCCAGCCGTAACAATGTGGGCACCGGTCTCAGGTTGATGGTCGCTGCTACCAGGCGCGAAAAAACCCAACGCGTTCAGGGGTCCAGACCGGCCACAATTACCTTTGGGATTTTTGAAAGGGGCCAATTTTTTATACATGTTTAAATACATTTTTCAGAAACATCGGGGACTTTTGACTTTCTTTGTTTTGATCATCCGTTCAAGCATTCTCATTTTATTTTTTTAAAATCTTTTCCATCTCGACGCAAAATCCTGTGGCTCAGGGGCAGTATGTCAGAGACAACAAGGACGGCTTCGGGATTTTCACCTGGGTCCCGGCGACCAAGAGATTTTCGTCGGCGAGAAACATCAAATTCATGCGATTCGGTCGTTGGTCCAAACAAACGAAGTGTTAGATCATAAAAAAAGGGCCGTTTCATGTAGCTTCTCTTCCATGTTAAGGGATGAAATGAGCGGAACTTTGAGGCTTGACCAAAGCTTACGGCCAGTTTTTGCTACACCTCTGGACCAGACTTGTCAATGTCCTTCCGCGGCTGTCGTTCGCAAGGATTCGTTTCCACCATTTGGACGATTTTGCAAAACTGGTTGTTTGATGTTTTTTTGAGATGTTTTGAGATCTTTTTTTTTTTGAATCCAGCAGATTATCATCATTTCCCACTGAACATTGTGGCCCTCCGAGGCTGACGGCCGGCGCTATGAAGGATACTGGTCCAAAGGCACAGAGAAAAGGGGGACTTTTGTTATTGGGGGACAGGGTTTGTCATCCTCGCCAGCATCATCATCACCATCATCACCTTGTTTTCTTTTTTGTTTTCTTCTTAGTTTTCTTCTTTGTTTTCTTCTGTGTTGGCTGCTTCTTCTTTATCCTTTTCTTCTTCTTCTTCATCATCATCATCATCATCATGATCTTCTTCTTCATCTTCATCTTCATCTTTATCATCTTCATCTTCATCTTCATCTTCATCTTCATCATCATCATCATCATCATCATCTTCATCATCATCTTCTTCTTCTTTATCTTCTTCTTCTTCTTCTTCGTCTTCTTCTTCTTCTTCTTTGTTTTCTTCTTCTTCTTCTTCTCCTCCTTCTTCGTCTTCGTCTTCTTCGTTGTTTTCTGGTCCGCCTTTGCTATTTTTTGGTCTTGTTTTTGCAAGCAATGTTTTTGAGTTGTGATGATAGTCGTCTTCATCCTGCTCATCATGATCGCCATCAGCAGCATCACCAGCATAACCATAACCATAACCATAACCATAACCATCATCATCATCATCATCATCACCACGATAGCTCAGCCCCAAGACCACTCATTCAATACCGGGCGCCTGGCTTTGAATCCTACGCCCTTTTTTGTGATGTCTTGTTGGGAATCAATGCAGGCCTGACTCCTAGAACCACAGGTTCCCATGCTTGCTGGTCAACCCGCATTTTGATGATGAGAAAAAATCTGGTCAACGTCATGTTTGTTGCTGAAGCCAACATAATTCCAATTAAATCCCAAAGTATATCCAATTAAACCAACATAAATTAAATCCCATGACATCAGCTATATATATATAATTTATATATATATAATTTATATTTATATATATATATATAATATAGTACATATATATATATATATCTATCTATCCACATTGTTTCTCGAAGTTTCCCACATTTCCCTGTCACCTGAGTTGTTTTTGTCGTTTCGCCAAGCCCCAGGCAAGCAGCACGGTGTGGGCCGTTTGTGCAACGCCCAAGGGAGCCACCGTATGGCGCAGTCCTGGCCTGAGAGTCAGTGCAGGATTTCGCAGCCATCCATGGTGATTGTTTGATGGTCGAATGCCATTTTTTTCATGATGTGGGTATGGATCAATACCTATGAAAATACCATTTTTAGGGGGATGAACATCCATAAATCCCAGCTGTGACTTGATGTTCACTAGGTGCCAGGGTTTTGACCCATCCCCATGTTTGTTTTGATGATCATTGGGATGATATATCTATAATGATTCTGAATGTTGCTTTTTGATGGTATCCAATGTTTTGATTGACAAGAAATTTCAAACAGTACTTCTGTATAGTCATGTTCATAGTATATCTATGGATGTTCTTTTCGGTGTATTGATGATTAGACCCTACTTGCGGGTGCAGGACTGGGGTGAGTCTTCCAACCACCGTGTTTTTCCCCTGGCAAGCTATAGGGGTCCTTACTTCTCAGTGCGGTGGGGTTTTCAGTGTGCTGTCCAGTGCGGTGGCAAAGTTTTGGGAGCTGCGGCGAAGTTGGCCAGGGTGTTGCGCAGGTTGCTGTGCAGGTTGCTGTGCAGGTTGCTGTGCAGGTTGCTGTGCAGGTTGCTGTGCAGGTTGCTGTGCAGGTTGCTGTGCAGGGCGCGGAGGGTGCTTAACAAGGTACCTACTTGCGCCGGTCGAGAGTTCCACTATTTCCGCGACTGACTCACACGGCAGAAAAAATAACGTCTCTTATTTTTTTCTATCTGGGGCCTATGCCGGGGTTATTTGTTTGAACACAATTCTTGAGTAATACATGAGGAAATATATGATCGAGGATTTATCCCATCATTTAATGGTCAGCAATAAATTTCGGAGCTCCGATACCACCAGAGGATCACACCATTTCCGCGGCAGGTGGGAGAAGGGCGAGCGAAAGGCGTGGCTGGAGGAGGAGCAGAGCGGCTGATCAGATCCGCCGCACCGTTTCGTTTCACCGAAATTTTTGGCAGCTGGCGCCATGGGAGCAACAAAGCATGGTGAGCCAAGGCTTTTCAAATGTTGGGAAATGCTTGAAGGTCAGCATAGACCAACATGGATTTGTGTTTTTATACTGTATATACGGATAAACGTATGTTTATATATATATAGAATTTGTAATTGTTATAATTATATATTACTAATATTACCATATATATATATACACATGTACATACACCAGGATTGCTGAAGGTGATTTTCCGTTTTCCCATTAGGTATATAATCTACTGAGACTCAGACATGAAGAGCCGAGGGGCTGGAGACTGGGCGACGAGAGCTTCCAATGTGTTGCGTGCGGCCCATGTCGATGTGTACCTCTGTGCCAATGTGCCGAACAACCTCTCGAGTTTGAAAAGATATATGGAGGTGGCGAAGGTCATTGCGGAGTTTCATTGGATGATTTGTAGGGAATATCTGCGGACAATCAGCCAACATGGGAAATTGATGAAGACTCATCCAGTCATTCGGAAGAAACAATTGGCAGGAAGGGCGTTCTTTTTTTCAATGAATATGGTGTAGATTTTCCATCAAACAGTGCAACAGAACGCCCAAGTTGGACGGAATATTTGTAGATTTCAGATGGGAAGCATGCCAATGAGAGCCCATGTCCCCAAATTCATTTCTTGGGGAGGTGTCTTTTTGGTACATACTTATATACAATTATAGAATATTATATATATACATGTGTATTTATGTACATATGACATATCAATATTCATATATATATATATGTACATATATATACATGTATATATATATTTACATATATATAATTTACATATATATACATACAGATATACATACATATACACACACATATATATACATATACATATGCATATATATATATATACATATACATATGCACATATATATATATATACATACATATACATATATATATACACATACACACATGTATATGTATATATATATATACACATACACACATGTATATGTATATATATATATATACATACATATATATATATAC
>Ga0126342_10021002_pt1 | contig 10927 bp, 10 predicted proteins | sample Cyp1metagenome_FD_92528 | JGI IMG/M metagenome (GOLD analysis project Ga0126342, IMG submission 92528) | Coral microbial communities from Lord Howe Island, Old Settlement Bay, Australia - Cyphastrea 1 metagenome | ecosystem: Host-associated > Invertebrates > Cnidaria > Coral ... | reverse complement strand
TGGTTGAGGTCCGGCAGGGAACACTGGGCGTGGATGGTCGTGGTTGAGGTCCGGCAGGGAACACTGGGCGTGGGTGGTCGTGGTTGAGGTCCGGCAGAGAACACTGTGGATCGCGGATCGCAGATCGCAGTTGAGCAAGGACGACGAGGACGACGAGGACGACAAGGACGACAAGGATGACAAGGAGGACGAGGAGGAGGAGGACGAGGCAGGAGGAGGCCGAGGAGGCGGAGGAGGAGGAGGAGAAGGAGGAGGAGGCAACTGACATAAAATCTAACAACCCTCACCTGGCAGGTGGGGAAAAAAAACAATGAACTCACGGTACCCTAGGATTAATTTACACAAGGGACCCCCCCATTAATATATGATAACAAATGGTAATTTATGATAATCAATCATAATTTAAGATAATATATGATAATAATGATATTTTTTGACAATGTATGATAATACATGATAAAAATATGGAAAATATTTTAATATATGAAAAATGTGAAAATAATTGAAAATATATGATAATGTATGACAATGGCCTCGTTTCTCTTAGAGAACATCTTTTGTGCCTTGTTGGCATTTTGATCGCTCTGATCCGTGTCCAGCAGTGCATCTTCCAAAAAAGCCCCGCAGCAGCGGTGTGTGTGTGTGTGAACCATCTGGAGAGATGTAAAACTATGTAAAAGTTCTAATGTTTGATTTCCAGGCTTCTCAGTATGACCTTACTTCTTTTTCATTGCAATTTTCAGGGGGTAGCGGCAGATCACTTGGGACCGCCACCAACGAAGACACCTGTTTGATCTGGTGATACAGATTGGGGCGCCAATCTGCGTACCTGCACCAATTTTCCATTTCTCGTCCATGGCTTCCGGCTAAGCCAAGAACCGGCACGTCGATTTTCATTGTCATTTTCATTTGCATTCTCAACTTGAAATGGGGAAGGGTCTGCTTCCAATTTGATCAATTTCAGCACATGCTATGGCGTTGGCAGCTCCTTGATACTTTGTCGGGTCACTTCACCAACCCATTCCTGTCAGGTGTAATGGAAGTGTTTTTGCACGTGAGATGCATTCCACAACAAAATTCGCAATGACAATTCTGAGCACGTGTGCGTGTGTGTGTGTGTTTGCAGCTTTTGCAGCTTTTTATCTATAATCTGTATCATGTAAAACATGTACTAACAATATCATACAATTCTAAAATACATACTTCCCACAGCTTGGACTAGTAAACTATACTAGTGGGCAGTATCTAGCTTATTGTGAAAATCCTGTTTTCGTCGATGTTGGACATATCACGTGATTTCTACCCCCTCATCATCCTGGAGCAAGGGAACAACCCAACAACTACAGTAGGGAGATTCACTATCCCTGCTCGTTCTTCCGTCAAAAATTGCAAACTTTGATCTGCCCACAATCACAGATGGGATGTTCATCATGATATCCATGGCACAGTAGAAAGAAATCCCAAATGGGAAAAGAGACGCAATATAATGCGATATCATGATATCATGACTGACCCCAATCCGTGACATCATTTGGGGTTAAAATGGCCGAAATCATCCGAAATCCAGGTGGTGAACCTGCAAAACTGTGGACTTACCATGATCCCGGAGATCCCTCTTCCCAGGCAACACATGACATGAATCAGTGCCCTCCCTGATACCATTTTTCGAGTTGGCTGATGTTGGTTGATAGAGATTTGTTTAGGCATGATAACAGCAATCCCCATGAAATCAAACATTTTGGCACTGATATGGGATGGTGGATATACCGCAAATTCAAGTAGCCCCAGCGACAGAAAAGACAGTCGAATTTCTGGGAAAGCTCATTCCTGCGCGAGGAACTCAGTCAAGAATGAAAAAGGACGGGTCATGGTTCGTGAATATTTTCGCGATATTGCACTAGAGTGATAGACGATGATAGACGTGTGGTTGGTTGGAAACAACACATATACATCATATATATATAATATGTATGATGTATGTATATAGAACCACTACATTTAAAAAATCAGATGAGTCAAAATTGAGTACCCCTAAAATTGGATGCTTAATACTAAAAGAGAAGAGCATCTGCTGTCCCCTGGGCTGCATTTTCTTTTTTTCAAAGCCATCAGCCCATCAACCTTGGGAAAATCATCCAACTCATCATCATTCCATGTAGGGCCCCTGAGAAATAAGGTTGACATACCCCAGAGTAAGCCTAAATTTGCTCCAATGATAGTCCAAATAAATATAAATAAGCCCACTTCGGCCAAATTTGGTCTCGGCCAAAAGGGGATCCTTTCTCCTAGCCATTGCGGGTGCCTGGGCAGCTCTGCGCCTGCATCCTTCAAGACCTGGGTCATTGGGGATGACTTTGGTTTATGGCGTTTGAACATGGCTTTACCAAAAATATGCCTTTCTGGAAATGTGACTTCAACGATTTGTCGTAGCTTTTTCACATTTTGTTACCGACATTTTTTTTGTCTTTCCAGGCACAGCTGCATTGATTTGATGGACTGAAAACTCGCTAGATGATCATATAATACAATGCGTTGACTTGTCTATATAAAATTTGTGTATGTATACATAGATTATCATACAACTGCTCTTCTCATGAGTTTGACCATTGTAGAAATTTGTGTTCGCTCAACAAAGAGTGCTTTTGCCGACAAAGGGTTGAGTGATGAAACCATCTCTTTATGGGGATGACTGGGGTGGGAGGTCAGAATCTACAATACGATGAACTGAGCGGTGAATCCAGGGGAATCTCCACAAGTCACACACCGATGGAAGTTTTTGCCTAAAATGGGGCGTACAACTTGTTCAACCCAAGAAAATGATTTGAACATAGTATATATATTTTGCAAATCCTCACATCATCACTTTGCGCGTTCAACCATTAACAACGCAGCAGCTTCGCTCCACCCAGCAGCCAGCCTTCAAGGCCTCTTGATCTGTTACTTTCGCCTGAGCCAAATCGGGAAAACAGTCTGGTGAAACCCACAGGCACTTTCGCTGGCACCCATGGGGATGGATGATCCAGGTAACATGGTGTTCAAAATCAATACCCGTCCCGAGGGGCCAGGAACTTCCTTGGCCAATCTGTGGTGTTTTGTAATCTGCCCACAAATCAACTCTGTGACGTGTCCAAAATCAGCCCTTCTGGAGGTTCTTTCGGGGTCTCATACTCGATTTTGTGGTGGAAGCTTAGAAATACGCATCTAGTCATATAGTCCCATGCCCCCACCTCAATTACTCGGATCCGAACGTTCAACAAGTCAGGTACGAAACTACGCCACTATGGTTTTTGTGGGGGGAATGAATTGCTGTTCACCTGTGCTGTTAATGTACATGACTTCCTCTCTCTCTTTCTTTCTCTCTCTCTCTATCTCTTCCGGCTGCGTGCAGCACAAATTCATGTATATAATAGTCGTTGATCCAAACAATGTCATGTGGAAACAACCATTCTGCGCAAAACAGATCTTACTTTCGCAAATCTTTTACAAACTTCAAGTTCATTTTCCACGGGACCCATGTGCGGCAACAATGTCTCTCATAGAAAGACTAAGCTATCATAGGTACTTTGCATAATTGTGCTCATTTACTCCATGATAGCGTTGTAAACAGAAACATGCAGCTAGCATCCAGAATCCCTTCTCTCAACAGATTGCAGCATTGCGTGTTGGGCTTGTATGTGTATAAGGCATTATAAGGCTTCCTGGGCCATTCCCTCTTTCACTTTCGCGCGTTCATTCCCGAAACTCTGGGGAACAATCTTTGTGTTAAGCATAAGGCAGTTATAGTTTTCTATGTAGAAGTTATCCAGGATTCGTGATATTTAATTTTCGCAAACCGGTCATCGTAACTATAACTCCATACTTAAATTACAAAGCCCTGCAAATTATCCACATACAAATCACAAACCGCATAGTATGAGACAGAAGAGGATCCTGTTTGACAACATTCATTCTATTGCATTCACCGTTACACAAACATGTGGGTGCCCTTCCCAAAAAATGTCGTCGCGTAATATATGTATATTGTAAGGATACATGATATGTATATCACTGTATATCATATGGATATATGTTCCGGGCAAGATATCACTGGATCAAGTCATGTCGCTGGATGAATCCCAGCCATTCTTTCCAGCCTGGCAGCATCGACCGCGATATGGGGCTGTCCTAAAATGGGGGATACCCCAATAGCTGGATAGTTAAACAAATGGAACATCCTAAGGTTTAGTTTAGGACATCTCCATGTGTGTCATAGTCAAAACATGTTATAATATGGCTATATGTGCATGTGGTATTGTCATCCATCCCATAATGGGAATCCTTCTAATTGGCAACACATCATGAATTGATCCAAATTATGACGGTGGCACGTCTTGCTGAGACCCCAGGCCCCCAGAGATGTTTTTAGGACACAACTGACTAGCTGCAGAAAACATTCGTAGCCGTCGAGTGAAAGAAGTTCGATCACAGAACGTGAAAGGCCGAGGATGTTGAAATTACAGTAAGGCAAAACAAAACTTAGACCTTTATTAAACATAGAATATCATCTTTAACAGGTAAGCGCCAATTGCATTCTCAAATCCAATTTACATCAGTATATGTTGCTGATATGCGCTGACATTTCAACAACAAGCAAGGCCCTTGAGCCCTAGAGCTTTTGTAGTGTTCTTACCTGTTGAAGCTGTGTCTCCTTAAACTGGTCTGAGTCTATGCGTTTCAAAGCGAAAACGTTGCCTTCACCAACTTCCCGAGACTACAACGACTCCTTTAAAATGAATGAACAGCGAATGGTGAAGCTGAAATCTCCATACACCCAGGCCTGTGGAGCACGGCAGCAATATGTTCATAATTATATATATACGTATATCTATATCATGTATATATATATATATAATATATACACATGCAGTATATATATATATTTATTATGCATTATTTTATTCAATAATATATATATGTATAACTAATTATACAGTATATAATAGTATATATATATATATAATGATTATGCTGCGTTTACCCCCAAAAAGTGATGACCTCGAAGCTTTGAACAGAACATGATAGCAGTGGCCATGGGCTTTTTTCTCCATGGCACCTCTGGCTGATGATGTCGGCGGCGCTGTTGCCCATGGAATCCCGAAGCTTCACATCAGCTCCATGCTGGATCAGGAGTTGCATGACCTGCAGAAACAGATGGCTCTGTCGATGGCTCCATGGATTTTTCATGGTTTTTACATATGCTTTTACTACATGGAATCCAGAGTACCTCGAGGGATCGTAAAGTGATGTCTGTCCCTTCATCCCATCATGGGATAGTAACCGACCAGACTTAGATCTAATGGCCTCTTGATATACAATAACCCCAATCAAATTGGGAACGTAACCAGGGTGATAAGCAATTGTTTGTGTGCATACATGCGTGTATATATACATATATATATTATATTATTATTGTTATTATTATTATTATATATTTATACGTATGTATAATTGAACTTCGTGGAATGATCCTACAAGGGGGATCTTGGACCTGGGATGACCGAACTGTCCAGTACAGTACGGTTACCATGCCTTGTTATCCCCTTTTGCTGCTTGCTGCCCGGATTCCCAATATTTTCTGGGTCTTACCTTCATTTGCAGGTTAAATACCAAGCTTTGTCCCAGAATGTCCAAAAGGGCTAAGGATGGATTGTCACTACTATGGCAGGCGAACTGAATCAATTGTGTTGTCTTAGTCACCTTTGTAATTTCATTCACTCTGAGGAGTTTGCCCAGTTAATGGGTATGTATGACTCAAGAAGGTTTGATAGAGATAAGCTCGACAGGTCAGACTGATACAAGTTGGTTTGATAGAAACCACTTATGATGACGCAGAGAGAACATATATATATAATATGATAAAGGTCAGCTTGATAGAGGTTGGTGGAGGAGGAGGACGAGGAGGCCGGGATGTAAAGGACAAACAGAGAATCCCACACGGTGATGTGGAAAAAAGGAGAATAGCGGACACAACAATCATTGGATACTTGTTGTACTTACCATCAACATGTCTTTGGGCCAAGGAAAACTAAGCCAGCCCCAAATACACGTTGTTTTTTCCCGACAAAACACACATTCTTGCAGGCTAAAACCATCTAAAGGCCCAAATTTGCCTCTGCACTGCAGAAGGCTTTGGCTGCGCACACCAGTGGCGGCTCCATGGAATGCTCGAAGAATGGAAAACGTGGGACCTGGCGTCACATTGCTGGCGTTGCTGGCGTCCCATGGGATGGGTCAGCTTGGAATGGGATTCCTGCTCTTAACGTATGAGCTGTGGTTGCTAAGGTTGCATGCTGCCAAGAGCAGGAGTCAAGATGTCTCATATTAGTTATCGTCTTCAAAGAATAGAAGAAGGAAAATCAAAAGACAAAATGCGGCATTAAATGATTCCATGACATTGAATCATGAATCAATTGATTGGTTAAGGGAAATTTTAGAGGAACGTTGGTTTCCTATAGTAATTATAGATTATAGGTTTTCCCTTAAACCAATCCATTGATTGAACCAACTGATTACACAGTATCCTTGGGTCATTCCTCAAGCAATCTGTGGGCTGCTGGACCTCAAGAAACAACCAACTCTGCAAAGCAAATGCACTCTCATAGCCATGAGGTCTGCTTTCAGGTCCAAAAAAAATCAATGTAGCAAATGCCATACCTGCTGGTATGCAAACCTGGCAATGGAAAATACTGCCTAGAACTTATTTACTAATAAGATCTCATTCATTAGATCCTGTTCCCCATATTTCAACAAATGTTCTCATGAAACACGGACAAACATGTTTTGGCATCTTTGATTGCCAAAGGGTCCCCTTTGCAAAGAAACGATAATGTGTTTGGGAAACTCTCAGTAGCTCCGAGTAGCTCCCCATTTGTATCAAAGGAATCTTATGGATTCACAAAAATAAAAAGTTCGGCCAGCTATTGGATCCAGCTATGGGTATGATTCCCATTGATTCCACGAAACCTAGCCATGATTCCAGGGTCACGGTGAGGTCCCTTTTTTACCCAGGTGGATACCATTGGATACCCCGGCACCTCAGGGTCTTCCACCAAAAGTGCCTGAAGAGCCCTGCAAGTTTCAGCACCTGGGTCTTGCAAATGCAGGGTAAAATAAACACATCTGACTGAGGAAACGGATTGCAGGAGGAAAATAGATGACAAGTATTGAACAGTATTGTTATTTTTTTTCAAATTCAAACGCGTTCAAACCAGAAACCAGCTGGGGTTGGCTTTCAGAAAAATGGAAAAAGTGGTTTCAATCCCACCAAGATGCACCGGATCCCCCAGGATCCACCGGGCTGCCAAACTGTCTGTATTCGCTTGCAGAACCTGACAGAAATTTCATCTGAAACTGAGATGGAACCAAAATATACCAAAATCAAACACAGAAAACAGAAATCTAGCCAAATCTTGCCAAATGGCACAAATGTCCAATGAAGTTTAGAAGTCAAACTTCCGACAATAAATATGGACAGATGGAAAAGCGGTGGGAAGAATCTCGTTTTGTTTCACCGTGGCCGATTCTTCAAAATCCTTGTAACAACGCCCTGAGTTTGACGTGTTAAGCACTAAAGCCGGCGGTTCAAACCCGATGCCTCCACCACATTTCCATATAATAGAAACCTTCAAAAATGATGCAGAAAGTCAAACCTATGCAATACTGGTACTAAATGGGTATGGATCAAACTTGCCTAGATAAATGGATGGTTAACACTAAAAGTAGACTAACATCTGTGGTCCCTCAAGTCTTTAATTTTGATCGAGGCTTCGTCACTCGCCTTCATCAAGGGTGGAGCTGCGGCTTTCTTGGGTGCCCCTGGGGGAGTGGTCGGTTCGCCTCAAGCCCGTGGCTGGCTGGGAAATCCTCGAACTAAATGGAGGTTCTAATATGTTTTAGTGAGAACATCATCTATACAGGATTTACCATTGCTGTGTTTGATTACCAGAGGGCAAGTCCGGAGAAGTCCGGCAAGTAGTATGGTGACATAAGTGAACGCCCGAAATTAGTCTAGCAACCCACATCCCTGCTGTTTTCCAAACAAAATGAACCGAATATATAAATGTGACTTCTTTTGTCCCCGACTTCGGGGAGGGTTGTTTAACATTATATAAGGGGAAGGGATTAGATTGAATTCATTGAGTTCTTGATTGTTGTATCTTCCTTCTGAACCTCAGACTTGGTCATGTGATTCAACGAACACTCAGTGAATCGCTCCCAAAAGTTCTCCAGCATCAAAAGCCCATTCCAGCACCTATGCACCTATCCCCTATAAATGGGGTCTGATGGGAAAATGACACACACACATATATATATGTATATCTGTATATATATATATTATACATATTTATATTGATATCCATCATCTTGGTTAATGAGAGATGCAGTTTCTCAAGCATAGTATCAATATCTCCAATTGGCAGCAAAAAACCTTGAATACCAGACCGCACCTCTCCAGAAAAATCATAATTTAAAGGGAAAGTTCCAGAAATTCAAACATTTTTCGAAACATGGGGGGTTCCTAGATTTGGGATCCCAAACATGGATGGTGATGGAAAAACCTACGATAATTGGATGATAATTAGGGGTAGCCATAGGAAACCATCCCGTGATCTTCAGCTCCCGGCGTGCCACACGTGGCGTCTGAAAGCCATCATCCTCACACGAATACTCCGAACTGTGGTCAGGTCGAAAGGGGTCAAAGTAAAAACCAATGGAACGGTGAAACCCCCCTCACAAAGATCAAAGTTGGTAAAATCCCAAAAATAATGATACCCTCTGGTAAACTAACATAGCTATTGAAAATGGCCATTTATAGTGGATTTTCCCATTAAAAATGGTGATTTTCCATAGCTATGTTAAATTACCAGAGGGTAATAAAGGCATATGACTTTCCAATCTGTTTGGGTGGTAAAAACGTCAGCACATGCTTTATCTCAGAGCCCCGCCTCTTCGATGCCAGGGACAAAGGAATCCTGGAAGGTTTTATGGAATCAAAAAAGCGACTAGGTATGTATTAGGTATCAGGGTACAATAAGTATTGGTGTAGTTATATATATGAAATATGCTATACTTGTTTTATTGTGAAGTTACTAGAACTATTTAATGGAGATGGTAGTTAACCTGTTGAATCCTATTCTTGCATATTCTTATTCTCTAATCGGATTCCGTCAGCAAAAGCAACCTAAGTTTCGCCCAAAGGTGACCTAACTGGATCGAGGTGTTACTGGAAGATGTACCAAGCATTCCCAGCAGGTGAGAGTCTCTTCGAGTAGATGCTTTGTGATGGCTTGATTCATCCAAAAAATATTGCATTACAAGTTGGGTCGAGCATCTCAAACTAGAGCTGTTGGGTTGAAAACAAAAAAATATACAAGACATTTTCAGACATTTTGATACATCAAATCCCCGCAAGGATACGGATGGATACGGTAACTTCCAAATCGGTAATGAACGAGCAACAAACCTCACGATGTGATCATCCCCTTGACGGTCAAATAGACCATATCCATGTGTCATATATTATCCATATGTCAAATATGATAATTTATGTATATAATATATATATATGTATATATATATATATATATGTCATGTCATAGATTTTCGCCAATCAACCCCAGTAATCCTCAGTAAATCCGTCACCGATCCCCAAAGACCGGCCCATCTCGGGGGGTGAACCCACTGCCTGGATATGTCGTAAGTTCATCTCCTAAGAGCTGACGAGTTTCAACATCCAATGTTTTTTTCATTGTTTTTTTTAATGTGTTTTTCCATTTTTTGATTGACATCATCCAAGTTCTGTGGTTTACTGCCTCTGTGTTTTAGCGTTTTGTTTGCTTTGATGGGTTGTATGAAGGAATTGACAAGTGGTTTTTAGCAGCTAGTAGGTGCAGCCTACCCACATGGGTCAAACGATGAGGTATTTAGTCAAGCAACGATCCAAAGAGCCGTGGCGAGGACAATTGACACAAACCCGGGAATTTGAAGAAAACCAAACATGCCTAACTGTTTGTAATCTCCATTTGTGAGTACCTTTTTGACGCCCGAAATCGGAAAACGATGTCGGGACGAGTTCTCTAGCACTGAAAGGATCAGTTCCCCGGCCCGCTTTCTGCTCCACATTGCTACACATATTAGAGAACCGTATGAGCCACGGAGTCTCAGATCAAAGGGAAACTCCGGAACGCTGCCGAGGGTCTGGTCGACCAAAGTTGCTGAGACTCAGAGAACCCAAACCAGGAACTGCCCAGAAAAGGTGATCCTCAGCCGCAATATGTGCGGGGTCTGCGAGTCTGCGAAAAATCACAGTGACGAAAAGTGCTGGAATTTTTCATGGGATAATTCAATTTCTTTTGAAAGGGGTAAACACAATCATGCCTTTTCACATGGAGGTTTCCTAAAATAGCAAGTCATCCATTCCAAGGTAATTTTTCATTATAAACCATCCATTTTGAGGTACCTCCAAGTATGGAACCCCGCACATGGATGAATAAACCTCAGTACCATGGGCCACCAGGCATCTTCGAACAACTCTTGAGGTCGTGCTGCCGACCTGGAAAGAGCAGCGACCGTGAGGGTGCCGTCGGACACTGTGATATGCTATAGATATATACTGATACATAACATATTTAACACTATGAAACATATGAAAAAATGTATATATATATATATAGATGTGTATATATGTGTATAGATATATGTATACATGTAAATATATATACATATATATATATATACACATATATATATATATATATGCATATATATATGCATTATATGTAAACAAATATGTATATATATATGCATTAAATGTATATTTACATGTATATATATATATGCATGTATGTACATATGTATGTGTATATATATATATACATATATATATATA
>Ga0126342_10021001_pt1 | contig 10927 bp, 13 predicted proteins | sample Cyp1metagenome_FD_92528 | JGI IMG/M metagenome (GOLD analysis project Ga0126342, IMG submission 92528) | Coral microbial communities from Lord Howe Island, Old Settlement Bay, Australia - Cyphastrea 1 metagenome | ecosystem: Host-associated > Invertebrates > Cnidaria > Coral ... | reverse complement strand
TTAACCATCATTAGCCATCATTAACCATCATTAACCATCATTAACCATCACTAACCATCGCTAACCATCACTAACCATCACTAACCATCACTAACCATCATTAACCATCATTAACCATTATTAATCATTATTAATCATGGAATTCCCCATGGAATTAGCCACCAGGGAGACCCATCTGATAGCCACCAGGAATCTTTCCACCTTCACGGAATCCTTGAATGCCATCAGCGAGGTGGGCGATGAGGGCGGAATGGTGGGGATACCCGAAATGTGGAACCCAAAGGGTTCTCTATGAAAAAATAGCCCCAACAATGCGACTTTAATGAGATGTTAATGGTGGTTTTTCATGGATTTTAACCATATGTTAATGGCATTTGGATGCATTTGGCCTCTCCAATTCACAGTTTGACCCTGAAAGTGGCAAGTTTTTAGTGGAAACTCATCTTTCAAGCCCCGATTGATGGCAGTGTCTACAGTATGTTCAATATCTTGGAGAACATTCAACAATTGCATAAGATTGCCACGTTTTTACATATATATATATATATGTATATATATACACGTGTATATATATATATACAGTAATTTTACCCTGGGATGATATGGGGGTATATTTTGTTTTCAGAGGGAATGGCTTAGTAATAATATGGGGATGGATGAATCAACCTACGTTTTTTTCGATATGGAGGGACGAACATTCAGCTAAACCAGCTATAGGGCTGACGGGCTTCCAACTTTGACCAGTGGTTTTTCTGGTTTGGAGCCAAATCCCTTGTTGCTGAAAATTCCCGTGTCATGAAAGGTGGCTGGAAAATTCCCGAACTATCCATGGAGGTACATCGTTGGGAAAATCATGGAACTCAATGGTGGCGTTGTCAATGCCATGGTTTGAGTACCCGGTAGAGCAATGTCCTAAGATGACCTGGATATACCTGGCAGTAGTATCCCTCATTTAATGGAAATCTCCAGGGAAAACCACCAGGGGGACCCCCGGCGAATGCCCAAATCCACTGGTCAATCATCAATCCCCATGAAAGATGGTCGGCTGCCACCTGCGGCTTGAAATCACTATTTTTTCCATGATTTCAGGATTTCAGGTGGTTTCTCACAGATATTTATGGATGCATTTAAGTGTCCCTATATTTCGTTGGATAACTTAGATTTGCTGAAGATGATGTTTATTTCATGTTATCTCCAGGTAAATCTGAGTAAATCCACCAAATTTTGGGCAATTGGGTATATGTGTTGCTCCTCTGTGGTCCCCTTAAGCAAATTGATCAGAATTTTGGACCTTCTCATTTGTCCGCAGATCATTTTCGAATAGGAAAGAACCATAGAATTCCATTTCCCATATGCTCCATGTATGGCCTGGTATATTTACCGCAGCATAACTGGGTGATTTTGTGGCAAATGTTGGGATACATATTGCAGCACCATGGTTCGCACATATGGTTTTTACCCTCTGGTAAACATACAAAAAACTATGGAAAACCACAATTTTTAATGGGAAAACTCACTAGAAATTGCCATGTTCAATAGCTTTTTGTATGTTTACAGGAGGATAACTAGTAGTCAAAGGTCATTTTCCAGCGACGTATCCCAGGTGATGGGATTCGTCTGATCAGAGGATTTCCCCATGCCATGCAGCAATTTCTCATATTTTCGCAGATCTCAATGATCTCGGAGGGTTACAGGATGGTGCCCCCCAGTGATGTGAACGTTGGTTTAGATTCACCCCATGAATACTATAGTTATATCTGCCATAAACCATAGTGAAATGGGAGTTATAAACCAACTTAGCTAACGAACTGGGGCACCACCTTGTAGGAGATTCTCCCATCTCCGCTTTCCCAAGGCCCCAAGGTTTCGATTCTGAACCCTAAACCCATCGGCCCATGGGTCAGGACATCGCTGGGGGAGTGAATCCTAGACATCGCTGGACCGAGTTGCAGGAGGCGATGGTTTTGATCCATCGCTTTCCCCCTGGGGATTTCGTGAAGACGGTGCTGTGATTTCATCCCCAGGATCTTTGTAGAAATATTTAGGGGCATGGATGGTATGAAAATGAATGTTTTAAGACCCAATGAATACACTCAATTCATTTTCGGCGAGTGATAAGACAACATGTCGTGATCTTTTTTGCGGCATCTTTTTTTTTGGGGGATTGCAAGAAGCTAAGTGTAACATACTGTAACTGTTTTTGTTTCATGGGTGTGTCTGTAGTTGGATGGTTTTGTGACAGCAACTTCTGGCTACTCAAGCAGCCGATCATAAGATCTTATTTTGGATGAACTCTGACGCCCCAAAAGATGGAAATGTGATGAACTTGTGAAATCTTCCTAAAGTGCGTGGGATTGCGTATTTATATCATATATACATATACTGTATACTATACATATATATATATATGTATATATGTATAGTATACAGTATCATACCATGAAAGCCAATTGACGATGGTGTCAGGTGAAGACGAGGACTGCCGCCAAAGCCAAGTTGCTGGTCCAAGCTACGTGAAATCTGGGTGGTTTTTCATGGGAATATACTATGAAAGTCATGGAGGTTGTTCATGGTAGTTTTCTATATTTTACAATTAAAATTCCGTTAAATCCCAAAGAAATATAAAAATTACATGAAATCCCATTAAATCCGATTAAAAATGGGTGGTTTTACTCAGAAATAGTAGGGACTAGGGGGGTTCGAACATGGGAGTAGTATGGGAGTGGTATTGGAATGGTCCCATGAACCAGGGGGTCCCTACTTCCACAAAGAAATTACATGAATATGATATAATATGATATAATATCTAGTTGGTGGTTTGGAACATGAATTTTATTTTTCCATATATTGAGAATGTCATCATCCCAACTGACGAACTCATATTTTTCAGAGGAGTAGGCATACCATGGCATACCACCAACCAGATATCTATAATTATAGTATCCATTATTATTGGAAATCATCTACCAGTAACTATATAGGAATTATTGTTATATCCCAATAGTTAAGTCTTAGCATTTGTTTAACAATACAAGAATAATATCTATATTGGCCATTGATATTACAACTGAAGTAATAGTTGTAATCATAAATTGATTATCATTTAAACAATACTATACCCTATATCATCAATATGTTACCAATACAAATGACAATACAATGGTTTTACAATACTCTATGATACGACATTATTATAACAATTATATTGATCCCTCATAAATATAGGTTCCGAATACGGATCATATTTATCATATCAAATAATAATATACAAATATATATATATACAGTCTTACGACCTTGAGATGGGCCATCACTATCATTTCATATATCAATCTGTATCATATGTCATATTATATTTTCGGATTTTCCGTGAAATAAACCATCTATTTTGGGGGTATTCCCATTTATCGAGCCACCCCGAAATATATACCCTGCTTCTCCAAGGCCAAGAGCAAGACGACCCTCCTGAACTGCTGCGTAGAGGTCACAACAGGTCAGCCATCACGAGGTGCAGGTTTTTAACCAGGGAAACAACTCACCAAAAAGGTGATAGATTAAGGGTGTAACCTATAGTTCTAAAAAGTGATGGGTTTTAATAGGATTAAGGGGTAAAAACATGATAAACAATTGTATTTTGAGTGATTTTCAATACTTTGATCAATGAAGATTTGAGAAAAATTGACCAACATCAGCCAGCAAAACTGGGTATTTCAACGAAAATTGCTAGGTCCCAGGTCGCAATTTTCACTGATCATTGATATCCCAGCCAGTTGTTCAAAATTACTTGAGTTATCTAACCAACAATGAACTTTTTTTAGCTTGGGATTCAAATGGTTCCATCACTTGGGATTCAGATGGTGACCCTTGGTGAAAAACCACCAGTCACAACATATTTTATTCCAAGTTCTGTTGACCAAAATAGATCCATTAATAACAGCTGCTATACAAAGTCAAGGACACATGTAAAAAAATGATTGTTTCAAATACTTATCAATTCTAAATGTGATATACTTATCAAATCTAGATGTGATATACCATGATATACCCCAAAAACCAAACACATTGGATTTATTCAGCCTTGTCTCCTGCAGACACCTGGCGTCAATAAGTAACAAAGGGTCACAGGGAAGAGACCTGTGGCACTTCGAAGGTCAAAAAGCTGCAGGGTGTCGCTTGGGTTCATAGTTGAATACCTACCTTCCCGTTTCATCATGTGTCTGTCTGAAAATGGAGGGAATAGATGGGAAGACGATGATGAACTTCATCGAATTTGGGGGTATGATATTTTCAATCACCAGGTGTGGATTCCAAGATGGAGAAGAATTACCCTCTGGTAAAAAAGAAAAAACTATGGAAAATCACCATTTTCAATGGGTAAATCCACTATTTCTATGGCCATTTTCAATAGCTATGTTAAATTACCAGAGGGTATCCAGTGTTGTGGCAATTTGAAGTTGGAGAATGATGATCAAGCACAAGAGTTCGTGGCGTCGTATCCTATAAACCGCCATGGCATGCCATGGCAACTGGGAACTGCCTCCTCCTGGGGAAAGCATCGATCAGACAATAGATATAAACTAGGTCAATCTTACATGGATACTTTAATCCTTTAGTCTTTTGGTATTAATGGGAATATCTACGTTCACCAGCAAAGAATTTGTCATTTTTTGCAGGGTATCTAAGATTGGCAATGTAAACAGACAATTACCATTTGCCCTGTTTGATTCCGGGAGGCGGTTCCCGGCATCAGTTTGGATGACCCTCTTGGTGATCCGTATGGTGGTGAAAACACGCTTTGGACGACAGCTGGTGGTTTGAACTACTCCTAAATCTATGCCCAGAAACGGAGATTGTCGTTCAACATTATATATATATGGCATTTGCTGTTTTATGAGCGACCTATTTATTTGTCAAACCCCGTTGCTTGATACTTGAGATTCCAAAGAAAAGTGTTTGGTGTCATATCCTCATTGACAACAGCTCTCTGCTGATGTTCATCAGATTTTATGTCGTGCCTTTATGGTCTGTGATATTTTGGCTGCAGAAGTGAGCTGGCAGCGTGGAAGGGATCGCGCTTGGTTTCAGTTCGGTTCGCCGTTTTGTGGTGTTCGAACATGGCGCGAACGACTGCCTGAGCGAGACGCAAGTTACCCCACAGGCTGCCCGGGTGGGACATGGTGGGTTAAGGCTCCGTGGCACACAGCTATCCATGTCACGTAGCACATGGCATTGGGGAGCTTATGGAAGGCTTCCATGAAATTCTGCAGAATATATAGTAGCCCACTCCTTGGAGATAATCATCCGAGATTATTTGATTTCAAGCATGGCTGGTGACCACTTGAATCATTGCAACAGTAGGCTCTTTTTACGCACTTTCTTGGATTGGTTTACGAGAAAATCTTAACCGGAAACCATCGATTTTCCCATGAAATATGGGCTTTTCCTCTAAACTTTCCCGTGACAACCAATCCATTGGCGTGGCTTTCCAGCGTGGCATGGCCCCCAGGTGATGGACGCCCTGTGGGCCGCGTTCCAGGCAGCCAAACACAAAAAGCAATGGGCCACAGCTGTGCCGAGGACGCAGTGGGGGGTTCAACCCATATGGCCACCAGGGGTCCTAAACATGGCATGGGCGCATTTAAGCAACAAAGTTATGGTGGTTAATGATTAAATAATCCTGGTAATAACGCTTAAATACCATTCTATAAACAAATAATGGCTAATAATGGTTATATAATCATGGCTAATAGCATTTCACGGGGATACCATGGCGTTGGCGGTATATTGGGATGCACAAGCAGGGGGCAATGTCATTGGCAATACCGGGCCGATGCAACCATCAAAAACATGGTTTTTTACGTTTTTGATGTGGATGAATCAACTTAAACATGGACTGAGACTCCTTCTGACATAATTGCAAGTTCAATGCTTTGACCCGTATGTGGTTATGGCGAGACTATACTGGTGGATATTCGGCCCTCTGGGGAATGAGTGAAGAAGGCCGGGAAATTACATTTTTACATACATCAAGTAATATAGAGCATGCAAATCAGAGAAATAACATATATGTAAAAAGATAATTAGAACGTTTAGTTCGAAAACTTCCGAGTTACGGACGATTCTCATGGTTAGCATTCCCATCAACATGTCAACCACATCATCATGTCAACCATTGATCATGAAGTAGTTGGGAAGTGTAACATTTCGGCCGAACATGAATTTGTAGGTGAAAACACTCTCGGGCGCGAAACCCGGTGTTTTTTGTGTGCTTTTCAGGGTAACGTAGTCCTGATATAATGGCCTGCATTTTTTGACATAATTATAGCATTATTTTCTTGCAAACAACACGGGGAAGTAAACAGGGGATGAGGTTTCTTGTTCCCTGGTTTTGTCACGAACGGTGCCTCAGACATCCTCAAAGCCAGTCGGGGATTGCGGTTGTACCTAGACATGTTGTCCAATACTGGTTGGTGGTTTGGAACATTTGTTATTTTCCCCAATAGTTGGGATGATCTGACTATTTTTCAGGGGGGCTGAAACCACCAATTAGAATACGTCATGATAAGAATTCCCATCATGGGCTGGATAATGGCTGGATGACCATAAGACATATACCATGTTTTGACCATGACACATATGGGATTTATACACCGCAATTTCACAATTCCAACAATTCGGGCATCTCCTATTTTGAGACAACCCATATTTTGATGGCATTGGGTACGCAGCGCATTGCCCGACCCGTGTCATCAGAAGATGCATTGTGGCAGGGCATGGGGGGACATATACGAATTGCAACAACCATTCAATCGATATTTCCGTGGTTTTTTTTTGAGGTAGCTGTAGCCTTCAACATCCTTCAACATGGTATTCTGCACATAAGGAAACCAGACACCTCTCGTGCTTTTATTCATCAACAAATCGTTTGAAACACAAGGTAATTTTGGTTTTGTCCCGTTATTGTGTTCAAGTCCTTCGGCCCTAGACCCCAAGTTGGTGTTGAAACGTGTTGAACATCTCCGGCTGAGGTGCATTTATTGGCACAGATGGAAGCACAGCAACGTCGCCCCAATGTGGTCATCTACAGCACGGTGATCAATGCATGCGAGAAGGCTGCCAAGTGGACGCAAGCCTTGTGTTTGCTCACTGCAGCTGGAACGTCTAGCGTTGAAATTGACGTGATTCTCTGCACCGCTGCCATGGGTTTCTGGGTTTCTAGTGAGGGTGGAATCGATTTCTTCCCTTTCCATCCCTTTCCCTTTCTTCGTATCTCGGTTCTGGCGATAGGATTCAGAATACCCAGGCTAGGCGTAGGTTGTTTGGTACCAGCCAGGCTGTTCATGTCTGTTCTCCAGGATGAACCAGCCTGATGGTCCTGTTGGGATGTTTGGGTTCTGACAGTCTGGACTGTGTCTTGGATGGCTAGAAACTATAGCAAACCGAATTGTTGGGAATCCCTTCCTTTTTGACATTACACTGTATTTCTGGAAATTTGGAAAATATTGGGCATGTAATTATGATATGCGCGTTTGTTTGAGGTTGAACATATGTTCGCCACCCACGATGCACCAACGTATTTTCCCGACCATGCATTCTAGGTGGTTTCCTTCGTCACTGTGCAAGGTTCGTGCGAGAAGGCTAGTGCGTGGCAAGCGGCGCTTTCTCTGTTCGACTCATTGCAAGGCAGGACGTTTGTTGAATCAATGTTTTTGTTGGCAATTCATAGGGGAAAATGGGCGGAGGGTACAACAAATTGGGGATTAAAAGAACAATATGATTGGGAATTAGCTGAATTATCATCACAGCAAAATAATCAGTTGACCTTCTAAAAATGGGGAAAATGATCAACCAATTGCAAAGTTTTTTGCCGAAACATTGGGTTGTGTCAGTAATGATTGTGATGGGGATGTTGAGGTTCCTTACACATCACTGGTTGGTGGTTTGGAACGTGAATTGTATGTTTCCATATATTGGGAATGTCATCCCAACTGACGAGCATTTTTTTTCAGAGGGGTAGGTATACCCCCAACCAGCATCAAGTTCAGGACTGGCGCTACCATCAGGTTGACCACAGATTTTGATCAAAGATCCATGGATATGCTTGGTATCATGCTTTGGTTTGACTGGGGACAGTCTGTATTTTTTTGGGGGGCACCCAAGAACAAGTCCAAAGATGAAGATGTTTACCCTCTGGTAAACTAACATAGCGAGCTGGAAAATCACTATGTTTAATGGGTAAATCAACTATTTCTATGGCCATTTTCAATAGCGAACTGTTAGTTTACCAGAGGGTAATAGAATTTAACAACATAAGATCCTTTAAAGTCATCCAACAGCCACGAAGCTCACTGTGGCCCCCCATCCCCCGATCCCCATCACCAATCCCTCGAGGTCGGTGGTTGCAGCCTGATATCAGGTCCTATGGCCTTGCGCTCCGCGCCTGCCAGACGTCACAGCAGTGGCAGCAGGCGCTGCTGTTGCTGTGGCGTGCAAAAAAAAAAATGTTACAACTGATGCTGGGATGGTTTTGATATGGTTTGAGTGTGTTGAGGATGGTTCAAGTCCGATTTTATACATATATCTATCATTATATACCTAGACCCTCCGTTTGTACCCATAAAAACGGTGTATTTTTACCTCATACTTGATATACTTGTAGCATCTTGTAGCATTTTGCAGGGTATGAATTTTGGAGGCTCTAGATGGATCATGATAGATCATGATAGATCATGATAGATCATGATAGATCATGATAGATCATGGATCATCAAAACATGATAGATCATCATTAACCCTTAATTTTCATATGGGCTATGGATGCTATGGTCATCCGAAGCGCTGCACAATTTTCGGCTCGGGATGACCTAAGGAATTCGATCGTTTTGAATTCGGCCATCAGTGCAGCTTGGGCGATGACGCCGCGTGTTTCACGCGATGATGTGGCGGACCGGGCATGGAGGGAGGTCGAAATGTTATGAAATCTCCGGATGTAGATAGGATCAGATAAGATGATATGAACTGAGATAGATAACTGTTCTATCTTCGGGAAAGCAATTGGTTTAGAAGGGTATACTTAAGAATGAAGGATTTGGGGCATGGAGGGATGTCGATTTTTGGTGAAGAAGGACAGCCTTTGACCAGCAGAAGACTACGGGTCCAATGGGTACCACGTTTCAGTGGCAAATGTGGCAAGATCGTGTTAGCACCTGAAAGCAGAAGCCGAGAGCCTAGAGGGAACTCACGATTCATATAGTATACCAGTTTGGTGAGAGAAGACGATTCTTGATCCTCAAACTGGCACCGTCTGATTCTTGGTGAAGTTTTTGGGGATCTCAAGGTGTGGGAGTGTCCATGGTGAACCAAAGTATCCATGTTACTTCTGTATCTACTACCCTCTGGTAAATAAACATAGACCCTGAAAATCACCCATCTTTAATGGAAACTAATCTTCCAACCTCGTTTTCTACCAGGGTTCAACTGTTAATTTACTGGAGGGTAAATGGTTTATCCAAAGATTTGCAAAGTATGTATATATATATATCAGGATCATCCACTTGTCAGTATGTGAAGCAACATGAACCATGATGATCCATCATGTACCACAGGTCACTGAAACCTAAATTTTAGCATTGATTAGCCAAAATCACCTTAAACCACTCAGTGTTTTACCATGATTGTGTGTAAAAATGGTTATACAGTTATACCTGTATACGACATTATCAACTGGCCATTCTCTCAAAAGGGAAAATGATGATTAAATATGATTCACCAACATGTTTCATGGATTCAATGATGATTCAACAATATTTGTCATGGATTTGATGATGATTCACCAATATGTTTCATGGATTCAGTTTTTTTTAACCCTCTGGTTATTCAACATAGCTATGGAAAATGGCCCATTTATAGATGATTTTCCCATTAAAACCTCCATTTATAAGGGATTTTCCAGTTCGCTATGTTAAATAACCAGAGGGTAACTTTTACATGTTTCCAGGATGGTAGTTCTTACTAAGGCATGTGGAGACGCGGCGCAGTGGCAAAATGCCATGAGGCCAGTGTATACCACCTGGTAAACAAACATAGCTATTGAAAATGGCCATTGAAATAGTTGATTTACCCATTAAAAATGCTGATTTTCCATAGTTTTTTGTATGTTTACCAGAGGGTATACCCTCTGGTAATTTGTTACAGATTGCCATTGGAAAGTGATTCAATGATACTTTATGGTGATACATAGGTATTGAACCAAGAAAAATGGGGGATATTAATGAAATATATTCTGCTAATTTGTTACATAGCTATACAACATGGCCCATAGAAATAGTTGATTTACCTATGAATAAATAGTGATTTTCCAGTTGGCTATGTTAGTTTACCAGAGGGTATCCGCAGATATCTTGAGGATAACATCCTTTAACCATGGATATTTCATGGGACATTAGATTAAACGTATGTATATCCAACTCGATCCGATATTTGTGTGTGTGTGTGTTTGAAAACGTGTTTTCCATAGAAACCATGTTATTTTGCTACGGAAGATTGTGAGAAACCCTTGGATTTTTGGGTACCGTGTGTTCACACCAGACCCAAGTGAGCAGTTTCAAATCAGATTTTACCCGTTCATACGGCTGGGATGATGGGAGAAGTGTGCTGTCATTTGTGTTTCTGGATTTCTGGCTGAAACTCTCCCAACAAAAAAGTACAAAAAAAGAAAATGCCTCTAATATCAGATACCCCGTATGGGCCCGAAATTTTCAGAAATCAAGATTCAAACCAGGCGTTCTAGGGATGTTTTCTATGTGAACGGGGAAGGCATGTTCCGGACTGTGGCAAACTTAAGGATGGTTTCGGCCATGTTTTTGGGATCGTCATCAGCTCTTTCTGGCCTCCCCAATTGGCCCTGCTTGGTGTCTCATCCCACTTA
>Ga0126342_10021000_pt1 | contig 10927 bp, 9 predicted proteins | sample Cyp1metagenome_FD_92528 | JGI IMG/M metagenome (GOLD analysis project Ga0126342, IMG submission 92528) | Coral microbial communities from Lord Howe Island, Old Settlement Bay, Australia - Cyphastrea 1 metagenome | ecosystem: Host-associated > Invertebrates > Cnidaria > Coral ... | reverse complement strand
ATTGTCCGTCGCTATAATCAACACTTAGAACGTGCTAAGTGATTGTCCGTCGCTATAATTATGAACAATTAACATATGATATGTATATACATACATTATAAATATATATTATATATATAAATACTACTATCCGCCGATCCAGAAGATGACGCAGCCATAGCCGGCAATGCGGCAGGGGGAGTGTTGTGGTTTGGACAAAGCCCTTGGAACTCTATATATACTGCACGTATGCAATTGCAAACAATTGTCAGCATATGTATGCACACGTATATACATAGCTTCTTGAAGTGCGTCATCAATACATGTCTATTTGGTCCCTGCCGGGCTTCGCTGAGTGCGGCAACATGATTTCACAAGCCTTTCCACTATCATCATTGACCCAGACACGTTCTAAGTGTTAAATTCCCCGGTACGTTCTAAGTGATGAATCTTGATATTTGGACATTCTAAGTGTACCTCTTAGAACGTAGAGAATTCATCACTTAGAACGTCGCTGACGGCAGAATATTCAGAAACGTTTTTTCCAAAATACGTTCTAAGTGATTGTCCGTCGCTATAAACATGTTCGAAATTGAAATTAAGTATTTACCCGTATATCCAAAAAGAACAGTCTCATGTTCGGAACTGCTGGTACGTTGGTCAAGGAAACCAATGGGTGGGCTCCCAGCAAATCAAATGGATGTGGATCAAAAGATTGCGTGGGAGTCAGCAGCTCGGACTGGAAGCGACTGCATCAGTGCCTTCAAATCCTTCAAGTGCCATCTTCAAAGATGAGTTGCAACCGATGCCACTCTTTTCACAGCACCACGTCTGCTTCTGCAAGGTCCATGTCGATGGGGACGCACTTTTGCAGTTGTACTTCACCTGCTTGCGAATTTGGCTGGCCGCACCATGGATTCCATGGATCTTAAACTAGGTAGTGATTTTAAAATGAGAAAGAGTGGATCTTCCCATAGTACTATGCTCACGTAAGATGATCATTCTGAAAGACTTGGCACGTGATCTAGCATCAAATATCATCAAACATCATGCGTGAAACATCGTGAAACGTGGTTGCTGTATGTGAAACGAAGTCACGAAGTTCGTGCTCTCCAAGCTCTCGATCCATCTCGATCCTAACAACGGCACAGCCCGGCCTGCAACTCTGATGCAGGCGATGCAGGCGACGCAGGGCATCCTCTATCGTAAACCGTGCAACACCTCGGGGAAGGCGTTCAAATTATTAAATTCGGCTCCGTTACCCGTAGGCCAAAGGATGGCTGTCTTGAGATTGTATATTTCCAAACATCCCGAAACTCTAATTACATATTGACAGTTTATGAAGTAAATGATCCCAGTTGGATGGGGATAGCATCAATCACACCAGTTTGATCCAGTTTCCATCACCATCGACTCGTCTGCAGAGTTTCCAAGTGTGTCTCAAGGCAGCCGCAAGTCCGCAAGAGGTTTTCCCCCATCCATCTCCGATTAGCTGGCAAGAACAAACACACTTGGTATAATTCCTACCGTTTTACCGGGGGGGGACCTCCCCTAAATGTAGCTTGCATTTTGTGAGAAAAAAATACAATCAGCACCTTCAAAAATGTAACTTACATGAAGGGTAGGTCCTGAAAAAGCGGGACTTGAAAAAAGGAGGGACCTGAAATGCAACTTACATTTCTGAAATTTGGAGGTACCTTACAGTTTTTTAAGTTACAATTACCTCCCCCACCCAAAAAGAAAACGCCCAAAAAATGTAAGTTACATGTTGTAAGGTCCCAAAAAAAAACAATGTAGGTTAAGGGGGTGGGGATTTGGATGGATTTGGTATGTATGTGTTGTGGAAACAAATGTCCAAAATAATACGAACGAAACAGCTCCTTAATTCTTTTGAGACAATACGTATTCACCCCAAGAACCCTGAATTCAGAGAGAGAGAGAGAGAGCGAGAGCACTCAGAACTAAAACATGCTAAAACCAAGATGCCAGAGCTTTTGACCCTGGGTCCACTTCGTCTTCCAGTCCTGGACAGAGCAGATCACTGCAGCCTAGGGCTTCTCAGTATCCCAATCTTGGGCGCAGTTCCTTGCTCGAACACAATCAACACCTGGGTGCATCATACCGCTAGCTCTCGTTCGGAAACAAGTCCAAGAGTCCAAGATGCTGATGCTTGGGTTTGCTTCCGACAGCAATTCCTCCCCCCGTTTTGCCCACTCCTCATAGCCTGAATCACAGTCATACAGCTGCGAGCCCTTCGACTCGCACCCTCGACCTGAACAAGATCGTCGTGGACTGAGTCGATTCGAAGGGAATTAAAATAATCTTGGGATTGAAATGATTGAAAAGGTAAATGTTTTAAGGCCGCACTATGACTCTATCGCGAGATATCTCGCCAAATCCATAATATCTTCTTGCCAGAAAACGAAACCCAGCCTCTGTGAGAGCAGCACCACTCCTTCTTGTTGAGCGACCAAGTTGTCTGCAGACATGAGTTGGGGGTTTTGTCAGTGATCCGTACATTGCTCCTTAAAAGCGGCCTAGGCATAATGTACTAATATGATCCAATAAGCAGTTTTTAAGGGTACAGCAAATCTGCTAGTGAGGGCTTTCTTTAGTGCAGGCAGCTTCAACAAACTGTTTTGGAACGCCTACCCGAACATTGAAACAGTCGCAAGCAAGATCTTTCAGTCAAAAACATGTTCATTGAAGGGTTTTCACCATGATCCATTGCTTCCGCCCCTGGAAATCTCGTTGTTTTGTCTCTCTGGCAACCTCAGCACATGGGACCCAGGTACCTTCCAAGAAATGAACCCGGTGTTGCAATCATAACCTTGTGCAAGACAGGGCAAATCACTTGGAGCATGCGATCAAAAAGTTGGAAAGCTAGGCACGTAGCTGAAACTCAAAGCAAAATGCATCAAAATGCAACCTTCTGCAAAGTGCACTGCAAAGCTCTAAAAACAACTTCTGGACTCCACACCTAAACACTCACCTCCACATCGCTACTCTGACTCGCAACATTTCGCAATATTTCGCAACTTGCATGAAGTCTCAATGAGTCTCAATGCTTAGTGAAGCTCCTCCTTCTAGCAGGTTTAGAAGCAAGTACAGTAGAAACAATTTCAGATCCAAATTTCCTGATTTTCTTGGCGTCGCCCAAGCTGCAAGGTTAACGTCACGTCAACTCAAGGTGCCCTGTGAACTGTGAACCCACTTCCCAGACAAAAAGAATCCATGCCTAGCCACCCCCGTGACAACCGCGCTGAAAATTCTGACAACACCAGTCTTTCCTCGGCTGATGCAGCAATCATCCTTACAAATCTTACAACATGGAGAAGACGATTCATCAATGAGATTTTGTTGCTATGACTGTTGCAGTAACATGACTCGCATATGCTCATAAGATTCATAAGGGCTTACTGATCATTCCCTCCTACCTGCGTGCCATTCCCATCTGTAACCTCTACCTGGTCTACCTCTCTCCCTTCAACTTGGCCAACTTGGCCAACGCCAAAGCTCTTCGTATTGCTCCAGGCCGCCTTCCAATCTCTAAAGTCTACATCGCAGTTGTAAGACTCATCTGACGCTCGTTCAGCTCCCAGGCCAACAGCTCGTTCAGCTCGTTGAACCGTCGCCTTCCAGTTTTGCGACAAGTTGTTGGGCCAAGAGAGGACGGCCAAAAAGGCCAGGAGTAGAACTAGCAGCACAAAGCAAAGCCGAAGGCAACAGGGTCTCAGCTTCCATTCCTTGGCAACAAAATGCAACAAAGCGTCAAGGAGTCGAGACAAAGCAACTCCAACTTTCCGAGAGCAAGCATTTGAATCATTTGAATCATTGGAAGCATTTGAGTTTGTGTGGGATCTAAATCGAAGCAAAGTAGCCCGAGCATAGACACTCTAGTTGTGCAGACCCTTATGAGATCTTTCTGGGCATTTGCAGCGATGACACTCACAGACTTTGGATGTCTCCCCTAAGAAGAGGGTTCTACACAGTGCACCAGTTGCCAAGTACCTATGTACCAACAAGGCAGAATGTTCCAATGTTGTCTGTTTGAAGACTCTTAACTTCCCTCCAAGCAGAAGCTGGCCGAGCACTTCTGCATCCCAGGCTCCGAGTAAGAAGTAATTTCTTCTTTGTCCTTGGCTTCCACATCTCTTGGGATGCAAAGCCACAAAACAGCTCTACTTATTCATCTTATTCTACTTGCACATACATGGGTCATCATAGGGTTCTCGAGTTTTTACTCCGGAAGTTCCAGGTTTCACTTCAAAATCCCAGGCAAACTGTGCATCCTTGGGGTTTGATGCGCAGGGACCCTGCCATGCATCCTGTCCAAGGCTCGTAGTCACCTTGACCCTGGCCCACATGCTGAAAGGTCTGGACCCGGATATACGAGCCGCTGCCCTTTCCCACTGGGAGCCACTCACCGCTGAACGTACTATCTTCTTTGACCTTGGCAATGGCAAAATTGCAACAGCTGCCACAAGACACCATTCTTTCCCGGATGCTGGACAGCTGTTAGCATGTCACTTGTGATCTTTGCATTTTTTGCCGGCTAGCAAGGCGCTATTGAGTGGCTGAAACATTCAAAATTGGACAATTCATGATAGCTACTACGTAGGTATACAGAGCAATTAGTTTGTAGCAACTAACAAGACAAAGTAAGGAGTTTTGACTAAACACAATGAAAGAAAAACTTGAGAATCCAGGATAGTTGGCGAAATCACCTTTTCCGACACCGACATGCTGGTAGCTGTTGATCTTCCGATAGGAGCCGCTGCCTGTGCAATTGTAGAGAGGCTGCACGGGCCAACAAAATGGGTAGGAAATGTAGATTGGCATGAGTGCACATATGAGTGCACACAGCCACATGAAAGATATCAGAGGTATAGATTGTGCTCCCAATCAACGCGCTTCAACATGGGTTCCACAAATTGGCATATCAACTCCAAGTCTCAGTTTCCCATCCCCGACCTGGCTGATAGTGCCACTTGGCCTTACAGCAAACAAGGCGGCTGCGGGTCTCTGGGTTTCACTGCCATGCAAAACTGTTCGTCTTTACATGTCAGTGCCACTGGGTCAAGCAGACCTGCACACACGCAGCCCAACATCCCACTGCCTGGGTGGACTCGCCAACAGCTTCAAAGAAACACCACTCCAGGCCCAACATGATCTGGAGTCAAAAGAACCTGGAGGCGGGAGGCTGAGGTGATTTGGGGCCTGCGATCAAGACTATCCGCATTTCTTTCAAAAGTGTTGCATAGAAGTGTTGCTCCCCTGCCCTGCCTGGGGCTGGGCCCCTTGGCCTTATGGACCCCTTCCGGGTAGGTTTGATCTCACAGCTTTCAACCGAAAAGGAAATGGCACAGTCCACCTGCAAAATATGCGGCAAAAGTTGCCCCAAAAGCTTTGATTCTCCCAGCCATCCCCTACAGCTCGAAGGGATCAAAAGCAATGTTCAGAAGCCAATCCACTATGTAAGCCAATCAGAGGAATGAGTTGACGCAGTGACAGCATTTTCTCCAAGGGTAAAGATACACAAAACCAAGCAGCCATCAATTAGATTTTGGAAACGGCCCACAGAGACTCAAATGTTGCATCCAATGTAAAATTTCGGCGTGTGAGACACCCTTTGGCCTCGCAAATTGACACACCACCATTCTCATTGCCTTTGAAGTTGTCCTTCCTGATTTACAAGTAACTCATGCCTACTCTGGAAACTTTCAAAATGAAACGTGAAAACATGACTCACCCTCGTCCGACTGCCATCGCCCCTGTTTTCAGCTACGAACTGCCGAAAACTCGGGGTGAAACGAGGAAATCGAAGCGAAAATCGAAGCCAATCGAAGCCACAAATCCCAGGTGCAAAATGGCGCAAGTCCACTCTGCTTCGGACCGCCACTTTGGCCGCAGCTAAATGCAGCTTGGGGCAGCGGCCACTCCCTCGGTGTAAATCCCTCAGTCTTTAAACCACACCCGCGTTGAGCGCAAGTCTTCAAACCTGCCCAGCTGCAATGGCAAGACTTGTGGTTTTATGTTTTGCCCATCTGGTCGGTTGAAGCTCGGACTCACGTGCCAAGATTCTAAGATTGGGCAAAATTATGCACAGACCTGGGTTAACTGGGTTACAGTAACTGGGTTAACCATAGCTGTCACTTTAAGGTTGTATATAGATCAGGCTGACCTCCGGAACACAAGCTTGATTAGATGATTAGACTGTGAGTGATTCTCGGGTATTGACAAATACTGAGCAGAACGATTAAGTAGCAAGTCTGGAATTTCAAATAGGCAAAAAAATTGTTGAGTTCCTGGTGGTTCAGTTCCTGCTAGCCCATCACTAAAAGTCCTGTCTGAGATTTTTGCCCCGACGAAACCCATCCCAACCATCTCTCCTTATCCCAATTTTCTCGGAACCTTCCACGATAGGGATTTTTTTTTTCATCGTAGCCCGAGATGGCCAAGGGAGGAATTTTCACCTGACAGAAGGCCCCCCGTCTCTCCTTTCTGAGGTGTCTGTTCCCCGTTGTGTTGATCTCACCTCATAAAACAAACCTCATCCGTGTGTTGTCCATTGGTGGTCTGAAAGAATGATTTGCCTCATTTTTTTTTCCCACTTTGACATTTCCCCACCCCAGCGACCATGCCGCCCACCTGGCCAGTCCTTTCGCACATGACCATGGTACCACGAACGATTGCCCGGCGCCATTTCTTCCGGATTGGCATCTTCCGGTAGTATTGCTGCCTCACAGCAACTCCATCAATTGCATCAACTGATGGCATGGTTTGATATGAATTGATTGGCAAAGATTGACACGAACACGGGATCATTCGACAATGGTGAGGTTTGCATCCACAACGGGGCCCATATCGACAGCCAAGTGATCAGTTTCAAACACCAAAGGGAAACCACGCCACACTACAATCTCAACGTCAAACCATGTCAACGCCGTCAACGCCTTTGCCTATTAAACGTCTCAAATACTGTTTTGGGTTCACGTTTCAAACCGTATGGTTCTCGAAACATCTGAGGTTTCTGACAGCAACGACACTGAATTCAATGGATTGGATTTCCATCGAACCTCAGCTCAAATTTGAGCGGTGTCACCAATGGCGATTCTGGTTGCTTTACAACATGTAGAATGCCAACGTTTTTTGTGTCCGGTGAACCCCATTAAAAACACCAACCCAAACAGAACCTCATGTGCGTTTAAACATGTTTCTCCCATTTTCTCCCATCGAACTGGTGGAACAAATTTGTGTGCGTTCTACACATCAGAAATCATATTTTTGCATCAATTTGCATGTTTCGCCTCGACCCGGAAAATGTAACATCCTAAAACGTACACACGTGTGTATGTTGTAAAAACCATCCAAATCCAAAGTTGCATGCAAAAACGGAAAAAAATGACCCTCACTGTCGACACTGTCAACCAATGATATTGGCACCTGCAGCGTGACTGCCGAAGATATTGGGTGAAGCACCTTCAGAACAATGTAAAATTGCAGAGGTTTCATTGTCAGGTCCACTGCAACAGGTGTTACAACGCAGTTGCGGCATCATTTTCTCTGAACATCTCAACATGCATTTTGTATGTTCGTTTAGACACGTTAGCAGGAAACAAACAAAAATTGAATTTTCCCTGCAATCAATATGAATAGCAACAAGCACCTGCAAACTTTGTTGTTGGTCATCCTGCTGTTACTGTTATTGATACATGTTTTTAGACCCAAACCCACGAATCTGTACCGTTGATTTCAGCACCTTTTCAAATTGAAATTGTTGCGCCAGTTTTGCCGCCATGGCTGCCGTGATGATCGCATAAATTGAATTTTCAATTTTGCAATAAAATGTTCGCACAAAATTGTCCAATGATTCTGTTTGTCCAAGCGGTGACAAACTTGAAAAACCAATGCCATCCGATATACCCATCCCCAAAATTACGAATTGTTCAATTTTGGCCTTGCCACTACGGAAAATATACCATATACATGTTCAAATACAAAATCTAAAAATGCAACTTTTGCTTGAGATACAACCGCCTCAGGATATGAACAGATACTGCACTTGATCTGTGACATGGCATGAGTGATCCAAGACGCAAATGGGACATGTTGCAAGTTGCAACTCGCGTCAATTGGAAACACCCCGCCTTGCTGTTTGCTTTCATTCAACAGCAAAAGTAACTTGAAATCTCTACAAAAAAAAACTAAATTCGAAGCAGCGTCTACATGGTAAAATCCTTTTAGGATTGCTGTTGGTTTCACATCCTCAAGATTCGAAGTCCACCTACTGAGGGCCATGTGCAAACGGTTCAAGGGTCTTCTGATTCTTCATCATCAGACATTCCATGGTGCAGCTCCATCCACTCATCCATGTCGCTCACTTCACACATCTGAGCATTCCGGTACCGCACCAACCGTTGGGAATCTGTTTCCATATATTCAGCTGAATCTGAAGCAATGCATTCGCTACATTGTCAACGTGAACACGGCCAGAAGTTGTAACAGGCCCCAAGGGCCCATGTGCAAGTGCAGCAATTTGCTGTCCAACCTCAGCCACTCGCTCAACCTCATCCATGGTGTTGCAAAAGCCGGCCCAACTTACAGTAGATGACTGCTTGGTGAATTTTCATGATTTGATAGGTCGGACATTGACCTGGTCATCTCAGCGGCAGCCATTTTTGTAGAAGCGTCGCCACTGCGACATGCAGCCATGACATCACGCACCACTTGCATCCTTTCTTGGTACAAGTGCCTTTTGGTTTCGGTCTTTGCAGCTGCAAATCTTCTTTGACAACGGCTGTCAATAAAAGCCAGCATCGCTTCTGGGCTCCAAAATGCACCAGGCTCAGGCAGGTCACTTTCATCATGGACCAATGGCATACCAGAGAGATCTGTACCACCAATGGCAATTGGCAACTCTGAACTTGAAGACGCAGCAAAGTTTGAAGGAGGATGGGTGGCATGTGCTTCAGCAATCGCAGCACCAATGTGTGACATCGTGATTCATCGTGATGATGTCCTTTTGTTCAGTTGATGAGTCTGTAGCTTCATCAATGGATCAAGGCGCTGGCTAAAGTTTTGATGCTGCGTCGTCTCACAAAAACTCTTCCAGGGTCATCATTGCCCTCAAGGTTTCCTGTGGCCCTGTTGTAAGAGCCAAGAACAGCCATGAGAGACTTCATGCGAGGTGCACTCGGTCTCTTTGCTCCGATGTCTGCAGGGTTTGTGTGTCTACTGATGCTTCAAAATTACAAACCGCCATTGCCCACCACATTTTGCAACCAAAGTATACGGCAGCTTAGGTGCCTGAGTCTTCCAACTCCTTCCCGCTGCAAAATGCTCTTGGCACCACTGCTACCTGTGTAAATGTAAATCCACGTTTTCTTCCCAGTCATCCATGTCAGCAAACGTCCAAGCAAAATCGCATCTGAAGCTCCACTGCTCCACGCGTACACCTCAGCCTCCGCAGACGACGGACTAGTGACCTTCTGCGAACGTGATGCTGAGTACAACGAGCAACATCCAAAGAACAGGATGCAACAAATCACAGACCTTCTGCTATTGCGGTCTGATGCCCAATCTGAATCCGTAAAGACTTCACGGATATGCTGCTATGCTCGTTTGGGCTGACTTGCTTGTCCACCCCACTTCAATGAAACACAAATGTCCTTGTGGCAGGACAAGTATGCTAGCAAATGGCGTAGCACAGTTATGCTCTTCTCAGTGGGTTTCGAGCCGTAGGTGGCCAAGTGCCGAATGACATGTTGCGCATGAAGAACATCATTCGCTAAATACATCAAGAGCGCAAGTTCTGAAAACCGTGGCGGTTGATGATGAAAAATCTGGAGTATTGTCCTCCCTGTCAATGTCAGCCGTGCAGCGCTCTTCTTGTTTTGTTCAAGGTGGACATTCATTACACTTAGTTATACCTCATACAAGTAGATATAACATGATAAGAATAACGCAAAGCAAAAGAATACCTGAGAAGGGGGGACGAACCTAGCCGGATTTTTTTTGGTTCTGCAAACTGTCTTGTTCCGAACCCCAACGGACGCTGCTCTCCGTTGAGCTTCGGATCCATATTTTTTTTCGGTATGCTTGCCTCTATGCTCCTAGCTTTTTCACAGTTTTGCCTTTCCTCCATCATGCATTTTTCCCGAATGCGTGGCAAGGGTTCCCGTTTCACTCCAGGGTCTGGGGGCTGAGGGTGTGTTCGCTCGATGTTTTCCGTTACGTTCGCAACATTCCAACCTGTTTTATACACTCCACACTCTACACTCCCGACTTGCCACTTTACACTCTACACTCCACACCCCACACTTTACACTCTACACTCTACACTCCACACTTTAGACTTTACACTTTGCACTGTACACTCCTCACTCCACACTTCACACTTCACACTTTGAACTCCACACTCCTTACCTTACACTCCACACTTTACACTCCACACTCTACACTTTCCACTCCACACTTTACACTCCACACTCTACACTTTACACTCCACATTCCACACTTTACACTCTACACTTTACACTCTACATTTTACACTCTACACTTTACACTCTACACTCCACACTTTACACTTTACTCCTCACACCACACTCCTCACTCCCCACATTACGCTCCACACTCCACACTTTACACTCCACACTCTACACTTTACACTCTACACTCCACACTTTACACTTTACACTGTACATTCTAACAAGTAAGCATTCATTGGCTACAGCTTTGAGGAAGCGAGCAGTTCACTAACATATAAACTGACTAACTAAACATATACATGTATATATATATATATATATATACCTACATGTATATAAACACAAAACCAACAGTAAAAAACACAACCATAAAAACAAGGAAACAACTGAACCCAAATGAAACATCAAAACACTCGCAATCTCAAAACATCGGAACCCTCTGACATGTGCAAAACTGT
>Ga0126342_10020999_pt1 | contig 10928 bp, 9 predicted proteins | sample Cyp1metagenome_FD_92528 | JGI IMG/M metagenome (GOLD analysis project Ga0126342, IMG submission 92528) | Coral microbial communities from Lord Howe Island, Old Settlement Bay, Australia - Cyphastrea 1 metagenome | ecosystem: Host-associated > Invertebrates > Cnidaria > Coral ... | reverse complement strand
TAAATGTGGTACTGTTATTTTGTGGTCAGAGTGTGCTTTACTATTTCCGTTAACTCAGGACCCTTCATTTTCTAATAGAAAAGCAGGGGTGCCTACCTACCCTGGTAAACTCGTACCGGGATTGTGATATAATATAGTCACTTGGCCAGGCCAGATCTCTTAATGCGTTTGCATGCTTCCAGCCATGCGTATGGTTTGTGGACCAGTCGCACCAAATCTACAATAGGCCCCGAACATCCGACAACTCCTAGAAGAAAACATGAAAAGACACAGGACAGCAAGTGCTGACTAACGAAAATTTGGAGGCATCTTGGTGATTGATGCCCATGCTTCTCAGATTGTCAAAGATGGTTGAAGGGAAACTATCTGTCAAAGCCTGGAAGCCCCTGAATATCTTGATTAAACCAATGAACCCCCCTTACAATTGAAAAAATGAACTATCTTTGCAAGTTGAACATGCTGCATGGTAATCAAACGTGGGCTGAAACATGTCCCCATTGGATTTCGAGGATTTTCAACAAGCGTTTGAAGCCTGCATTCATGGGTGATCTCCCAGCCATGCTAGTTACAAGAAAAGTTCCATGAAATCCCCTGAAAATCACCATATTTGTCTTGGTTAAAACCGTTAACCCATGAAGAATCGTCATTTTGTGCCTATCGTCCCATTATTTTTTCTCCAGAAACCATCAGAAACCTCCATGTCCCATGGGATTTTCAAAAAAAAACCGCTGGCTTTCTGAGGCTTCAGAGCTGAAGCTGAACATTGGCATCGTCGCTGCGGTGCGGGACCTATGGCTTCAACGCCACGTACGAATATACAATAACTGTGAAGTTATATGATATATAAATACTGCACTCTACTGAATATAATGTGTATATATATATATATATATTTGTTGTGCATTTTTTGTGAATGTATATATATATAGCCTTACATGTAATTAATCCACGTACTTTTGTATATATTATATATTTATAAATTGTACTGCCTCAGTCAGTTGGATAGCCTTCACAACATGCATCATCTCTCTCTATATGCATATATATATATACATATATACATATTTCATTGCATATAAAATAGAGTGTTTTTCTATGGTGTATACATATTACGTATATGTATATATATCTGGTTGGTGGTTTCAAACATTTTTTATTTTCCATACTATATGGGATGTCATCCTTCCCATTGACGAACTCATATTCTTCAAGATGGTTAAAACCACCAACCAGATATATCGAGTTGTAAAGTATTCCCTTTTAAAGGACACCAGATGTTCTTTCCGGACATGGCAATCATGGGCCACCTGATCCAGCAGCAGGTGGATGCTGCACTCTGCACCATCATCGATATCCTGGATGAGGACATAGATGGTGCCATGTCCCAAGACGCTGCTGAAACGTATTCGGGAAGCCAGACATATTATGTAACTATCTATATCTAATATATATAATATATACTATATAGTATATAATCTAGTATATGCACATACATACAAATTTGTCATGTCCCAAGTTACTTATTCATTGACGATCATATTGTTGAGGATTGGTGGCCCAGCTCCGCATACAAGAAATCATTGGTTCATTTGTCGAACTCACCAGTTGGAAGACTTGGCATTGATTGACTACCTGCATCATTGTTCAAAAGTTATTAATGCATTTCTGAGGGTTTGCTCCACAACCACCCCCTTTTTCGTTTGGAAGGGATACTTTCCGAAGTCATTGCATCGGGCTCAGGGTGATTTGTCCATCCCACAGCCTCTCCAAATATTGGAAAACGGTCCCAAGCCTGACTCTTTCTAGGAGACATGTCACATGTGAGGTATGATGGATATCAAAATTAGAAGGCACTCATTACTTTTAGAATTATATCCAAAATTAGTTTTCACTTGTGGCGTACAGGGATATTGTGATGGAATCCCCAGAATTACATCAAGAAACCAGTGCAACAGATTTCCAGAAGAGGAATTCTGTTGCTGGATAGTGTTGATTGCCCAAAGGTCAGGCACGGATGAGAAGTAAGACCAAGCCCCAGTGCAAGCTGATAGACACCCCGTGGAAGGTGTTGCATAGCTAGAACCAGGACGGAATAATATATCATGATATATCATGTGTAAACCTCTGTCGGATCTACACCAGCAAGGCTAGATCTTCTTGTTTCCGGTGTCGTGTTAATGGTTAGACATTAGCATTGAGGATATCTAACAAACCCCAGTGCAGCGGTACGACAGGTGAATATACCCTTGCGGGCGCCGACAGGGGTGAGGCAGGTCAGGAGTTTTTCAGCAGAGATTTGGGCATTTTTTGGCTGGAACTCTCTCTGAGGAACAGATTGAAATGAGTCAAAGGCCAACAGATGGATTGGTTGGTTCTGCTGACAAGGTTTTAAACCGTTGTGTTGGGAATCTTCGCGTCTGAGATTGTAGACCTAGCCATGACTTGTTGAAGGGTTTCTGTTTAGTGGAGGGACCTTGGCTATTGATGACCCTGTTTGGTGTTAACTGGTAACCCTCTGGCTGGGATGGCTTGTGTCTCTGGGCCCTTGTGAATCCTTGTGACATCTACATTATAGACTTTGGCCCCAGCAGATTCTACTACAATTACCATCCCCCAAATTAGCCTAGACATACCTAGACCCTGCCATGTGGGGGTTGGAAGACTACATTCCTCCAAAAAGTCGTGATTCTCAGGGTCAAACTGTTAGTTGGGATGGCAACAGCAACTCCTGAATCTTCCTCAAATAGCCAGGCTAGTTCTGCCAACACGTAATCTGCGATGATGAGCCCTTTCCCGTTATCACCAGACATTCAGGGGATTGTAGCTAGCAATATTTGAGGTTGGCTGGGACTTGGGCATCTTAGGGAGGCTTTTCGTACCGACTTATCTCTATAGGCCATGGGCCCCATATGGGGCCCATGGGGCCCATGGCATAGGCGACGTAGGTCGGTGATGTTATCATGGGTTTTTACCTACACCAGAGATCTAACAGCCGCAAGTGACTCGGCCAACATTTCAGCTTGCTGAGCGACAGAACGCAGCCAGATCAATGATTTTTGAGTTCATCTCAAGCTGAATTCATGTTTGACGCTTGAAATCTCTATCATTGATGTTAAGACAATGATGCAATGGCACTGATTTTTTGGATGTTTCGATCAAATCCACATGATTTTATTGATTTTTATTGTACATCATGATATATCCATGGATTCTCTACAACTCCAGGCCGAGATGCCTGCGCTGCTGGCGCTGGTCATCGAAGCAATGAAGACCCATCCGTCTGCACCGGAGGCCGGGTGGGCGGGGATGGTGGCAAAGGTATGGCAAGTTTGAGGGCGAAGATGCGCAAATCATGATGAACTCAGAAGAGTTTGGGGTATTTTTTCAGAAACCAAGCTGATTACTGTACCTGATAATCTGACTTGGAAATGGAAAAGCCTGGAAAAGCACCGTTTCATACCGTTTCAATCTATTTTAATACGGAATTCATCTAGAACTCGGTGATTTTCACCTGCATGATTGCTGGAGGGTGCATCCATTGGCGATTATGTTACAATGGGAACATTCAGGTGCTGAAAACCCTTCAGCGAAATATCTGAAAAAAATACTTCGAGTCATCCCCACCATGACATTTATACGTTTTGTTACTGGCAAACCTTCTGGCATTCTATCTGACATATCTTCTGGCATTCTATCTGGCAAATTGTTTGGCATTCTATCTGGCAAACATTCTGGCACTTTATCTGGCATACCTTCTGGCATTCTATCAGACATTCTATTTGGCATACCTTCTGACATTCTATCTGGCACATCTTCTGGCATTCTATCTGGCCGTTGAGGTCCAGCGGTGCACACTGAGCTGGGAAGGTCCCAGGTTGAGGTCCAGCGGTGCCCACTTAGCTGGGAAGGTCCCAGGTTTCCAGCGGTGCACACTGAGCTCGGACGTTGGCGAAGAGCTTGGCGAAGAGTTGGCAAGGCAACAAACAGTGGACGTGGAAGTGAAGGCAGAGGTGGTGGAGGAGATGCTGGCGGAGGAGGAGCAGGAGGAGCAGGAGGAGCAGGAGGAGCAGGAGGAGCAGGAGGAGCAGGAGGATAGCTAGCCGAGGAGGAGGAGAACAACTGTGATAAAATCTAACAACCCTCACCTGGCAGGTGGGGAATCAGGGCTTTTGGTGCCCATTTGAAACCTAGATGAAAAGAATCCAGGCAGATAAAGAGAGGTGGATTGATCACCCTGAGTTGTTTGCTCGCTAGACTTTTTGAGTATTCCCAGGCTCTTGATATGTACCCTGCAGAAGTGTGGCATTGCTTTTGTTTGATCCAATCCCCGGAAATATTGACACCTTCCCGAGAAACCATGGACTAGTAGGTGATGAAGAATGACAAAGACACTAATATTCACTAGTTGGTGGTTTGGAACATGATCTATTTTTCCATAATATATGGGATAATCCTTCCCATTGACTCATATTTTTCAGAGGGGTAGGTCAACCACCAAGCAGTTCAGGAGCATCCAATGGGGATGTTTCCTGGGATCACCTGGACACGGCGTCACGGTGTATCAGGTCCAAGGACGAGGCGCGTCATGCGTGAGTTTGCTGGTGCCCTACGTACCGCCCGTGCGGAGCACCAAGGGATGCCCTACGTGGCGAAGCGCGGTCGAACGCTTTGAAAGCCGCCTTCACGGGGCTTTCAGAGAATGGGTGGATGATGTGGATGAAAAATGACGATGAGATTGTGGTTGATGAACTTGGATGTAGATTGTCACCAACTCATTTCCTCATGTGTGGCAAATATGAAGTTCTGACAGTTTTTGGGGTGATTCGGCGCGCATGACTCACTCGGCTGGATTTGAAGTGTGCATGTGCACTTCTCAGAGTGCACAACCGTGAAAGCAACAGTACCTTCACAGTGGTTGCAATAGACTTGCGAGAGCATCACCAAGCAAACATACATATAATATATATATATATATAATAAAATATACACACACACACTAAACACAATACACATATATATATATATGTATATACACATACCATGTATCTAAATACCAGGTAGTGCCCGGCCTGTGCCAGGGCGGAATTTTTGAAAAAATGGAATGACCATAAGAAATCAATGGTCTATAGGAAAGTTTTTGCGATGCAGAAGCAATGAGTTGTTGAAATTGCGAGGTGCATCAACGAATTAACAAATGGCGGTTGCAATGGGGACGTAATGATATGAAAGAATCCATGGACAACTGACCAAATGAACCAACGAATGAATCAATGAATCAATGAATGAGTGAATTAGTGAGTCTATGAATCAATGAACCAGTGAATGAACAACTGAATGGATGGATGATGAGCGCATGGATGGATAGATGGATGAGTGAGCGACCTTTTCGCTGAGGCACCTCTTCTCTCAGCTACTTCTGCTCTGAGCAGCCTTTGATCTGGGCTACTTCGTCCCTGCTGTCCCCCAACTAGCTCTTCTGTAGCTTCTGCCACCCAATTCTTCTCTTTGCACTGCTGTTGCAGTATGTTTAGCAAGCTCCAGCTGCAATCCCTCTTCCCAGGAGCCCCGCAGAAACCGGTTGCATGCAAACCTGCGTAGCAGGAGCTTCGCACCAAATCAACCAAGTTTCGGGCAGCTGTTTCGCACCAAGTTTCTTTTTAAGCCTGCTCCGCCGCCCCCAGTTTACGTTTTTTTTTTGTGAAATCGAGCTCTTGCTACTGCCTCGGGCACATTTTGACATTCCAAAAATGCTCCGCACACCACAGTCTTTTACCATCTTGTAATGCAAATCGAGCTCTTGTCACAGTCCTGTGCACTCTTTGTCGACATCTTTCCCAGATGGAGCCTCCTACCCGCAGAAACAGATACCCTATGGCTTTGGTGACACTAGGAGACACATAAATTACACCCGAAAGAAACAGTGGGTTTCGTTCCCGAGAGTGTTTTCACCCGCGAACTCACATGCTTCCGAACTGTTACATGTCCCAACTACTTGATGATGGGTGGTTGACATGATGATGTGGTTGACCTGATCGTCCGCAACTCGGAAGTGTCCTAGCCAAACTTCTTTTGATTGACAATACACCAGTCTACTAAATCCACCCTGATTTCCCATGTCTGGAGATCTCTAGCTTGATGACCCCAGTGTCACTAGCTATTTGAGCTTGCAAGATGGCCTCGCCAATGGGACATGTTCAAGGACTCCAACTTTGCCATTCAGACATGGGACACTGATTTCCAAAACCATGCAGTGTATTTTCTGGGGTATCCTATTTTGAGACAAGCCCACAAAATCAATATTGGTGCCACCAATCTCCGAGTCAAAATAGCTAGTTGACCTTTCCACGTCGCCATGAACCGTATTAGCGGCTGTATCAACGTTCATTAGGCGCAATAAACACATTTTCTTTGGCGTCATCCCCATCTGGCTTAATTATTCTGATTCTCATCGGATGGAATATCATGTAAAAATGTTTCTTTTGGTGTAAAATGCCCGTAATTAACCCTCATCTACTTTTTCATGTTCGTAAAGCAACAATAAACCATCCAAATATTCATTATAACTTGATGGTGTGCACCACCCAGAAAAACGGTAAAGTTGGAGATGATGGATCCTATTGCTTTACTAACATTCACCCCTTGGCAAAACACTCCATCCTGTTATTGTAGATGCCGTCGAAAAGGCCGCATGATATGGGCGCCAAGATGCCAAGGTCTCGTTGAACGCGATGGCTCCTGGTGCCATCGCCGCAGTGGCTCGGCTGATTCACGATGAATGCACGAAATTTGGGTTTGCTTAGCTAAGATAGGTATAATATGGTATAATATTGTGTAATCAATTCGCCTGGTATCTTGACACACAAATAAATACTTTTATTGAAAATTATGGTGTCTTTGTTCTTGCTGTACCATTGAGTATTTTTGTTGTTGGCTGTTAGTTTTTGATGCCCATTTTAATCATTACATTCGTATGTGTACGATTAGACGTTTTTTTTAAATTTACATACATGCATACATACATTCATACATACATACATACCTACCTACCTACATACCTACATACCTACATAATATCATTTCATTTATATCATTTTATATCATTTCATTTTATTTCATTTCACAACATATCATTTGTTATCAGACCATTCCTGATCTTGCATACATACATATGAATGTGTTTACACCACATTTTGCTTTACAGCACACACACATAGAAATACATATACATACACACCACATACGGGAAGCCGTACACGTTTAAGTCGTCTATGCATAGTATATAGTGAACAAGTATTTATTTACAATTTTGTATTACACAATACCATTTTCCGTACGTACACATATATGTTTAAATTACCATATACCTACACTATCAGTATTTAAAATATATACGCATGCAAATAAATACCATATACACACAATATAAATATTTACATACCACTATCTAATATTGTTTTACTACAGTTACATGTATTCATCAATATGATACGGACATAGGTCATTTACACATCATTATGACACACACACAAATGAATAAATATCTATATAATATATTACTTTACCCCTATATGACGCGAATATTATCATATATTTCAAAATATCTTACAGTAACTTTTACATTAAACATGTTCCTTTTTTTATATACATGTACATAACAGAACGCCCACATGCAGTTACACACACGCATATTTACCTAAATACATTTACACATGCATATCTATTTTTATTTCTGTGTACATTGTAAATATATCCAACCAAAGTTTTTGTGTGTATAATATATATAGTATATATATTTATACACATATTCACACTTGGAATGTCATAGTTCATGATATGAGGACTTCTTAAAAGTTGGGGCACCCCAAACACCATCCAAGTTATTCAGTTTTGGGCAACTCCCATGTGGTCACATTGAATCGGCAAACATGATTAAGTATCAAGTCTTGAATGGTAGGTTCAACTGTTTTGAGGCTAGCATCATGATCGAAAATGGGTTGCATCTTCAGGGATTACTTTTTGCATCAACTCAGGAATTCACATGTTTTCTGTCGCTGAAGAAATTTGTAGCCATGGCTAACTTGTTGGTGCAGAAAACCAAAAGTGATCAGGTGATTCAAGTGCCATTAGAATGAGAACCCCTAGTCAAACAACCCAGGAGTAAATCCTGGGTTTGAATCCCCCGTTCAGTCAAAGACCCTATGGTTGCTGCTTGGAGTTGAGTCAACTCGGCTCACAAGGTTCTTGTCGAATGTGATCCAAGGACCTAGACAAATCTGTTTGAAGATGATTGCATATATGTTATGTTATGTTACGCTATGTCATGTTATGTCAGTGTGAATCATCAATGTTTTAGCGCATGTATATATACATGTAGAATCATGTGCAGATATACAGATACATCAGAGTTCTCTCTCAGTGTGTGGAAATGCAATTTCAGGCGAGAAAACTGTTATAATTGCCATGTTCCATCAGAGTTTGACAAATATCATGATGAATTAACAAGGAAATGGGGGCAGGGGTGGATCCAGACTTCTGCATCCAGCACTGAGTGACAAAATGCGGATTCATGCGGGAATTCTACCGTTCCAGACCAGCCCTGTATAGATGGTACAGGATCTTGCTTGTGCAGGAACAATATTGGTTCAGTTTCGATCTTCGCATGCAAAGCACACCAAGAACAACAAACCAACAACGAACCAGTAAGAACAAACAAACCACCACAAACCGACAACAGACCAGCTCCAACAAACAAGCAACAAGAAACGAACAACAACAGACCAAAAACAGCAGATTCAAAAAAATGCAACAGGAGAGCCACAACAAAAGAGCAGCAACAGGAACAACAACAACAACGACGACGACGACGACGGACTGACGGACCGACCAACGGACCGACGGACCGACGGACCGACCGACAGACAGACAGACAGACAGACAGAAAAAAGTAATGCAACACCAACAGCGACAACAACAGAGCGACAGAACAGGGCAACAAGTCACCACAAGAGCAACAGCAGAGCAACAACCCGACACCGCAAAAGCAACACCGCAGCAACGACAACAAACCGACAAAATCAGGAAATCAACAGCCCAGAAACCAAAAGTCTAACGCACTAGCAGGCAAACAGACCAAGCACAAACCAACAACAATCCAACCATAAAGCAACAACAACAAACCAATCAGAAAGCAGCAACAAAATGATCAACAAACAGCAAATCAATCACAAAGCAGCAGCAAAGCAATCACACAGCACTATCATGATCATGATCATGATGATCATCACCATCGTCATCGTCATCGTCGTCATCATCATCATCATCAAAATCATCATCAAAATCATCATCAAAATCATCATCAAAATCACCATCAAAATCATCATCATCATCATCATCGCCATCATCATCATCATCATCAAAATCATCTTCAAAATCGCCATCAAACTCATCATCATCATCATCATCATCACCATCATCATCATCATCATCATCAAAATCATCATCAAAATCACCATCAAAATCACCATCAAAATCATCATCATCATCAAAATCACCATCAAAATCACCATCAAAATCATCATCATCATCATCATCACCATCACCCTTGTCACCACCGCCATCATCATCACCACCACCACCATCATCATCATCACCATCACCCTTGTCACCACCGCCATCATCATCACCACCACCACCATCATCAACACCATCACCATCCTCCCCAGCCTCATCATCACCGCCATCTTCTTCACCACCATCATCAGCAGCATCCGCATCATCAGCTTTAGAATCGTTTGCGTTATCAACATCCCCACCATCAGCATCACATCATCACATCATCACAAAGGGATGTGGTTGACCCGCCGCAGGCACTCCCAGGGCTACAGCGCCTTGAACAGGTTGGGAACGCAACATAAGATAAGTAGCGCGTGCAGATAGTTGAGAACCTTTGCGCTTATTTAACATAAGACTAACATAGTTAAGTTGCGTCGCAAGTAGTTGAGAAATTCTCTGTTAAGAAGAACATTCGTTTCGTGAGCAGGTAGTTCAGAACCTTTGTCGAAACAAGGGCGAGGTATGAACATGTCTAATTGTTGAGCAGCCCACGAAGATCCCGGAGGCATTTTAAGCATGCGCGCGCAGACACAAACAGTGTTGGCCCCCCCTGCTGCCCGGAGTTACAAAGCATTGCTGCCAGTGGACAAATGCAGATACGGAGCATCAATTCCAATGCGGACGCCGTAGTAGCAGAACATTGTGCGCGCGACCAGCGTACCGAAAGGAACAGCAAGAACAACGAGAACTAAAACAAGGACAAGGGCAGGAACAAGAACAAAAGCGACGACAACGGCGACAACGACGGCAACGACGACAACCACAACAACAATAACAACAGCAGCAGCAACAACCGAACCACAGCAGCAATAGCAGTAATAGCAGCAACAGCCACAGCAACAACAGCAACAACAGCAACAACAGCAGCCAAAACAGCCAAAACAGCAGCAACAGCAACAACAAAAGCAACAACAAAAACAACAACACAAACAACAACGAATACAAGAGCATAAACAACAACAAAAGCAACAGCAAAAGCGACAACAAAAAGCAACAACAAAAGCAACAACAAAAGCAAACACAACAACAACCACAACAGCCACAACAACCACAACAACCACAACAACCACAACAACCACAACAACCACAACGACACCCATAACCACAACAACAGCAACCGCAAACACATCAGCAACAGCAACAGCAACAGCAACAACAACAACAAACTACCAACAACCAACAACCAACAAAGAACAACAAGAACAAGAACAAGAACAACATCAACATCAACAAGAACAAGAGCAAGAACGACGACGACGACGACGACGCCGACGACGCCGACGACGCCGACGACGCCGACGACGCCGACGCCGACG
>Ga0126342_10020998_pt1 | contig 10928 bp, 9 predicted proteins | sample Cyp1metagenome_FD_92528 | JGI IMG/M metagenome (GOLD analysis project Ga0126342, IMG submission 92528) | Coral microbial communities from Lord Howe Island, Old Settlement Bay, Australia - Cyphastrea 1 metagenome | ecosystem: Host-associated > Invertebrates > Cnidaria > Coral ... | reverse complement strand
GTTTCTATGGATTTCAGACGGGACGTTAGGCACTTTTTCGGTGCGATTCTGTGGCTTGTTCGTCCTTCCGTGCCTTGCCGTTTTGCTGGTGGCAGGTGCTTCTGGTGCTCTTTGGTCGGAATGTTGGTTGATGCTGCCGGGAGGTGCTTCTGGTGCTCTTCTGTCGGAATGCTGTTTGATGTTTTTTTCAGTCAATATTAAATGTGCTGTTTCTTTGTCTCTCTGTCTCTATCTTTGTCCTTTTGGCTGCTGCTTTTTGGTCTCGTTTCCCTTGGTTCTATGGATTTCAGAAGGGACGTTAGGCACTTTTTCGGTGCGATTCTGTGGCTTGTTCGTCCTTCTGTGCCTTGCTGTTTTGCTGCCGGCAGGTGCTTCTGGTGCTCTTCTGTCGGAGTGCCGTGCTGTTTGATGCTTCTTTCAATTTGTTTTTTCTTTATCTACCTGTCTCTATCTTTGTCCTTTTGGCATTGCTTTTTGGCTTAATTTCTCATGTTTCTATGGATTTCAGAAGGGAAGTTAGGCAGTTTTCCGGTGCGATTCTGTGGCTTGTTCGTCCTTCCATGCCTTGCTGTTTCGCTGTCGGCAGGTGCTTCTGGTGCTTTTTGTTGTTGTTGTTGTTGTTGTTGCTGTTGTTGGTGGTGGTGGTGTGGTCTTTCTCTCCTCCTCCCTTTCCAACCCTGCTGTCTCCGAAACTGATCTGCTGATCTCCCGGAACGCACCAGCGCCCGAGGTATCCGCACCCACGAAGGCCACAGCCCCGCAAAGCAGGAAATACGTGTCCGGGGTCAGCGGCAGGGGCGGCAGCCCTTAAATGTGCAAGCTGTGCAAGCATGATTTTGGAAGCAATGTACTTCAGGACAGAGATTTAATCCATGTATCGGATACGTCAAATTTTCAGAACTTGCCTAGGGTCACCTCAACATTTGATATTGAGTAAAGCAAACTAAGCAAGCTCACAAGCGTCACAAGTGTGGTTTGATTCAGGCGAAGTCGGCTAAGTGTGTCAATACTCAGCGTGTCAACCCGTCTATGCTTCACTCGTCTCTGGGGGTTTGGGTTCATTTCGTTAAACTCTCCACGCTGTTTTTTGCGCTCCGGCAGACTTCAAACTTTCTGATCTGATTGTTATCCAGAACAAAATGCTGTGCCAGTTGTTGCTCCTCTACATCCACAAAATCACAATCAAGACGGTCAACGTTCATTGTTCCTGTTATGTCATTGCTGTCATGCCTGTCATCGGCATGGTTGCTACATCTACGTTCTTGCGTTCATTCCGGCAGGAAATGTTTGAAGATGACCCACCAACATAGTGTCTGGGGGTTGAAAAACTTTGAAGATTTGGACAGTACGGAAATACATAATTTGTTTCTAGTACTTGTAGAGTCAGGACAGAAAATATACACTGGGAACCCTGCACGCAATAGAGTGTGGAGATCTCCAAGCCAAGAAGGTATGCACCTGCAACTTGATGCTCATGTGCCCGAATTGAAATCAAAACCGCAAGATAAGTCGAAGTCAACAACAGAGCACAAAAAATGTTAAAATAAAATCTTGCCAAAAATGGTCAGATGATCCGACAACCCTCAACATCCAAGTAAATAGCCTAGAACATTGGCAGAGCTCGCCCCCTTGTCCAGGCAAGCTTGTAGGTCAAGGCCTCGAAGTAAAAGCAGCAAACCGAAAGTTCCGAAGATTCGGTGCTCGGAAACATTCAGAGACAAGTCACAAGAAAGGATTGTCCCTTGTGCACTGCTAGAGTATGACGAGTATGAGGACAACCGGGACAACTAGGGGTGCTTTGCATCTGAACAATCTCAAAAATTCTAGTCTATCTGAAGTTGCGTGTGCAGTCTTTTAGCGGAGTCAATTGTTGCGAGCATTCTCAGGGGCCAACCTTATCAAAGGGGTGTCTGGGAGATATTTTGAGAGTATCACATTCCAAGGTAACAAAGGGTAACAAAAGCTGAAATTCCAAATGCAGCTTCAGAAACAACTGTGTACTCAAATCCGACAGGAATGTCTGGGCACATGGGGTGGTGTAGGGCACACCGGCACACCGGTAATGATTTTCCAAGCCACCTCCTACTGAAGACACCAAGACCTGTATCACTTGCAAAGGCTCTGCAAAAATCTCACAGAGCTTCTCTGCCTGTCAAGGATTCGCACCTATGAATGGATCACTGGATGCTGAGAGGATCTGCAGTTTTTGTCGTAAAATCAAATTGACGTGCTGTCATTCTTGAAACTGATCCTCTCCAAGAACTTATGCAGGATTCTGAAGCTCAACATTTCCTTTGAACCACCTTTGACGGAATCACCAAGCATGAGGTGCAAAAAAATGACTCAAGACCAGGTGCTGCGGAAAAGCCTTAGAAAGTTCACCGTCCAGCCTGATCCTGATGAAGCGAAGTCCTGCAAAATATCTTTGGGAAAGCAAGAACCAGCTTCTGAGAGCTGCGAAGAAACACAAGTCTTATCAAGTTTTTACATGCCAAACCCGGACTCCAAACGAAGCCGAAGAATGGTTGTGGATTGAAACTGAGCAGTTGGACACATATAAAGTCCAATATGAAGTCCAAGTTGGATTCTCTGCAGCTTCATGAAAAATGCCATGTGTGCCGTGGTCAAAAGATAGTGTACGGTGATGGCCGTCCCACCATGATTTTTGACTCCTTATACACATTGGCAATGCCACATGTTTACACCGTTTCATAAATTCGATACACATTGTATCACCCTTGGGGAAGCAAGGGCCTAGAGGCCCTAGAGTAGAGGGCCCTAGAGCCATCTCTGTTGATCTCTATGGAGGCAGGATCCCGTCTGCCATGACAGCCATGACTTGCTCGTGCAAACATCTCAAAGCTATTCTGAATAGATCAATGAATATTCATGAATACTGTATAACTTGTCAAACTTGTCTAACTAACTTGTATAACTTATACAACTTATCTAACTTGTCTAACTTGTATATTTTGTATAACTTGTACGCTGCGAACCCCACGTTTGCCCGCATCGGATCCCGCATATCCTTTGACATGCTCAAATCCCTGCGTAGGGCTAGCGTTTTTTACTTTCCAAAGCCTAAAACCCTAAATCCCTAAACTCCTGAAAACCTAAAAGCCTAAAACCCTAGATTAAAACCGTAAATCCTCCAGACCTAAAGTCAAAATTGCTGCGTATAGCCAGTGTTTTCATTCATCCTCTGGTGACAAGTATACGGTATTGTTTGGGTGTGTTATTTGGGTGTGGGCGAACGTGGGGTTTGGAGGGAACTTGTAATAACGTGTATAACTTGTCCAACTTGAATAACTTGTATATTTTGTATAACTTGTAATAACGTGTATAACTTGTATGATTTGTATAACTTGTACAACGTGTCCAACTTGTATAACTTTTACATTTTGTATAACTTGTAATAACTTGTATAACTTGAGTAACGTGTATAATGTGTCTGACTTGTATAACTTGTGTAACTCATCTAACTTGTTTAACTAACTTGTATAACTTGTGTAACGTGTATATTTCTTCTAACTTGTCAAAATTGTATGACTTGTAGAACTTGTATAGCTTGTATATCTTGTATAACTTGTAATAATAACATTTATAACTTGTATAACGTGTATAACTTGTATATTTTTGTAATAGCGTGTATAACTTGTATATATAGCTTTTGTATTGTATAACTTTTATATGTATACTGTATACTTTTTAAAAATCCCATCTAGGACGATTGTAGTGATGGCAGTCGACCCAATGCATTGCTCTGTCAAACTGATGGAATTGAATTACTGCATTCGGAAGATATCATTACTGCTCTGACACACTCTACAGTCCAAGGCTTAAGGCCACGGTTTGGCTGACAACCTCAACCAATTGGTTTTCAGATGAACTTCTTCGGCTTTATGTGCATGTCTTTGTTTCCAAGCCCAGTCATTCATGCCTTCAAACTCAGCACCCATTGACAATGTGGTTTCGAAGATTGTGGAAGTATCTGGGGTACAGCTCCTCCACGAAAGATCGCGGAAATGCCACACAACCTGCACCATGATGAGTCGAAAAACTCAATCCAGTAGTGCCTGAGTACCCTTGGCATCTCATCTGAAAAGTTTGTTCCTGTTTGGACAGCAAAAAGCAATGAAGTCAAGCAAGCGATAGCAAAAGGACTAATCTTGGACTGGTGCAAAAAATTGAAAAAATAGCATTGAGGAACATGTCTTTTTGTGGTAGGCTAAGTTCCAGCGCCTGCCGCAAATTCTTTGCAGGTCCCCAATCAGGCTCTTCGGCCAGAAGGTCTTTGCCATCCGACTGACCTTGCTGTATTGGCACACTTACACGACTTACACCATTGCGCAGTTTGAAGATGTTTGCAGTGCGAGCCGAAATGTAATTGAAGATATCGAAGTGCTCAAAATGCAACACTACACCTTCGCTGTTTCCCTGGAGGTAGGACAAATGCATGGCCACATATTAAAAACTATCACTGTTTATGGGAGACGTGGGAGACTTGATAAGTTGATAAGCATCATGCAAGGCTTCAATTCAACAGATCCTTCCAAAGAGTGGTTCCTGGTGCTGTACAAAATTTCACGGATGTCATTATCTACTGTATTGAATGGACTGTCGAACACATAAAAGGTTGCCCTGGGAGTGCCATCAAATTGACCAAACATAGTTCGAAAAAAGGCAGTGTGTCCTGGTTTACACTTTCCACATCCAGTGATAGTGATAGCGGCACCCTAGCGTCCCATTGCAAGCAGAACGGCACCCCAGCACTTTGGTATCAAGTGGAGCGGCATCCAGCCCTTAGGGCCCTTCTATGTCAAAAAAAAACAATAGCTCCACTTACAGCTCCACCGTCCAAACACATGAGGCCATACCAGGCAAACCAAACCTTGGAGTCGAATGACTTCAATACGTTCTTCTTACGTCCAATTTTTTATTTTCAAATCATTTTCTTCATTTGTTTCTTCATTTTTCTTCATTATTTTTCTCTTTCTCCATCTTTCTCCATCTCCCAGTCTACCATCAATTCAGAATTGATACAACATGAAATAGAAACAAATTCTCTTGTGAAGCATGACTTCTGAAAAGAAAAAACATTTGCAAGAGGGCTACACTCTCTGACAAGAACGTGCATTTTTTTCAAGTAGCATTGAACATTTTGTTCTGAAGGGTGCAATTTTTAGGTGCATTTCTCAATGTGTCTCTTGGGAAATGTCCAATGTGCATCTCTCAGAAAACCGATCTGCTCGCAAAAAATGATTCATTACCAATTGCTCATCTTTTCGAATGGAAAGCAGCAAACATTGCATGTGTTTTTTTCCAGAATATATTCTTTACACCAATGTTTGTTATTAAAGAGTACAGTGCATCAATTCGTTTCACACGGTTTCTCCTGCGAACGCAAGAATCATGAGCCGATCGCACTATATTGTTGCAATGACGAGAAAGAAACAAATCCTGCAGAATCCTGCACCATGTCTATTGTTTGGTGATTGGAAATGGATTGTCTTGGTCCTGCATATTTCTGATGATAGGACGTCCTTCCAAGCTATTCCCTGTGCTTAGATTTCGTGTAAATTTGTTTGATTTTTGTACATTTCATGGAAATTTGCCATCTTTCTGGAATAGTTCCTTTCGAAAAGATAATCGAGATGGTATAGTTCCTCTGTCACAAGGTGGCAGCCAGTTTTCAACGCATCAGCTACACTCCGTTTTTTGTAAAGGACTATGTTCACACGCCCAGGAACAATGTACCTCAAAGTGTTTCCTTCGAAACTATTTTGCCTTTTTTCTAACCCGGTACACTCCCCTGTAAGGAATATTGTTTGAAGGAATGCCACATTTTCTTTGCTGAAGAGGTTGGTACAATTTGTAGCGCACCATCTAGTAGGGCTAGTAACGGCTAGTAGAGTTGTTTTTTTGTTCTGTTCCAACCTTGTTGTATTCTCACTATTCTCACTATTCTCACTGTCCGCTAGGAGGCGGACCATACACTGCCATGAAATCTTTCACAGCCTTGGGCAATTGCACCAAGATGCGATCCATCTCAGGGAGGCTGTCAGCGGCCTCCAGGAAACGGGTGGTCACTGCGCACAAACATATGCAAACAATGTTGTTTAAGTATATATTGAATCAAAAAACTGTCATAAACATACCGCAGTACCACATACACTGATGCCAAACAAGAGTCATTGACGCATCACTGGGGTGTTGAATTGCAACAAAGATTCAAATTTCGACAGACCCAGGGCACAACAAATTCGATATTTTTAAATCTGACAGTGCCTTCTGCAAACTCGACCGGACCATGCGCTCCACATGACTTTCCTTGGCCACTGGCGTGGCGGAATCCACGTTTTCCACGTGTTTTTTCGCGATCCTTGGCACAACACACTGAAACAGTGCAATGACTCAATGCAAACGCAAAAATCAACCTCTGGAAACACACATTTGTTCCAAGTGATAAACAACCGTCATCAAATAAATAAAACATGTTTGAAAACTGAATTACTTTTCAAAATTCACTTCCAAAAATGCGAACCCCATATCATAGTAACAGGAAGTACATGAAACGGTTTGCATGCACAGATGAGGTTCCAGGGGTGCAAAAACAAATGGAAGAAACTCCACCGTTCACATGCCAAGAAACCGCAACTTCGGAGGCATGGTTTCTAAGCCAAATCAACTATCATTGTTTGAAAATAATAAGGAATTTGATCGAAGCAATGTTATTGGTGCAATTTCAGAACATAACAAAAAAAATGTTACTTTTGTCCATTATTGGACCTGAAAGTTTATAGGATGTTAGCAGAACAGGTAGGTGCGGTGTCATGCAAGGGTGAAAATGCAAATTTACATGTCTATACTATACAGTACATCAAATGTCTGAAACGCATTTTCTCTCCAGTTTTGCACCTCATGATGTTTTGTATTGCCTTTATCTTTGGGCATCAAATGGCTACAAACCGATAAAGATAAGGTTGTTCGCACCATTTTTTGATGAAACTGCACATTACAGTTCAACCATGCCAAGGAAATAATTATGATTTGATTTTGCACCAGCATACCAACACGAATTGACAAAAGGTAATTTTGAAGACATGCCAGACAAAACTGCCATGGTAAAAACAAACCCAACGGATGGAAAAACATGACGACGCAGAAAAAATGGATGGAAAATTGGACGCACGCAATTTTGACCAAAAAAAAGTTCTGTGAACATTTGGGTTTGACATTCATTTTATTCGCAACATCTCACACTGGAAACGAAAAATGCCGGCATAACCCGGTAAATTCATTCACGCGGTTGAAAATGGACCAATGTCAACTGATTTGCTTACCCACCAAGATTGACCGATGGCACGTTGTCGCCAAAATATGCCCAAACCAATGTCCAGCTCTTTATTTATTACAGCAGCCAACGACTACAATACCATGTTGCATTTTGTTTGTCACCATTATTGGCCTGTTGTTCTGGCAATTTTGAAGTTCCGACATGATGATTTTTTTCCAAGTGCATTAATTGCGATGCGTTCACTGTAGTTTCATCATCCGGAAAAAACAACAGGGACAACAACCGCACGTACACAACCACGTGTCAAACCTGAAATATAAAATTTCGGAATGGGACCTGATTGTAGGACACGGGAAAACATAATAATGTGCGAACTTTTTTGGAACCGAAAGCGCCGCAGATTCCATCCTGATGTACACTACACGATTTGTGCTGTGACATGTGCACAACTACATGACTGACATGCAATGTACACACCAGCAAATGCGGAAATGTGTTTCGCCCCGCCTTGATGTTGGCATTTTGCCAATCATTACTATGGCACAGGTTCCGCAGGCTGTGTGTTCAGCCATCTTGTCTCTCTTCTTGGAACCATTTCAAGGTGAAAATTCCCATTGTGAGAAGTTGGCACTGACACCCCTGCCAAGAATTCCCACCTTGGCCATTGACTTGCTTCATTGGTGCCCTCGCGCCTCTCAGATTTCCATCTCTTCTTGGCACCTCCTTGATGCCCTTCTTCAGCCGGCGAGCCCTCATCTGCTGGCCCATAGTTCACCAAGGCCCAGAAGTCAGGGTCGGACGCTTCTGACTGACCACATCCGGCGTATCGCCGGGTTTGTCTCCTCCTGCATGCTCTCGTCAGGCACCTCCCAGCTGTCCAAGGAGGATGGAGACCTCTTCGTGGCGGTCATACTCCAGCAAGCCCATGATGTTCCCGTAGGCTTTGTAGGCCATAATCACGGCATGCAGCTTCTCATCTTCTCCCCATTGTGACGAGGAGAATCTTCGTCCTCGCTCATGTCGTTTGTCTCACTCTCTGATCCTCAGTTTCTCGGTCGCTGAGCTCTCAGGCACATGAGAGATGCAGCTCAGCCGGCTTTGGAGGCATCGAAGGATCTTCCCATTGTTCCCACACTGCGTTGAACACGTTCAAGCATTCCGTTGATGCGACGAAGTGTCATCAACAACATGCCTTCAATTGGAGGCTCCTCATGCACTTCTGCGTCGGCAGCTACAGATCTCACTTCCAGGTCATTCGATGGGAAGTGCACAGGGCGAATCGGCTTGCGTAGCCAGAACCATGTGTAGGCTCCCAACGCCAGTGTCCACAGGGCCAACACCATAGTCGTAAAGGAGACGACTTCATCTCCACTGCCTTTTGGGCCTTCTGCGTCACACCCGCACAGCTGAGTTGCTGCCGCACCATACACAAAAGCTGTGGCAACTCCAGAAGAGTGTCCTGAGTTGACGGCATGCAATAGCCACCGGTGTTCACGGTAGGAGAATCTTCATCGCTGGATAGGTCTGTGATGTCCTCCAGCATCTGTTGTACCATCTCTGGTTGGCCCTCCATAGCTGATTCAAGGTAGGCCAACAAGCCAGACAGGATGCCCTGTCGGGCCAAATATTGATTTGTTTTGAACGGGTCTTGTTTGACCACTGCCTTTTCCAACCTTCGCTCACATCTATCGTAGAGCCAGTGAATCATTCCCTCTTGGGACCATGGAGGGTACTCAGAGCGGGGTTTCAGAGCCATTGTCATAGGAATCATCTCCACGACTGCAATCTGAAGCTGTCTCAGCAGTCACAAAATCAAAACTTTTCGGAGCTTGTCCAGGGCATAGAACTACATAGATGTAGCCAACCAACCCAAGCAGCCATGTGAACAAAAACACGACGCCGAAGTTGCTGTCGACAGTCATCGCATCCATGGCACCGGAACAGCCCTGAAGTTGGGTCAGTACGCTCAAGGCGCTGATCAAAAGATTGATTTGTGATTGACTGTAGCCCTGCTGTCTCTGATTTGTGACATGTCTGAAGATGTTTCATGCATCATTGGCTCCTTCCAGACAGTTTCCTCTCCAGATGCCCAAGAAGTAGCATAGAGATTCGAGCCTTGCTGCGCTAAGCCGTTTGGTTGCGATGTCTGCTGGGTTCAATGCACCCGGCCCATCACTGCTCTGACAAGTAAACGTTTCTGCATCACAAAATCTTGCAGCCAGAGAACTCTGCAACTCAAATGTCTCACACGACCTACACCTTTTCGAGAAAGTACACCTCTTGCAGCTGATGAATCCAAATACAAACACATCATAATGTGACATCGAAGTAGCCATGAAAAAAGTTGTGATCAAGACCGCATCCCGTGTGGCCGACGCAGCTGCATATGTTTCTGACTCTGCGCTCGAGAGTGGCACGATCTTCTGCGTCCTTGAGCTTGAGTAAGCCAGACAGCCACCAAAGTACATTGCAGATCCTGAAACAGACCGATGTGTCTCTCCATCGGCTGCCCAATCAGCACCGCTGAAAATTTCCGCAATCGGCTCTTCGTTCTCATACTGCTTGCAGACACCAGTATGCAAACCGCTCCACCTCAAAGACATGCACTGGTCTGAGTGTGCTGCGATATAGCCAACCAGGCGTTTCAAGACCATCAGTGATTTTTCAGTTGGCTTGGAAGAGGAAGTGGGCAAGTATCGAATCACATACTGACATTGCAGCAGGTCAGCTGACAAGTAAAGAAGGATCCCCACACATGTTCGATAAATCGATGCATCCTGATGACCAAGCTCAGTAGAGCGATCAGGAATTTCCATTTCACTATGTCCGGGGGTCTTCTTGCAGTGAAGCCTCTTGGAAAGACGCAAGAGTTTGCACGGCTGATCAAGGTGTTTGCGGTGTACACGTATAACCATCTTGCCATCTTCCACCAGCTCATGGGTGCGCTTCAAAAAGGTGATTTCATCTCCAGGCTTTGACATGAGTTCGATCGAGATTGCATATTTCGATTGCAGAGAAGGCACAAATTCTTTCATCACGACATCTCGACTGCCGACGATGAGGAGGTCGTCCACATGGACCATCACGAAACAATCACCGTTCTTGCTCTTTGAGAATGCTGGGATATGCATCCCGCACTTTCATGTTCCCATCGATGGGCCGAGCAAGCCTTACAGTGGGCTCAGCATGTCGCTCAGCGATGGGACGACCATGTTTCATCCACCGTCCTTTTGGACGCCTAAACTTGCCCTCATGGATCTAGGCCTCCTTCAGCCTGTTCCAGCTCAACGACTCGAGTTCATGTCCAGTAGACGCTCCTTGACAAACTTGGCCAAGTCCTTGTACCAAAGCAGGCTTCCATCTCTCACAGACCTTCCAGCCGCTTATAGACTATCTTGAACTCCTCACAAAGCACAACTACGTGAGTGGAAATGTGAGAAACATATATTTACTTATTTATTTATTTATCTATTTATTTATTGATTTATTTATATTTATATTTATTTATTATTTACCAGTAGTACCGCACAAGGCGGTGGCGGAAGTTTCAAAAATAGGAAACCTATAGGAGAGATTGGTTGTTGTGAATCAGGGATGGCAGAGCGAATCCACTGATGGACCGAAAGGTGCT
>Ga0126342_10020997_pt1 | contig 10928 bp, 4 predicted proteins | sample Cyp1metagenome_FD_92528 | JGI IMG/M metagenome (GOLD analysis project Ga0126342, IMG submission 92528) | Coral microbial communities from Lord Howe Island, Old Settlement Bay, Australia - Cyphastrea 1 metagenome | ecosystem: Host-associated > Invertebrates > Cnidaria > Coral ... | reverse complement strand
CTAAATTGGAGGTACCTACCATATATAAGGCCTATATAAGGCCTATGTAAGGGAATATCCCCACAAAATATAGCCTTATATGGTACAGTACCTCTATTTTAGGATCCTGAAATTCCCATTGATGGATCTCTCGGTTTATCTGATTGCCCTCTGGTAATGACTAACACTTTGCTATTGAAAATGGCATTCTTTATCATAGTTGATTTACCTATGAAAAAAATGGACAGACTCCATAGCTACATTAGGTTACCAGAGGCTATCTCTAGATTGTCTCTAGAAGATTCTCTAGTACCCTCTGGTGTCATCAAACCTGTCGCAGGCTGGACAACCAAACTTCATCCAGTTCCATGATTTCGCCAGCGAACGAGCCACCTCCGTCTAGTTCAGGAATTTCCATTGCAATGTTAAATTGCTACATTTACTGGTTGGTCCCTACCCCATATGGTTGGTGATTTTATATATATATATATATAATGTTCAGTTTTCGAGTTCCATGATTATCAGAGGGTAAACGATTGCTACATTTACTGCTTGGTGGTTGAGCCAACAAACCCCTCTGAAAAATATGAGTTAGTGAAAGTCAGTTGGGGTTACTATTCCCAATATACGGAAAAATAAAGAATGTTCCAAACCACCAACCAGTTTAGTACTGGCCTGTGTTGCAAGTGTCCGTGTCTCTTTCTGGGCCTTTCTGTTTTTGCAAATGACATCGCCGTCTTCGTTGGTTTTGCTCTTACCATTCAGGAATCTACCCTGGCCGTGGGAAAACCGAAATTCCCATGTCCAACAGGAGAAACACATATATGAATTGACATATGAGATTTTCCGGGCAGCTATCTGGCAGTACCCAAGGGGCAGTATTATATTATGGTTCTGCCATTAGTTCTAATGTCAATCCCGGACTAACAAGTCCCGACTACAAAAAAAAGGCAGGTTACCCCAAAATAGTGATTATATATATATAATTACTATTAAGATTGATACCCCTCGTATACATGATCAATCTTTGATATTCCACCAAACAAAAAAGTCAGCTCTGGCTCTTGCTGGTTATTTTCAATATGTTCCCTTTATAGCAAAACACTCAAGGACTTTCCACTACCCATCCAGTTGGTAATTACTAAGATTGATAAACACTATGAATATCTATTAATCATTATTAATCACTATTTTGGGGTACAAAAAAAACGTAATAGCTATTACTGGGGTCAACTGCTATAGGTATTAATAGTAGTGGCTACCCCCCATATGTAAATCCCCATTATATATATATATATATCCCACACATGTATATTAAGATTTAAGTATCTAATTACCATCATTACCACACACTCACCATATCATTACCATTAACTATGGCAATAACGGTAATCATATTATCATTATCATTATTACCATATTAATATCATTGTTATTACCATATATCATTCATTATTCATATATGCATCAGTACCATTCATATTATTATTATTACCAATTAATGTGGTTACAACAATAATAAACCATCCCAAAAATCACCATAAATGGATGGTATAAACTATAAACCATCAAAATTGGGGCGGCTTACAATTGTTACTATATTATTACTATTTAAGCCATATCATATTTACCAATTTTAGAGTTCCCCAAAACAAATACAATAAAACCATCATATATGAAAATTAATCATCATTAACCACTATTCACCATTACTAATCATCAACCAGCTAACCATATCATTGCCAATCTTAGATACCCTGCAAAAAAAATAAATTCTTTGCTGGTGAACGTTGATATTCCCATACCAAACGACTAGTTAGGATTAAAGCATCCATCTAAGATTGACCTAGACTATTCACCATTACTTAGATGGGTAAATCTTAGATGGATAAATCAACTATTTCGACTGGGCCATTTTCACTTGCTATGTTTGTTTATCACCAACCAGCTAACATTGATTGACCACTAACCATTCCTATTAACCACTATTAACCACTATTAACCATCATTGAGAATCATTCCCAGCGGCAACGAAAACCTCCTCTTGATGCAAAAACCCAGGTCCCCCAGATCCGACCACCGATCCGCTCCGCTCCGCGCGCTTCACCAAGGTCGCCAGGGAGTGCAAGGCTCCGCTGAGCCTATCAGTGGAACAAACCGCGGACGGTCCAAGCGTTTTTTTTTATGGCTTGGTGAAAAAAAGATGGGTGAACTAGATGGGTTTATGGTGGATATATATATATATACAGTTAGATGGCTTGGTTGGGTTTAAAAAAGTGAACCTATTGGCTTAAAAGTGAAGCTATTTATAATATCTATTTGTGGTAGATGGATGTAGATGGTCGGTATAAGTTGGTTTAACCATCTACATCAACAAATAGATTATAACTAGTGGGGTTAACTAAATAGATGGGTGTATTATATTCATTTATTCATTCTTAACTATAGGGTCTATGGTAAATATCCATAGTTAGATGGCTCCATAAACTTTGGAAGTGATTGGTGGTCTCAACGAATCATCAAGTAAGGTCATAGGACTGCTCAAGTAGCAGTGATGTTTCTACACGTGGTACATGGTTGGCATGACTCAGCTCTTGAATCATCAAAAGATGGTGATTTAACATGGTTTTGTTAATTCATGTTCATTCTAAGCGTCATTTTTCTTTCTGTGATAGCAGAGTGTGGGTGTCAAGATTGAATCCCTCAAAGTAATGTACAGGTGAGTCACAAAGGAAACCATGTTTTTTCAAAGCCTTTCCAAGGATCACCCAATGGTCAAGTGATGCGGGGTTCTTTTGTCAATGCTTGACAGAAGAAGGAACAACAACGTTTGCGGGTCCATTTCTCAATATCAACCCCGGAGTAATATATGCGTGTTGATAGACTGAGAAGGTATAATATATTTTCAAAACTCATGTCATGATAAATTCCAATCCAAAAAATAAAATTTGGGTCTTAACTGGTGGCATGGCCGCCATGGCCGCCATGGCCAAATTCTCTCACGACACTGAGGCTAGACGCCACGGGCAGTGCTCTTGATTTTTGGCCTGGACCAGTAGGATCCAGGGCGAGTTTTTTCGGGATCCGAGATCAGACGGGGTCCATGTTTGGCATCTGAGATCCGTGGGGAGTTCGGAAAAAATAGGATCTAAGATCAAGGTGAAGAATAAGATTCACCAAAGATTTTTTGATCCTAGGTGATCTTAGGGAATCCTATTCATTTTAAAGATCTGTTTGCTGAATAGGATCTAAGATTCACCAAAGATTAAGATCCTAGGTGAAAAGGGGTCGAACATGGACCCAGCAAAGGGCCCATCATGGTTGGAGAAAAAAATGATGCAGCCATCGCAAGTAGAAATGCAGTAGTTGAAATAGGCTGCCCGCAACAAAGTGGACAACTAAGCTTAGGATTCGCACAGTAGCCAAGTTCCATGAAGCGTTTCGGAAAATCACTTAAATAAGCCATTCAGAATACCTGTTGTGATGGGTGAACATAAGGGCTTAGACTGGCTTATTGGGTACTACAACCCATAATAGGATATAATAGGAATATCTACTAAAAAGCAGTAAAACTTTGGCGCAATGACTTTCACCCGGCCCAGTTTCGACGGATTTTATGCATCTTTATGGTGATTTCATGGGGATTAGTGGGAATTGCCCTCTGGTAAGGTCCTGACTTGCTACGTAGCTAAGGCCGATGATTTTCCTCTAAGAACCGGTGATGTTCAATAGCTATGCAGCGAATTGCCGGATGGTATGATTCACTGGCCTAATTTTTTCGAATTACCCTCTGGTAAACTAACATAACTATGGGAAATCACCATTTTTTATGGGTAAATCCACTATAAATGGCCATGTTCAATAGCTATTTTGACATAACCAGAGGGTAGTGAATTGCCAGCTGCGACGCGAAAATTCATCAGTGATCGGACCTGATGGACCCCACGGAGTGTATTCCATTGCCAGCCCTGTTTGACTACCAGAAGGAGATTTCACCCCAAAAAACGCGAAACATCTGGGGTGAAACCAACCAAAATGAGGTTTTGATATGTTTTGATCCCTTCAACTCCAGAAGATTCGCCAGAACAACCTCACCTGCCGCGTCATGAGGAGCAAATCTTCGCAGTGCAGACGCAGCAAGCGCTCTGGATCACCTGAATTAGTCGTACGTATCTAAAGTCAGGGCCAGAAAAACATGCGATTTTGGGCATCTTAGTACTTAGTACCAAACATCCATCATTTTTTGGATGAGAATCATCCGTAGTATCCCCATGATATGGCTACAGTAGCTGGATTAACACTGCAATTGAGAATCAGAACAGATCAACACTGGCATAAAAAGTCTTCGAATATCTGAAGAAATCGGACTTTCTGAAGTGGCCCAACTGTAGCGACCCATCTCCAAAATATGGGCGCTTGAAAATCCAACAGCCAAACATCCGACCAAACCCTGCTAGATCACCGGGTCTTTTCGTCGGATTCTTTGGATTATGATGAGTTCATCCCGCTCTGGATGGGCCAGCGAAATCCCAATCTTCACCAGTTGAAAACGGTGATTTATTTATCCCAGTATTTATAGGGCTATAAGTCCAATAACTATGGTTTATAGGTGATATAATGTGATTATAGTTAATGGGGTTTATAAACCAATTTTGTTTGGGTTTCAACCGTCCTTAAAATTGGTGGTTTATCGGACCGCCTTTCCACCGTAGCTTTTTTGTGATCCATCCCCATGTTAAGACGACAAAAGCTATGCAACCGATCGCCGAGACGCCACAAAGTGCTGCCACAATCCGAACCTGAGCGGGGTCCATCAACACCCATCCCAATAAACCGTCCCCAAGTCATCACCATTTGTTAATGGGATTTCAACTATAGTCATGGATAGTCATGGTAGGTTTATGGCAGCCAGGGTGCACACCACATTTATCCATATACTGTGGATGGTTGCGAAATCCTGCACTAGTTGGTAACTATATGTAACTATTACGTAACCATTAAACACTGCAAAGACTGGGATTGATTATAATGGGATAAGCCTACCCTCTGGTAATTTCACATAGCCATTGAACATGGCCATAGAAATAGTTGATTTACCCAATAAATATGGTGATTTTCCATAGTTGTTTGTATGTTTACTGGAGGGTAATATACCAACTGGTGCAGGATTTTCGCAACCATCCAGTATGTTTGTGAAAGCCACATCTGGCAGAACCCCTCCTGCTGGAACATCTGTTTATATCCATTAAATTTGCATTCCTAACATCCATGGATGGATTTACTCTCCATTCCTGCGATCCATTTAAGGAAACCTTGTGGCTTTTTTACAGTATGCGTTCCTGGATCCATTGGGAAGCCCGATGGTTGTACTTCAGCTACCCTCTGGTAATTTAACATAGCTATTGAAAATGGTGATTTATAGTGGATTTTCCCATTAAACATGGTGATTTTCCATAGTTATGGTAGTTTACCAAAGGGTACTTCAGCTAAAGTCAACAGCCATGGCCCAATCGCCCTTGCCCTTGCCCTAGCCATCGCCCTTCGAGCCACCGCCAATGCCCAGGATGGACAACTGAAGGCCCAGGGCACTGACAGGAGCGACAAAGATGCGGCCGAGGCCTGCGATTTCGCAGGGGCGTTTATCTCATGAATAATGAGGATAGAAGCAACAAATATGAGGATACAATGGGGATATATATATATATATGCATTTAAAATATATTATAATATATATATATATATATACATAATATGGATTATGTACAGGTTAAATATGGTATAAAAGGAACATATACGGGGATATAATGGGGCTGGGTTGATGGTCCGGGCACCCCATGACAAATTATTTTGGGATCATCATTCCATTTTTCTGGATGAAAATAAAACTGTGAAGCAACCAACCAGCTCTGGAATGAGTTGTCAGCCTTTTTGGTATCAAACATGGCTGGGAAACAACATATTTTGCTGGTGAAATCAGCTGTAAATACGGGTTTCAATATGTATAGATATATATATATATATAGTTACACAAATATGTATATATATATACACGTATATATATATAATATAATATATAATATAATATATAATATATATATATATATTTAAATGCGGATCTTCCAATTCCAGAATGTCAGCCAGTGCCCTTTTTTTAGGATTCCATTGGTCTTTTCTGTCTGGCGAGCGAAATCGGAAAGTTACCTCCGACTCGGAAAGCCATCCAACTGGATTACGGTTCCCTCCATGAACATGTGGGTACCCCATATGGATGGTTTTTATAAGGGAAAAACTTGGGTTTCTGTATTAATAGTGGTTAATGATTAATACTATAGGGAATCTATAGGGAATTGAACTCCGTTGGTTAATTATTGGTTATATGTGGAGAATTAACCAATGATTTCTGTATGGTTATTAATGATTAATAGTGGTTAATGATGGTTAATGATTAATAGTGGTTAATGTGGGAAATCCGATTGAAAAAGATGATTTAGGGGTATCTCCATATCCTATATCATCATGTTTGGTTTTTCACATATGTTAAACATACATATATGTTGGTTTCCATAAATGGGGAATTCTTGAAATGGTTGGTTTATAATAGAAAATCCATCTATAAATGGATGATGTAGGGGTACCCCTATTTTAGGAAACCTCCATACGTCAAAATGACGGAGATACGACGGAGTTGCAGCTATGGCGAACCAAAAATCCAACCTTCACCTGTCCCAAAGCCAAAATCAACATGCTTTTCTGTCACATCCACCACATATTCCTGTCCATTACAGTGCCAATCAGCCAGATACCCTGCAAAAAATAGTAGATTCTTAGCTGGTGAATTAGTAGATAATCCATCTAAGATTGACCTAGATATTCCTGTCCATTACTGGCAAACAAAAACATCTCTCATCGCTCTGTCACGGTCACCAAGTCGCCTCCTGTTCCTCCGCGGCCAGGAAGTCCTTCAGACAGCGAGCTTTTGCTTCCTGCTCTGGGGTCCTGATAACGTTGGCAGACAACGTGGCAAACCCCGTGCTAAACAGCAACGCTTATGAGGTTTATTTGAAACCCTCAAGTCGTGAAAACAGATATATGATATATGGATCATTATTTGGCTTACCACTTATATACAAATAATGACTGTCTGATCGTCTGATCAAGGCACAACAGTTCTGTTTGGCACAAAGTTAACTAGGACAAACCCCAGTAGACCCTAATAGACATCAACTACCATTTGCCTGTGTCCTTTGGGGCTACTGGATGTGGCTGATTTGAACATGTAAAGGCCTTATAGCTGCAAATGTATCTTTCAGATTTTATAGTCAGACTCAGTGCCGGCAAAGCCATGATTAGCTACATGTCTGCTAAAAAATCTTACCCTCTGGTTATGACTAACATAGCCATGGTATAGATGGCCCATAGAAATAGTTGGTTTACCTATTAATAGCATGGTGATTTTCCATGGCTATGTTAGCCATAACCAGATGGTAAACAATTGAAATTTCAAACTATACTATCACATACTACCAAACCGATCCCTTCCAAAATCTTACACCTAGGCCATCCGAGCCATCCGAAAGCCTGTTCTCATCCAGGTAATTGCCGCCAGCCAAGCGATAGCCGAAGAAGTCATGCAGAACCTCAATTTTACCGTTCTTGAGACCCAGAAGCCATTCAGAACTTGTTTATAATTGTTTACTGCATCAATTTATGATGATTAGTCATGGTTATAAGTGACTAATCGTGGTTAATGATGGAACATTGATATACTATAATTATCATTGTTTGCCCTCTGGTAAACTAACATAGCTATTGAAAATGGCCATATAAATAGTTGATTTACCCATTAAAATTTATGATTTTCCATAGTTATGTTAGTTTATCATTGTTTCTCCACTGGTATCTTTCAATGGACTGGAATTTGAAGAAGCCATACCCTCAAAGTTTACACAGATTCCAATCTGCTGGGGATTGATTGCCTGACACTTTCCTGCAATGTGGGGCCCCCCAGTTATAAGTTGGTTTATAAACCCCCATAACTATAGTTATAAGATGTTATAAGTACCATAAACCATAGTGAAATTGGAGTTGTTTGCACCAACTGAACGCTATCGAACGGGGGCCCCACATTGTGGGTTTCTTCAGGTGATTTCATGGTGATTTATGGCGATTCAATGGTGCCCAACGAACGGGGGCCCCAAAATGTTTTCGTCACCCCCGCAGCTTCCAGGTTGGCCCCAGAGACCTTCAACGCCTGGGAAAAGCCGTTTTTCTTCGCTCAGAATTTGGATATATTAGCGTATATCAATAGTATATTAATAGTAACATTATATTAATAGTATTACCATAGTATATTATATTACTATATTGGATTATTTTAATATATCACAGATGATGGGATATCAATAGTGATATATTACTACCATGAATGGGAATATCATATTCATGGTGATAGTTAAATACTATCAAATTACCATATGGTTATGACATTCACAGTTTGCCATGGTTGAGCCATGGCCCTAATCGAAATAGCTGGTTTACCGAACTTAATAGCATGGTGGATCTTTCCATGGCGAACTGTTAGTCATAACCAGATGGTAGAATTACACATGATCATCCCTTGCCAAAATTCACCTATGGATTGGAGCAACCCTGGTTTTTGTTGGTTGACTCCCAGTACCATTTCAGTTGGTTTCTGTTGGTTATTTAACGTAGCTATGGAAAACCAGCATCTTTTAAGAACAAGAAATCATCATAAATTATTGAACTCATACATCATTGAACTACATGGGTCATTGAATCTATACTGTACCATAGCAAACTGTTAAATAGCCAGAAGGTACTGTAATTCCCACTACTATCCACATTTGTTCTGGTTAAATCCCAATTAAAGTCACATTAAATCATCATAAAATCCCATTTATCCCATTGTTTCTTTCTAAATGAAATGACTTCCATCCCACAAAATATCATTAATTATATCACCATTAAACCCAATTGTTAGTTGGTTTATGTTGGTTTATAACTGGGTTTACCACATTTCGCGATTTCCAACACTTTCACCAACCTCCAAGCCTTTTTTCATAACTCGCTCGAGTCCAAGGTGCACTACTCACGCGCTTGCCGATGGTATCTAGGCGGCGCGTTTAGGAGGATGCTGGGGTATTCTATGATTTCTCCATAGATTGGGGAACCTAAGCATCCCCAGTGGTGGATTTGATCATCAAAATGGACGGATCTCAAAAATAATGGACGGATCAGTATCAAATCAAGCATCAAAAAATCCGGAGACTCCAAACAAAAATAAGGAGATTGAAACTTGAAAACTATGGATCGGAGTTGCGAAGTCACATGCCATGGCTGCAGAAATGGGAATTTCTGCCAGCTTCGATTGGGTTCCAGTCGATTCCCCATTCCGTTGGATTAACCATTTCTTGGGTAACGATGGGTAAAGATGGTGAGTTTCCATAGTTATCTGATGTTATCTGTATGTTTACCAGAGGGTATAACATGGGGAAACTATAGTTATATATGTTTATATAATTTTATATATCTGGTTGGTGGTTGACCTACCCCTCTGAAAAATATGACTTTGTCAGTTGGGATGATGAAATTCCCAATCTATGGAAAAACAAAATTCATGTTCCAAACCACCAACCAGATAGATTATTAGATATTGATTATAATGAAGACAGTGGATTAACCAATGAACACATTTAACAATCCAATGTCGATACTAAATGGCTTGGCCCATTCCACTATGCGATAGGTCGCTGAAATGTCATCGCTGAAATGTGGCGTGCGGTTGGTGACCACCTAAACGCGGTTGGTGAGTAAAACTGGGTGTTGGATCAAACCCCATTTGGACCCATCCTATTGGTCGGTCACCGGAATCTTTGGAATACATGGAATAACTAACAACAAAAAAAATACATGGTATATATGGAACTATAGATGCAATGATGACATATCTACTGACCAATGTTTGGCGTCATTTTTTGGGTGATGCACAGAGTTTCCCTATTTCCGTTACCCAGCCGGATGATCGTCATGGGAGGTTCACCAAAATTGGAAGTTAACCATACTTTTCCTGGTGATTTTCCATAGCTATTTCATGGGGATATCACGTGGGTATATGGGTATGGGTCAATACCTATAGATACATTTTTAGTGGGATGTTCACATCCATAAATCCCAGCTATTTTGGGGTGAACAAAAGGTACCAGGGTTTTGACCCATCCCCATATAATGGGATATAGAACTTTAGAACCAATCTCGTTGAAGAAAATGATCAGCCGATACTGGTATTTTTTTGGCATCTCTGACAATACCCCATTCCATCTCATGATGATCAGTTTCCGCAATATTTGATGGCTATAAATTGAGGGTTCATCCAACCCATTTTGGACACACCCATCTCATATTGTTGGTTCTATTCCATTTGAAATGTCCCATTTCATCCCCATTATGGTTTGTTTGTATACCCCCTATAACTTTTCTGGTGTAATCCCACGTTTTTGAAGGACACACCCATGGTAAATGAGGGTGAACATGTTTAAGTCTCAATCGTTCATGGTGAAAACCGCACTTTTGGCTGTGAAATCCTCAACTGTTGCTTGCTAAATCTCAAAGAATCAAACATGCTGATGGGAAAATCCCTATAATTGGGCATGGTAATGGAAGAAACATAAATCTATCAATGGGCCGTGCTTGATTGAGGGAACCCTGGGAATCCTCTCATTCCATCATACTGTACTGACTGAATTCACAGGGATTCCCATGGATTATCATCATGCCAAATATATGAAGGGCAGTATATGAGCCATGGGCAATACTCACTATATGGTTGATGGTCATCCCATCCATAATAAGGATCCTTATAATGGTTATTATAAATCCCTATGAACCATTGGATGACTAGCCCCTATTAATGGTTATTAACCATGAGTATT
>Ga0126342_10020996_pt1 | contig 10929 bp, 16 predicted proteins | sample Cyp1metagenome_FD_92528 | JGI IMG/M metagenome (GOLD analysis project Ga0126342, IMG submission 92528) | Coral microbial communities from Lord Howe Island, Old Settlement Bay, Australia - Cyphastrea 1 metagenome | ecosystem: Host-associated > Invertebrates > Cnidaria > Coral ... | reverse complement strand
TGTATGTCTGTATGTCTGTATGTCTGTAAGTCTGTATGTCTGTATGTCTGTATGTCTGTATGTCTGTATGCCTGTATGCCTGTAAGTCTGTAAGTCTGTAAGTCTGTAAGTCTGTAAGTCTGTAAGTCTGTCTGTCTGTCTGTCTGTATGTCTGTATGTATGTCTGTCTGTATGTCTGTATGTATGTCTGTCCGTCTGTATGTATGTATGTATGTATGCATGTATGTATGTATGTGTATTTATATATATATATATACACACACACACGTGTATGTGTGTATGTGTGTGTGCATATGTACACGTATACGTATATATATATATAACTGGCCATTGACTAAATGGGATGCACCCCCAAGCCCCCAAGGCCTATCCTAGTGGCAACAGCCCACACCTTCATGGCCAGGTCAGAGAGTTTCTTGTCCTTCGCGCAGGCGGCACTTCTAATTGGGTGCCCCTCTGGAAAACTTCCACGTTTCACAAGAATACTGGGCGGAAGAAAGCCAAAAGGCATCTCTCACATCATAGCCGTCATAGCCCCATGACCCCATGCCTATATTTATTGTGTATAGCTCATGGGACAAAAGTTGGGTTTGGCTTCTCTCACCCAAAGAGTTTGGCTCGGCAACCGTCCTGTGCCGCCGTGCTCGCCTTTTCTGCATGGCTTTGGCGAAGCTCTTGCCCCCGGCGTTTCTCCTGCGCCAGGAAAGGCTCATGGGGAGTGGATCCAAACAGCAGCATATGACAATGTTTGGTAAGCATTATCTAGTAGTTGTAATGTGAGATAAGCATATGATTGTTGCTAGTAGTGGATAACTGGAAGTTACTTGTTTGGTAAGCATAGTGACCCGTCGTGCCCACTCAGAAGCAACGAATCTCGAGTCTTGAGGAGTCATCAAACCTACTCATCCCCAACCTGCTTGATGCTTTGCTCCAGCTGTTTGATTTGATCCTTCAACTGTTGGACCTGCGTCAGTTCGTCGCGAACCCAAAGGCTTGCGGGGATCTGTCACTTTCATTCCCTAGCCAAAAGGCCATTGCGCGCTTGGCTCGGCTGCACTACGCCACTACGCACCTCGTTGCGAGGGTTACACAAATTACCGACCAATGGGACGTGATCATGTCCATGCGGAATTGCTTCAGCCCTGACCAAATATGATGTCACCATCATTATCAGTGGCACATACACCGCATCCCCATGCCGTGCCCACATACCCTGCCGCCTTTTGCCCCATGTCCATTTTCATGGTCTGAAAATTGTTTCGCATCTCATCCTCCTCCTGCTCTGTGGCCTTCCAGCAAGCTTCTCTTCGTGTGGGGGAGGCAAAAGCATAGATGAGTGGATCATAGCAAATCACCATCAAACAGTAGGAAACTCTCACTTCTTCTATCTCTTGTCAGGACGCTACTATAATAACTTATGACAAGGTATAGCAACCCAAAAAAAATCAAAAAGTAAACTAACTAAACTTTTGCGAATTTAGATTCGGATTTTACCAACTCCCATCTTTTAGATTTTTGGGGGGTTGCCTTTGTCCGTATCCAGCTATAGAACCGTCATGTTTCCCCGCTCTGAAGGCCTGAGAACTTTGGATCAGGAACAAATTGAGCTCTTCGAGGTCCGTAAAGGTGTCCATCAGCTGCTGCGGCTCCTCAAAACCGCTGCCCCTTTGACCTTTAAAGGGGTCAAAGGATAATAGCAGGAAGAATCGTGGTGATGGTGATGGTGATGATGATGATGATGATGATGATGACGACGATGATGATGAACCAATAGCACTAAATGTTGTGCAACAATATATACATACATATATAATGACAATAAAATACATATAATAATCATAATCATAATCATAATAATAAAATTTGTGCTGGTCGCTGATCATATGGACAGGAGCATTTCATGATTTTCAAGTAGGCAAGTGAAATCGCTGCATAGGAGTTCACCTTTCAAAACTCAAGGCCTACACCTGACACCCAAACCTAGGCCCTCCCGGAAGGAATTCTTGGTCGTCCTTGAAAAAGAGTTCAGGTTCTTCTTCAGAGGACACCTCCACATACCTCGGCCATCAGACGGGGATGGGATAAATCGGATACAGGTGTACCCTCTGGTAAACATACAAAAAACTATGGAAAATCACCATTTTATAGCTGGGAAAATCCACCAGAACTGGCCATTTTCAATAGCTATGTTAAATTACCAGAGGGTAACTTACGGTGTAACGATCCCTCAAAAAGGGCCCAGCTCTGCATCGATCTTCCTCTCTTCCTCCTGGGATGCCATGGCCGTGGCGGCCGTGGCGGCCGTGGCAAATACCATGTTTGGTTGAATCTTAGTTTTAATGATGGTTTGCCATACCAAAACCACCTCTGCTTGGTTGAATCATGTTGAATCCCAGTTGTGGCCAAACTAGCACTTTCCTCGGTGACACTGAAAAAATGTCGCTTCAGAAAGCGATGCCTCCCTCTTCTTCTGGATGCGCTTCTTCCTCAGGTCCCTTTCCCGCTGCTTCTGGAGCAGCTCTTCCTAGCGTTGAAACTGGTAAAGACGGCTGCACCAATGGCTGGATTTATGGTATATTGACCTGGTCACGTAGATTGGCTCGATATGGTTTGATTGTATATAAACCATTACAAACCAACAAATATATCTGGGGTGCTCTTTCTCTAGGAATGGCAAGTTGCTAAAGATGTCAAAGTTGGTCCTCGAGAAAGTGAACAACCTCCGGAAAGTCCTCCCATCTCAGCCAGCACCCTGCTGTAAACTAAATTAGATGTGGCTTTTCCCACCATTTGTAGATCTTTTTTCCAGGAACACCATAGGTCAGTTTCCACATCTTTTCTGTTTACCCCTGGGTGATCCAAATCAGCTCACTGCTGCCAAGCGCCTCATCTTCCCGGCGCCGGGATTTCTTACTCTTCTTCCGCAAGTTTTCGGCCACCTGTACCACCAGAGGTAGCCACGACAGCCAGAGGTGGATTCCCCAGGGGATTGCCCAATTCTGGGCCAGTTTTCAGGGGGCGATTTAAAACCAATTTTTTTTGGTATGTGAAATGAAGATTTCTCCATTGCCTCATTTCTATTTGTTTGATCCTGACTTCTTTGGTGGTTCATATCCCGTTACAGTACCTCCTATTTTATTCTATCCTCATATTGCGGTCGACATTAACACGTTTCACATGATTGGCACATCCCATTCAAGAGACAAACCATGGCGAATAATGCAAAATCTGATCATAGATGGCGCCTGATCCTCTTGATGGCGACTATGGCAAACACTGTTTATATTATTCGCCAATCCCCATTCTTGATGAGAACAAAGCCATTTTATGTAGCTTGTCATAATGTAGATCCATGGCCTGCTGATCTCATGTTGCTGATCCCTTGCTGGTCCCAACAATTTCATGTTCATGGTGTTACACATGGTAAGCCATGAACTTTGTGGCACCTCAGCCTCCTCTTGCGCAAATTTCTCTGAGATCCTTTCCTCCTCCATGGCCAGTTGTTCCTAGAGTCGAAGTTCTGCGCATGGTGGATGAAAAAAAGGGGCCACACGACACACCCGAAGAATATCGAAAAGTTGTTTTTAACAAATGAAAAACTACTGTTGGAAAAGGATCTCCCCCATAGTAATCACATGTAGTCACCACAGGTGTTGGAAGTTTGTGAAGCTCGCGTAGCCAAGATACCAGGATTGGAGCGAGCCTCTCTTTCTTCCACCTGCCAGGTGATTGGTGTTCCTCAGGGACCTAGTTGGGGGTAATTACGAAAAGACCCCAGTTGGATGACTGGTTGAAACATGTTGAAATCCCCAAGTAGATTCGTTGGCGGATTTCAAGCCCTAAACCAGCTTGCCGTCTCCGACTCCGGAGACCTCTCGGCTCGGTCCTTCTTGCGCTCCTCTTTCTTCTGCTTCCTCGACACCATTTCGTCAGCTGAGGTCTGACACCAGGTGTCCGCCAAAAACATCCAAACAGCCCCGAATCATTGGCACCAAGTTGAGCCAATTATGCCACTTTGACAGCACACCCTTATGTCACACAGGTTGCATCGTTCCTGGAAAATATGAGGCAATGATGGCAATGTCATTGATCAAACCACCGCCCAGAAGTTGTGTCCGGTTTTTAAAACGCCATGTCTTGGACTGTCTTGGTGGTTCTATCCCACTCTTTGGTGCTTGGAAATCCACCTCTATGATGTATGTGGTGCGATGTGATGCAATGTACAGTATTGTCAGCCTAATAGCTAGTGCAATTTGATACCATGCAATGTGAAATGTATTATGCTCTATCATCTGATATTGCACGTTGAATTCCCAGAAGAAAATGGTAGGTTTTGATTTTCGGAAGCCTCCCCTGGGTCACCACACTGTTCTTCCTTCCACTCGGGCGGCGTCAACTTCTCCAGGAAGTGCTTCAGCCGTTCACATTCCACGCGCGCCTGGATTGATCCCCAGTCGTCACCATGGTTGTTTCACTACTAAGTTAATTACTAAGTCATCCATGACTTGGATTATTCTCGGGTACTCCCATGGATTGGAAACTTCCAAACTTCCATATGAAAATGGGATTACATGAAGCATCACAGGGTACAACATGGCAGAACCTGCCTTTTTGAATCAACTTAGAACGGTGTAGAACCTACCTGGCGAACTGCTGTGACCTAACGTCACTGCACCTCCTTCAACTTGCCCGTGTCGCTGTGCACGGCCGCGATTTGTTGTTTGAGGCTCTTGATCTTTTGCACCTTGTCCTACTTGCGGTAGTGAACGAAGAGATCTTTGCCACCAGCTGAGGTGTTCCCAAGGTAAACGTCAAACATCTAAATTTGGCCCGCGGTCCTGCTTGTTCTTAGCGTGCTTCTCGGAGTCTTTCCTTTGGGAAGATTTGGGTGTCAGAACTAGAGCAGTGAGTACAGCACTTGGAATGGTTACCAGAAAATCCAGACTTTGGAAACCAAATGTTTGAACCAAATTTGCAAGATGTGCCACCAAGCATCGTTGCATTGGATGCTTTCGAAATTCTCTCTTGGAGATAATCCTCAAACTTCTTGGCATCTTCCTCCAAAGTCTGCTGGGAAAATGCCAAGGCATCTTCCTTGGCCTTCGCCACGGCATCTAAGCGCACCTGGGACTCTGGGACCGCAAAACCATGGCGATTTCTTCCATGATGGGGAACCCCTCAGGTATTTATCCACTTGATTGTATGATGTTTAATGGGAAACCAATGACGAAATGGGTCAGCCATGGTCAGCCCAATTTCAAGAAACCGGGACCACGGTGATGGCCAAAGATCCCACCACACAACAAAATGGTGGGTTCTTAAGTCATGGGGGATTCCCTAGTCACCATGCTTGTTTCAATACTAACTCATGGTTATCCATGACTTGAATGATTTGGGGCGAACAAAAAAAACATGACATTTGCGTAACCAATGGGTCCAAGACACCGCTTCTTCCCGTTTGTTGTCGCAGGCCATGTGCACCAGAAAGACTTCCCGTTTCTTCTGGACATAAGTCCTGATGTCTTTCTCACCTGAACCAGTCGTGTCCATCCCACATCACATCGGGATGTTTTTTTTCCAGTCGTTGGCCACGTTGCCACGTCGGTTCAAAAATCCCCAAAACAATTCAATAGGGCTTCAAAAAACCGTTAACAGGGGTTGGTGGTTGTTAAGGACCCGTTGATAGGGCCTTCTCGTTTTGGAAGGATGTGTTTGGGGGCGGTTGAGAGTGTGTCCTTCGGATGTGGTTCCGAACGAAGCGACTTTTTTTTTGATTGGTTTTTCGTAAATTGCTGCCGTTGTCTCTTGCAATCCACATATGGATTTGTTTGACATTTTCGAGCACCACCTCATTTGTTCCATTCAAATAACACTTGTTGGGTAGTTAAATGTCCTATTTTTTGACAAAGCTGATCGGTATATGAGATCCCTCAGTTCTCATGGTTAAACCCAGCCCCAATTCCGTCCAATACCTTCGTTTATATAGATTCCTGGTTAAATCCTGGTTAAATCCTCATAAATTTCCAACAAGGCGGTGCCCCCCAGTTCTAAGTTGGTTTCTAAACCCCAATATATAACATTATATAACTATAGAGATCTCACATCTCAAAACCCAACAGTTCATCTACTTATAAACTAACTTAGCTAACAAACTTGTATGTATATATAATTGTTTTGTATACCATATTAAATGTTATAAACTATATCATATAGAATCATACATTTATATATATATATGTGTGTGTGATCTATTTTTTTACTTATCTATTATATGATGCATGGGAACCATCATACCTCACTCTTCACCACCTTGGTGCCCCGGCTCTTGTGCAACGGCTCCACTAAGCCTACGGCCGGCTTCGTGGCCACGGTCCTCGGCAATGGGGATTTCAACCAGAAAGTGGGATTTATGATGATTTATGGCTGATTTAGTGCGAAAATGCTGATTCATTATGGATTTAGTGGGATTTTGGATGGGATTTAGTGGGATTTATGGATGATTTATGGCATTGCTGTTTCTTTTGGCGCCAGACCCGGGCATCGGGAGTTGTTGTTTTTAAAAACTGTGTGCTGTGATAGGACCTGAACATGAATAATATGAATAAATCGACTGCTGCAAAGCTCTTTATTTGCAAAGGCGGGATTGCATAGACATATCAATCTCCAAATGTATACCCATATTTTAATGCCTTTGTAGTTGCAATATTGTATACTTCCGTTTGGACGTTTGTACCTGAGGACCACAGCTATCCCAGCCCAAATTTCAGGGAGCCGCGCGTGAGGAAGGTGTTGTCAGGCCTTTCCTCTTCCATGACCTCGCACGCCGAGGTTTACGATGAAGGCTGAAAAACAACCCCCTACCAATGAACAGTATATTAGCTGGTTGGTGGTTGACCTACCCCTCTGAAAAATATGAGTTCGTCAATTGGGAGTATGAAATTCCCAATATATGGAAAAATAAAATTCATGTTCCAAACCACCAACCAGTTAGTTATGTGTACTGGTTGGTGGTGCAATGTGCCCATCTTGAAAAATGATGGAGTGAAAGTCCATGGGAAGGATGACATCCCATATATGATGGGGAAAAAAAATCATGTTTGAAACCACCAACCAGATTTGTTACGTGTATGTAATTATATGTGCATAATTGTGCATATGTATCATGCAAAAGGCTGAAGAAAGGTCTACTATCCTATCTGAACCATCCAATTTCGCAATCTCTGTGGGACTGTGACTAGAACTGGGCAACCCCCTTCAATACCACAGGCAGCCCGTCTGACCCTTGTGATTGGTCAATGTGTCTTTTACTCTGGGCGTTGTTCTTTTAGCATGAAGATTTAATAAATGCAACATTTACAAAAAACGTCCAAATCTTCAGGCTTCAAATTGTATGACACAAGACTCGATACATATGGCCCGTGAAAACTTGAACATTTCAGGGTGACCTGGGAACATACAAAAATAAAAACATACGTACCAGTAGGTTTGTCAAAAACGTCCGCACCCAAAAAAATCACAGCATACATCTATATATATATATACATTGTGTGTGCGTGCATTTATTTATCTATTTATTTGTTTATTTACTGTAATTCAATAAATCATAATTTTCCAATTTTTTCCTATCAAAAGTGCCTTTTTCATCCTTTTTCAGGGTCTATCGGTACATCATGGCCGCACCTTGGCTTTGGCGGTCTGCAGGGCCAGGTGCGTTGCCTTCGAGACGGGCCTGGGAACAACGGGCCGATCGCACAATGGGGATACCTTAGGAAGGCACACTGGGGATATCCGATGGGATATGGGAAAGAACATTGTATGGTTGTAAAATGGTAATTCATAATTTATCATGTAACTAGTTATGATCTAATTATTGTGTTTCTCCTAATTTATGGCGAGAAACACAGCTTTTCATGACAATTCGATGGCAAAAAAACAAAAAAACGGATGATCAACATGGCCAAAACCCCAAGGTATGGCCATTCAATGAACGGCGAAACTGACCTGATCTCTTAAAGCTCACAGCAGGTCATGCATGAAAACCTCTGTGTAGAAAACCTGCCAAAAATAGATTTGCATGTCATTTTAATATAAGTTTACAAAAGAAAGGATATCGATCTATATAAATATATATGTGTATTTATATGTATATATATATATAAATAAATTAAATATAACATATTACAATGTGCTCATCTTAAGAGAATTTTGCAAAATTTTTGCGGTCCACCGGCACGGTCTGCGCAAAAAGGGTTCCCGCACGCCATCGGCAGCTCATCATCCTTGACTTTACGAATCTTGCCATAGCTGGACGAGCAGGTCGGCCTCGCCACGTAGAAAAATCTACCGTGTTTTGCGAGGAAAAGTCCATTTCTACTGGTCTGTTTTTAAGTAAATTTTGATACATGAAAAATGTGGTAAATCCAAGAATGGCCAGAAGAGTGTTTCTTTTCGGAGGTTCAAGAACGAAGACAAACAGCTGGTACGAAAGTTGCACAGGATTGGGCTTACCACATTTAAATACATTTAAGACAAAACAAAATCCTGGACCCCAAACATGGTCGATTTATTGTCCTGCCAAAGGTATGTGAAAGTGTTCGATGTGGGTCCGAAAATTTCAGGAGAAACCGCAAGGTGAACCCTAAGCTGCATGGAGAGATGGATGAAGCACGCTCAGCTCCCAACTTCTCCCAGACTTTCAACTGTTTTTCCTGACCGCTGTCCGTGCTGCTCCAGTGTCACATGGAATGTCGAAGGTCGTCTTGTTACAGTCCCAAATCAAATGGGGACCGAATTTGAACAGGTTTTACGGATCTGGGCCCTGCAAACAAGAGGTCGCAACTGGGCAATTTCTTTGGGTGGTTGCTTTCCCTACAAGCGTGGCTGGCTGAAAGCAAAGTTTCCTTCAACGGTGCTATTACGTCACTCAAAGGAATCGGGGTAAATCAAAATAATCCAAACATGTTAGCATAACGTTGCTCACTCCCGCAATTCCTAGTTTTCAGTAGCTGCGTCACTTGCTGCGTCCTCCACAAGTAGGCAACACGCACACATCTGATTCTTTGGTGGGCCCCCAACATCGCCGGTGCCTGACGCCGCTCCTCTTCGGAACGTTCTGGCACAGGTTCTTGCAACCAGAAACATTCCAGTTCTTGAGGCAAGCCTCAGGTTTCAAGACTGCTTTGCCAAAAAACACCAGATGAATTGTTTGCAGAATCAGGTTCAAGGTCGGTTTGGGCATGAAATTCCCCTTATGCAACTGGCACCATTTGTTGCGTGGCAATTTTGATGATGATTGGGCGCTAAAGTTTCCATAACCTGCACACACCTACCGTATGTTTCAATGATCTTTTCGGTTGTCAGTTGTCAACATCTACCCGGCCCAGTTTGACACGCGATGACCCCAAAAATGGTGACTTCAGCCTAAAGGCCCCCCGGCTGAATGGGTTGCTACGCTCGCCGCCCTCAGTCATCACCTCGGGTTTCCAACACCACTTGGGTGTTAATCATTGGGGGCACCGTTGCAGCCACAAAATTTGCTATTGCCAAGGCTAAACCATCCGTTTTTGCTATTGTGTTGATTGCTTATATTGACCCTTGCCCATTCCTCAAGCCAATGGCGAACAAAAATCCGAAAGGCATCCGCTTTAGCGTTGATGGCACGGTCAAAAAGAAAATACCATTTTGGTCCGCGAACATGAATTGAATAATTGAGATTCCAGCTGTGGGCAGCAGTATTGGCTACACCACCATGCTAGTTAAGGTGATGCTATGCAAAAGGCATCGCTCAACGATCCTTCTGCTGAAGAACTCGCTTGGGCCATCAAATGGCACACAATAGAAAATCGATCAGAAAGAATGCTGGACGCTCTGGGCGCCCCATTGTCTAATTTAAAGTGTGTGCGGAACATTGTTTAAATTGGTCTTTGTTTTTTCAATTTCTGTTCCTTGTCCTTTTACAACCCGTACCAAGTAGCACAATAGATACCAATGCCAAGTCAACAGGAACTGGGAAAATGCAATCGTGGGCGGGTTGTCACGCAACGCATATTTTAGGAACATGGGGGAACCCAGTTTGACCTTAAAACCTGCCAAAGCATCATTTACTTGACGATATTTTTGACCTCTTCGTTTGCCCCACGGCATTATTTATATGTGTTGCCACGAACGTCATATTAAAGCAATGGCGGATCCCCTTTTTCGTGTTTATGCAACATGTGTTCCTACAAATTCCTACGCTGTGCACTTGGTGAGCCCATCTGGCGGGTCCCATCTGCCACGCGTGGAGGTTATAAATCCAGCATTTTTTTTTGTTTTCAAATTGCTCCTTTTTTGGAGGGGCCTTGATAATTATGTGTTCTTTTGACTTGATTACTCCTTTTTGTCTCTTTCGGGCCGCAATATATGTTTCCTGACTTGATGTTTGATTGATTTGTCTTTGTTTGTTGGTTTTTTCTGTTTTCCCTTTTGGGTATCAGCATAGGGAAATTTCAATTGATATGTTATTTCGACTCTTTATTTTTGGTTTTGATTTTGATGTTGATACTGCATCAGAAGAGCTTTAGCATGAATGCAACATGTTGTTGATAATTTAAAATGAAGCATTCTTGAAAATCAAATAGACTAAAGTCTTATCTTAAATCTTAAATATGTGTTTGAATGCTAGTTGCGAGTTTGGAAGCCTAACACTGACCATGCGGTCCACACCTTTAAGGCAGAGAAATCACAAAGTATCAAATTCATCGTTCACCCTAATTTGAGACATCAAACAGGTACAGTGGCTGAAAATTGTTGGAAATGGCGAGACAATAACAGGTATTATATATCGAAGTGTGGGCAAAATTGTGGTAAACATGAACTATTAATCATGAATTGTTCATTGACCACTGATCGCCATAATCATGTCAAAGGGTTAAAGCTCAGGCGGCCAAG
>Ga0126342_10020995_pt1 | contig 10929 bp, 11 predicted proteins | sample Cyp1metagenome_FD_92528 | JGI IMG/M metagenome (GOLD analysis project Ga0126342, IMG submission 92528) | Coral microbial communities from Lord Howe Island, Old Settlement Bay, Australia - Cyphastrea 1 metagenome | ecosystem: Host-associated > Invertebrates > Cnidaria > Coral ... | reverse complement strand
AATATATAATAAGATAATATAATATAATTTATAATAAAATATAATATAATAATATATAATATAATATAATATGATATAATATAATATAATATAATATATAATAAGATAATATAATATAATATAATATAATATAACATAATATAACATAATATAATATAATATAACATAATATAATATATACATATACAGACATATATATATACATATATATATATATACATATTATATATATATGGTCGTATATATACATAATATATATATTTGTATACATAATATGAAATTATATATATATGTATATATGATCATATATTTATAGAAAAGAATAACAATTTGACAGATATACTTCGATATTTTGAATCATCATCTGGACCGTGCAAAAATAGATCTTTAGTGGAGAAAAAGGAATTTGCAAAAACGGCTGCTAGTAGAAGATTTCCTCCAACCGTGTTTATTCCAGTTCAAAATCCGCCGGCCTTTCGGCGTGTCTTGTGGATCTTGCTTGTTCGTAGTTGTACTTTCTGCCTTGTCTTTTGTCCTTGTCTAGACTTTCCCCTTAGCGCGGATTTTTGCCTCGTCTAACTTGAACCCACCTCCCCCCTCCTCCCCCGGACCCCGCGAACCCCGCGAACCCCGCAAGCCGCGCGAACCTCGCGAACTCCGCGCACCCCGCGAACCGCGCGAACCCCGCGAACCCTGCGAACCCCGCGAACCCCGCGTGCCTCTCTGTATGAATGCATGCCTGTATGTGTTTTTCAATGTATGTATCTATGCATGTATGCATTTAGTATGTAATTATGTATGATTATGTATGTTATGTTATGTTCTGTTATGTTATGTAACGTAACGTAAGGTAATGTAATTTTTTGTATGTATGTACATACATACACGTGTATTTTCATCAATGTATTATAAGCATTTATAAACATAATACTTGTACATGCATGTTTCATCGAGTGCTCTATTTCTTCACAAGCGGAGCCGTCACATAGAACGGAACATTCCAAGCCACCTCTTCCCCCCCCTCTCCCGCCCCTCACCCCGGTCCTCCCCCTTGGCGTAGCTCTTCTCGTCTTCGTCGTCATCTTCCTCTTTGTGGTTTTCGTCTTCATTTTTCGTCACAATGTGCTGGGCTCAACTCTACCCACGCCTCGCTCAACATGCGTTATTTCCATTTTGTGTTCCGCCTTTGTTGCTTTGTTTGCTGTCGGTTTGCTCCGTCGTTTCTTATATCAACTACTTGATATAGGTGGCCTGCCCATGCACTGGCTTTTGTGTAGAACACGTTTTACATGTGTAACCGTTCTATACATGGCCTTTTCAAAAACCCTGGCTTACACACTCATGCTTTGGTTTAGACTTGGTTTACACAAAAACAATGTTTTGCGTAAAAGCCGCTGTTTTACACAAAAACCATGTTTTACACAAACACCATGTTTTATACACAAACCATGTTCTTGCTGGGCCTGCACAATCGCTGTTTGCAGATTGCAGTATAGTTCTTTCATGTTCTTTCCATATTGGCCGGCGGAACACGCCGAAGGCGGTTAAATTATATGAGTTAAATGGCGACCATACCCCCCCACCTTCTTGCTCAATTCGGGACATGAATTCTTTCTGGGGATCCTCCTTATTCCTATCAACTTTCTATGTTTAATCCGTTCATCTGGGGTCGACATGTGGGCTTGTCTGAAAACTTAGGGCAACACCGGCAACACCCCAATATGTGATGGTTAATCATTATGTTCCCATTACAATGACCATAAATTGTTGTATCCCCCATTTTCAGACAGACCCAAAAATCACATGTTGATGATATGTTTCCAATGGCGTCCCCACAAAATTGTTGGTTTTATACCCCATATATCCGTAAAGCCTAGCCATAAATCCCTGTTGAGGTTGGGCCTCATCATATCTTGTTGGTTACCCTGCGGTAATCAACATGGCAACTGAAAATCCACCATTTAGTTTAGTTCAATTGTTTTCCCACTGAAAAACCAGCCACGGTTGATTACCAGGAATTACCCTCCGGCAATTTAACTTAGCTATGGAAAATTGATGAAAATTGCCCCTTTACGGATGATTTACCTATTGAACATGGTGATTTTCCATAGCTATGTTAAATTATCAAAGGGTACATAGTTATATTATCAAACCAATCTCCCAGGCACTCTCTGAAATGCCAATTTCCTGCAAGGCCAGGCGGAAATCTGCATACACTATACAGGAGGGATCGGTGGTCGCCAGCTTTGCAAAGCTGGTGTCCAGCTGGTCCATGCAGTATTCGTAGTGACACCGAAGGTACATGAAAGCATTCCTGGAACAGGAGAAAAGCATGAAAACCATAGAGCTATTTCACAGGAATATCTTAGCATATATATATATATACTTGGAGACACATAAAAATGGGGTGCTGAACCACGCACTAAAAATGGGGACATAATAGGAAAATAATCATAATGGAATAATTGAGGCTTCAACAGCCAGAGGCTGATGTTTTCACCATGAAAATTCATGTGGATATTTTTTGGTTTGATAAATATATAACTAACCAACTATGTTGATCAAGCATTCTGGGGGCGAGGCCAGAAATATTTGTGGTGATATTTTAACCAAAGATAACTATTGAAAATTGTGATTAAACCGAAATTTAACCATTCAAAATGTTGATTAAAAGGGAAATGTGAATATTTCATGGGAAAAAACTAGCTAGCAATTTTGATCATTCATCCAGAAGTTCTCAAAATGCCATGAAATTCGCCAAGAAAAAATCCCACGCCACTCCATCTTCAAGGAGGATCACAGTGGAAGTGGAGAAGTTGTGGTATATCCAATGGTAAATATAGAGCAGCAGCATCCCCAAGGACTTGCCATATTTTGTTGGTGAAATACCCAGAAGATCCCATTTTTTTGGTGCTTTCAACTCCTATTATCCATATGGAGTTTTCCTGAAATGGGGGTAGCCCTAAATCATCCATTTCAAGAAGTGCTTCCACTATAAAAAGTTCATAGAACAAGGCAACCGGTTGGCTCGCCGCCCTTGTAAGGGTGACGAATTTGAAATTATGATTTTTGAGGCTAAGGGAAAAAATGCTGGCATTTGTGGGACTTGTCAAAAAATGTTTGCAATATGGACATTCATTTCGAATGGCAGGCGTGTGACTCAAGTGTGAAAATTTGCGTTTCGGCTGCGCGGTGAATCGATTTTGCTCTTCAAGGGCTAAAAGAAAAAACATTAGAAATTTATGATTTTCAATCATCCCAATCATCTCAGGAAAACATCCACACATCCAGTTTTTTCTCTTCTCGAAGTTTCAGTGCCAGAGTGCTTGTGGCAACGCAGCGGCCACAGACTGCAACAAGGCGACATTATAACGCCATGTCCAGCTGTAAGCCCAAGTGTCCCTTTTTTGTACACTTTCTGGTTTTTCTTGTGGAGCATGGACATTGGTCTCCATTTTAACATCGGAAACATTTTCCGTAACGTAAGTGCACTACTCGTCAGGGACGTTAATAATACACCCCCACCCCCACATCCCCCCTGATGAACATACGACAGCATGTGCAACATGTTAACAACGGCAACATGTTCCGTAACGTAAATGCACTAGTCGTAAGGAACGTTAATACCCCCCACCGCCCCCCTCACCCCCCCGATGACCATACGACAGCATGTGCAACATGTTAACAACGCCGAAAATCAAATCCTGTGACCCCATTTCGGAAACCTTGATTTTTAAAATGTGCAATCCTTCCAAGGGATCGTAAATGACACATCTCAAAATTAATAACCCTTCCAAGGGCGGCGTGTCAGCCACATGCCTAAAACAATCAGCTATTGGGGATCCCCCATTGATGAAAACACCCATATGATTATGATACCGGCCGGCCTGGCTGCCAGATTACATACATCCAAGTCGTTGCCAGGGTGCTTTTGTAGGATGGTGCTCACGGCTGCTTTGGTGAGAAGAACCGCCATGGTTCCATAAGCACTCACAAATTGACCTCGCTTACAGACAACGTGGGAATTTACCAACAAAAAAAGGCTCTTTGAGGGAGAAATTGATAATTGCACTGGTCTGAAAATGACAATTTTTCGAGAACAGACCTTCTGCCGTTGTTTCTGAGGAAAATCCCCAGCAAGAACGGGTCAAACTTGACCAGCGCTCAGAGGCATCGAAATATTAAAAAAATTGCAATAAAAACGCTAATAGTGGATTGACCTCACGAAGATTGAGTTCACCCTTTCAAACATGGGATAAACTTAATCCCAATTATATGGAGAGGAGTTGAAGCCGCAACAGAACGCCTAGCGGCCAGCCAGATACCCCGATCCCAGTTGTGGTCTGGCAGGTTTCCGGGGTTTTCCCGCCCCATCCAGGGGATGATTGCTGGTGAGTACTCGACTTGAGATCCCAGGCTGGAAAATGTGGAAAGCTGCCAAAAACCAATCACTCCATTTCCAAAAAACTGCCATTGGCCGGATGCTTGGTCATACTTCGCAAAAAGATCTCCCAATTTTCATCAAATTTCCCTGTGACCGCCAAAAAAATATGGCTTTCAGGGGCCATGTTTGTCGCTTCAGATCAGAAATGGTTCGCCTTCAGGGCCGTATTTCTTGCTGATTTCATATGATTTTATCATATTTTATCAACATCCTCTTCCTTCATCAGGGTACCTCAGTACCTCTGGCCGCCTCTGGCCAAGCGACTCTTCGGCGCCATCGTGGCGAAGAAAAGGATTTGAACTTCTGCATCGGTGTCCCAGTCCGGCATCTCGGACCAAAAAAGGGTCACGGCCGAAATGACCACACCTCACCACGCTGAGATTCTCTGAAAATAATGGTTTTTAATGGTTTTTACTGTTAAAGTTTACAAAGGTCCCCAAGTTTTTAGTCGTTGTGCTTTGCTCTTGTCTTTTTGGTTGGGTTTGGGCAACAATAGTAATGATCAATGTATTCATATATTTTGTAGTCTGCTTACAATTGTTTTCATATGTATTCTGTATTCGTATAAGTTTATATGTATTCATCTAATCGTGTGATGATAGGAGCCGGGGTATGTGAGGGTAATGGTACATGTTCCCTATACTTGGAACTCTCCAGAACCACTATTGCAAAGATGGAGACATGTATGGAGAGATTCAAGGCAAAACGCAGTGTGATAGACTGTAATATCTTTGCCAGACAGGACATGTACACTGTACACTGGGCAGCCAATCACTTGTGTGGTAATGACGAATGCCCAGGGCCTAGCCGCCTGGGAACATGCCCAAACTTTAGATGGTTGAAAACGCCTCGCACCAGAATAAGAAGGTTAGGATCATCCCAGAATAACTACAGACCGTACTTGGCGGTGGTTTTCAGACCTGGGTTCTGCTTGGATCAAACCAGTCCCTGCAGTGCACCAATCTGGGGTGAGGTTCCCGCCAAATGTCATGCACAGTGTTTCCTCTGAATTGGCTGAATTTTGTCTGGGCGACCGAAAATTCAGAAGAAAAAGAAAAAATGATCCAGTTCAATTTCTGAGGTTCAATAGAGCAAGCAAATCGCAACAAAAATCCGTTTCACGTCCTTGGGAATATCTGCTGCCTCAACTAAGATCAACAAACTAGAGAATTGAAGGATGATGACCAAGTCGATGCCGTAGGCCTTGGATTTGCTGCCCCTCGTCAGTGCAAATGAGTCTAAAAATAACTATTTTAAAAACAAATCACATACAGAAATATTTAAATCAATTTGTTTTTGCTTGGGTTAATCATCGGTTGATTCAACCGACCTGCACCCAGCGAGTCCGTTACTCTCTGGTCATTGAACATAGCTATGGAACATGGCCAATTAATAGATAATCTCTGATGAATTACCCATTAAAAAAGTGTGATTTGCAGCAGCTAGGTTAAATTACCAGAGGATAACTTAAGGGAAAAAAATCGACAAAGGCGAGGAACGATGTAATTGTGCACCCAGCCCGCGTCACTGTGCCACCCGGCATCAGACTGGGACTGCTGCAGCCAATAGCGAGAAAATGTCCGGGCGCTCCACCCCCGGGCCGAGCAGGCGATGATGGCCTTGGAGGTTCGGGGTTCATAGGAAGTTCTCACCAAAATTTCACCAACGAAGGGCGATTTTTGCTAAAAGAGTTTGGGACTTTACGATAATTATCACGGCTGCCCCCCAAAATAGTGTGTTTTTGGGGGGAAAGAAACACGGCAAAGAAGTGAAATCCTACAACCCCAGCCGACAGCGGGGGAGCACGTGAGAGAAGAGGGGCACAGGGCACAAGAAAGAAACGCAAAAGACCCAGTTTAGTTCTAAATAGAAAAACGCCTGGCCACCGCACCCTAAACACTTAAACAACACAAACAAACAACCAGAGAGCGTTTGAGAGTTTGACAAGTCCAAACATGTTTCAATCTCGGTTTGTCGCATCATCATTGCGCAGGGCCATAGGCAAATCACACTTGACACCATAGATATGACAAAAAAGGAACAGTTTAATAATTGCAAGATCAGTCGGACCCACTTTTCTTTCCAGCTGGGGTAACAACAATGTGAATGGATAAGCAGTGAGGCACGAGGAATCGAAGCAGCCACTGAGCCACTCCCCCAAACCCCCCAAACCCCCCCAACCACCCCTATCCCCAAACCTAGGAGGCGGCAGGAGGCGGCAAGGGGCGGCAAGGGGCGGCAGATTGGCGGCAAGGGGCGACAGATTGGCGGCAGCCCTTTATTACCCAGTTCTCCCCTTGTGGCTATCATTTGCCTATGGGTTGGAGCAACTTTAAGAAAGATGGAGTTTTTGGGACAAGAACTAGGATCATCTAGGAAGCCATCAATGGCAGATGGGGCTACTCAAAGCACTGACCCTCGGAATGTAACATGGCAATGGAGAATCCCTCCATTTATAGATGCGTTCCCATTTGAATGCCAATTTTTTCTAGGGGATTTCCCAGCTAGCCATGCTTGATTACAGGAGGGTATATCCAAGTAGTACCGGGCAAGCCGGGGGTCGGAAGTTTCAAAATTGAAACGCTTCTAGCCTATAACAGAGTCTGTGCCTATAGGGTGCAGCCAAGCCTTCCATGCTTCGCAGCAACCACCTTTTCACTTTTGATTCCGCCATCATCTCTTTTCAAGGTTGGATCCTTTCTCATTTTCACCTGACCTCATCTCACTTCATCTCATTTCATCTCACTTCATCTTGGCCAATGTCATCTCATCTCATCTCACCTCATCTTATTCATTCTCAGCTCAGAGGCTCATCGTTGATGTCGATTGTTCTCATCTCTTTTCGTGTCATCCTTGCTGTGAGACTTCTTTGCTTTGGGACTTCTTTGCTGTCGCACTTCTTTGCTGTGAGACTTCTTTGCTGTGAGACTTCTTTGCTGTGAGACTTCTTTGCTGTGAGACTTCTTTGCTGTGAGATTTGCTGTGGGACTTCTTTGCTGTGTGACTTCTTTGCTGTAAGACTTCTTGCTGTGAGGCTTCTTTGCTGTGAGACTTCTTTGCTTTGAAACTCCGTAACTCGGAAGTATAGACTTCTAAACTTCCTTTTATTACTGCCACAACAGTAGTGTAGCAAAGTGAGGAGGCCAGGATGAACAACCCTTCACTCTTCCAAGTTGCCCAAGGATCAAAGGTGCGCAAAGTCATCCACAGTAGCTGACTGTGAACCCTTGTCAGCACACACACCAGAGACAGCGTAAAAGCCACCATCGATGCCACCGACATCGTTGAGGACAGCAGTGTTGGTTGATACATGGCGACCGGCGTATTGTTGACACCCGGCACCTCCCTCAAGGTGTAAAATGCTCCAAAATAGTCGGCAGCATGAAAGGCGAGCGCCAGAAACATCGCCATAATCGCGGGCCACTTCTTGCGCAGAAGCCAGTCTCCAACAAACCAGCCTGAGAAATTGTCCTTTATGGGATTGGGAAGGAGAAATTCAAGCAACCCTCAACAATATATATATATATATAAGATTATGTAAGTACAGTTGAAAAAGCGGACCAGCATCCCGTTGAAAATAAATTAGTGCTGGAAAAGTAATCACAAGATTCGAAATCACAAACCGATGATATTGGTGTGCTATAAATATGTTACATACATATGTATGCATGTGTGTACACCTCCATGTTCCACATCCCATGGTGAGTGGTCGTTGTATGTAAATCCTCCGTTTTTGTTTGGTAAAGTCTCTCAAACCACTTAGGTTGGTCGGTTGGTCATTATCTCACCTCTTTTGGTGCAGAAATCTACATCAACTAGTTGCTCAAAGCATGTGAACTCCTTGTCCCTGGTGAGTCCAAGAAAAAGCCCCAGGTCCATCCAGTGTCCATGTTCCCAGTGATCAATAAATTGAAAAAAAAATTCGGCACCTTGGACTTATGACCAGCAACTAGACATCATATGTCCAGATAGAATATATGCCCGCGCGACCGGCTTCACCACCATCACACAGCCTCGCTTTCCAGCATCTGACACACCTTGACGGGTGATCTCGGTGCCTGCTGGCACGACCATAGCCATCTTTCGACTTGACACCATTCCAATCACCATGGCTGCACCCGCTAACGTTAGCCGCCGCGCCGGTAAGAAGCAACCCCCTTGGGAGGGTCGTCAGGCCAAACCACCTACATCATTTTTAGAATTTTGTGATACACTTGAGCCAAGATTCATAACAATATGACAGAATAACATCTAGTGAGTCAGCCAACACCCAAAAAAAAAATGTGAATGTCGTCTACTATCATTCCACATTCAACAGGAAACATGAAAGAAAAAGAGAGCTTTGAAACAAATAACCAGGCATGATCTTGGCGGGACTGGACAACTTTCCAAGCAAACAGCATCCGATTGAAACCCATCAAGTCCGATCTGCTGCGGAATGATGGCCCCTACCAAAGATAAATGGGGTATGATGGGTTTCTAACCACAAGGAGCTTCTTGCATTTATGAGCCTGTTTCAAACTAGTACCATCAGGTAATCAAACATGGCTTGCTGGAATATCCGCGTATGCATAGATGATTTCCTCATTGAAACTTCCATTCATGTGGCATTTCCCAGCTATGTTTGATTACCCAACAGTAGGGGCCCTTGATTCTGCAGTTCGACTTTTTCGCCGTGCGGTCGCCACGCCATCGCGTCAATAGTGGCGAACAGTTCTGCCACCGCGTGGATCCGGGGACGACAGGGGACGACTGCAAGTCTCAAAATGGTCAAAATGCAAAAGCCAATGTGGGAAACCCACCATCTCCAAGTTGCCAAGTCATGACCACAAATGGCTTGTGGCCTGTTTAAAGCATCAGTCATGGTGGGTTTATTGGGTTTACCACATTGAAGTCTGAAAAGCAGCCGTGGAGCCCCAATTTTCGAGACACGGCACTGAACTCAATGTCGATAAACGCTAAAGAGCCAGATGCATCAAACAAGATTTGTCAAATCACGTGCCACCATGACCCATTGATCCATTGAGCTTCGGATGTGCATCCCTCGATGACAAGGGACATCTTGATTCATCTGGTCTGAAAGGAATAAATGTTGCTTTGGATCTTAACTATCCAGTGTCAGCTTTCCACCAGCATATCTCTTTCGGTATCTCTCCTACGGTACGACAACGGAGAAGAAATCTGCAAGATTCCTTCTTCAAAATGTGAGCAGGGTTCAAAAATTCCCGAACTATCATCCCTTTCTTTGGTTATTGTTGGTTAATACTGTAGGGATTCCCATTAGTGCAACCCCTTTTAATCTTAGAACTTCTCAGGCAACGGTTTTTTGTACCCGTTCTCCTTTTTTGGGATGCTAAGACCTGGCACGGTCTTAAAACCCCACCAGGGGATTTCACCAGCGGTAATTGAAACCTGACATCAACAAACAGGGCAACGTTTTCCAAACATCACAAACATTGAAAGCCTAAAATTGTGCAGAGTTCAAGATCCAAAATGTCACCAAAATGAAATACTGATATATACTGATCACAGATTCCCATGGAATCCATGGTTATTATGAGACTCCGAACGAATCCCCAAATATGATGAGGGCTCCTCCAGTCTTCCAAGGTTGAACCTCCGTGCGACCTTGAGGCCATGTTCGTCGTTCGCCGGCTGGGACAGCAAAAAGTCCTGCATTTTTTCACATCAGTTGGGCCATGTTCACCTCATGGGCTACACACGGAAGACTGGAAAATGGGCTGGAATGTTTGTAAACATTCCTGAAAATGGGCTGGAATGCTCCGCCAAAAATGGGTTATGCTCTTGCATTCCAAAGTTTGAGACTCGGGGAACAACGTTTTCTGGTCATTTTGTAGTGTTTAACACTGCAGTTCGTGGGGTATCCAATTTGGACTCATCTGCCCTCCGGTAAACAGACATGGTTTGCTGGAAAATCACCATTTGGTTGATGATTTTCCCATTCAAAATATTCAAACGCCCACCTATACGGGATTTCCCATTGCCATGTACTTGGATTAATTTGGCATTGCCAACCTAATGGTTTTGCCAATTCATATAATTTTTTGGAGAGAAAACTTTGATAATCACGAAACCACTTTATATACATATATAGGATTCCACCAACCAGTGTGACTGTAGAGTTGGGTCAGATTTTTATGCAGAAAAGTTGATGCAATCTGGGTTAGGAGAGACATTTCATCTGTGCCGACGTTTAGGATGCCAGGTGGTAATGTACCAGTGGAGCTGATACAAATGTAGAATCCTGTGACCTCATACCCACGATTAGAACAGACTAGACCACTGCAGCTCTTCATCTGCACATTTCTTGGCAATATTCACAATGTTTATATATATATATGTATACCTGAGAAGGGGGGGGACGAAAGCCAGCCCCCAAAGCAATGCTCATGGTTTTTTTTGTCTCTGCGCTGAAGTATCTCGAAGTAAAGGCGGTTGCTAGTTGTTAGCATTCCACGATACTT
>Ga0126342_10020994_pt1 | contig 10929 bp, 11 predicted proteins | sample Cyp1metagenome_FD_92528 | JGI IMG/M metagenome (GOLD analysis project Ga0126342, IMG submission 92528) | Coral microbial communities from Lord Howe Island, Old Settlement Bay, Australia - Cyphastrea 1 metagenome | ecosystem: Host-associated > Invertebrates > Cnidaria > Coral ... | reverse complement strand
GTCTTCTTACTCTTTCTCTTCTACTCTTCTTTCTTCTAATCTTTCTCTTCTCTCTGCCTCTTCCCTGCTCTGCTTTTCATCTCTCCATATTGTCGGAAGTTTGACTTCTAAACTTCCTTTGATTATATAAATTTACATAAATAATAAACTGAAAAAAACATGAAAAAATATAAACTAATATACAGGTAATATACAGGAAACCCTCTAAAAGATGATTCAATGTCCCGCCCTGGATTGAACAGAACGCCCTGCCAAGCAACAGGAGGCCGTTGAGGCTGTGTTGGAAGACTCGGGGATCCCCTGCAGGACATTGCAGCAACCTCAGGCTCCAGGCACCACAGGCAGTGCAACGGAAACATCGCAGCCATCTGTTTGAAATTGTCGAACATACCCAGCGGGACCTAGCAAAACACCTAGCACCTGAACATGTTTGACACTTTTTCGCCCCAAATATGGTCCATTTGCATCTTTTGTCAACCACAGGCACTGTATTATCTCCCAATTCCACTGCATTTTTGTGGTTTACATCAACATCAACATCACCATGTACACCACGTACACCACGTACACCACGTACACCACCAGCAACATCATCAGCATCAGCATCAGCATCAGAATCAGCATCAGCATCATCATCATCATCATCATCATCGACATCGACATCGACATCATCGACAGCGACATCGACATCGACATCGACATCATCATCATCATCATCATCATCATCATGATCATGATCATGATCATGATCATTTACAGCTTTTTCGGGGAAATAAATGGACACATCCAGCATTGTTTATCCGATTGTTTCAAGTCATTTCCCATGATTACCCACGAGTTTTTGTGTGATGTTTCCTGAATATATAATCATTGGAATATCATGAAATGTATGAAATACATCCCGAAACGGTGATTTCTGCCGCGTAACAACGTCCCCAAGATCTCCTGCAGCGGCTTCTGCGGCATCGCTGAAGCCATGGTCAAGCGAAGGGCCGCAGCCAAGGCAAACCTGAGAATATGACAAGACTGAACAAAATCAACCGTCTATGCGTATTAAAGGATCAAGGTGTGTATTAATTGATATGTATATTTTATTATATATTATACACATATTATATATATATATATATATATATATATATTATAAGGCATATCACTAATAATAGGTACACAAAACATGGCCAAATTCTCCATTATCGTTTAAACCTTTGGATGTTGGAAGAATAATGGAACAAACGATGAACTCTCGTTGCCTTTTCACCGAGATGCTGTCGTGGCAAACCCGGGGAGATGCGTTCCCAGAGCCCGGCCAACACAGCGCGGCGGGCCATGCCGGCATAGTCCGAGTCGCCTGGAAAGGTGGGAAAGGCTGAAACGGAGATGTATGGATTTTTGATGATTTTTGCATATTTTGGTAACTTAGACTTTTAGTGAATGATTAGTTAATGTTGAATTTGTGTTCACACGACAAGTTGCAAACATTGGGGAGATACCAGACATACGGATCATACGGTGCATACCTCGCCATGGCAGAGCCAAGTTGCGGTTTGACTTCTTGCGATCTTCAGGCGGGGGCTCGGGCATGAACTCTTCGCAAACACGCCAGGCGCCTGACCAGGTCTGTCTCTGATCGACAAAACGTTCAGTGGAAGAATTCCAAGATATTCCAAGTGTTCCACTGGCTGCAAATGCAGTAGAATTCCCTGTTGTGACGAATTCGATAGAAGAATTTCATCTTCTATCATCTCCTCGTCTTACTACCTTCTTTGGGATTTGTCTCAAAGGGTCATCGCTGGCCAACAGACCTGACAATGGAATGCTGGATGCTGGGCATAAGTTGAAGATCCTCGGCGCCAGGATGACTGTTGGTATCTGCTGGTCTTACTGGGCTAACGTAGCAAACCGACGAAACTACAGTATATATCATGGGAAATGTGCTTCATGTCGTAACTCACTTTAGCAACTTTTGGAGTCTTACAAGAGCCTTATAAGTGTCTTATAACATTTTTTGCAGTGAGCCGTCCGGTGCTGTCTGGGTCTCCCAGGCTCTTCTGCGGCAACCGCCATGGCACATAAGGAGGACACCAGCAGGTCATGGGTTGCACGCTGCTGCCTCAACGGCAATGGAAACCAAATTGCCAGCCTGATTGGGAAAAAGGTGCCCCTTCTCAAAATTTCTCAAAGATTCAAAGATCTTAGCAATAAACTTAAAAAAACCATAATGGAATGGGATCAAGGCAAATCTGACACAAATGCGAAGCTGTAGATGGGCAAATATGATGGCAACGATCTAGTTTACTGAGTTTACTGAGTTTACTGGTAAAGGACTTCTTCTTGGAACTGACAGGCTGACAGGATTCAGTTTGATGGTGAATCTCAATCTCTTGTAAACCTGATGGTAAATCAATGCAAATAGTAGTCCCATCTTCTGCACAAGGGGGTGCACACAAATATCACAAATCACACAACATGTCAAACCCCCAATTTCATCCAAGGATTGGTTTGGCATGGCCAAGATTGGCCAAGCCACTGTAGCTTCACCTCGCTGTCACGGGTCTTGAGCAGTTTCCGTCCAACGGACTCCAGATTCATCTGCGATCCAGCGTGGAGGGATCAAAAACAGACGACGAATTCTGGACCAAGTTGCAACAAAAAGCAAGTCATCCAATGGAACCGCTCTATCATTCATGTATTTGTATCAATTCGAGAACATAAAAAAACTCAGTGCCAAGTGCCAACTGTTTCATTCCACCCGGCCCGTCTGAACCCAATCCCAGTAATCGCCACCAGTTTCTCGGGCTGCACCTTCAGATTCATTGTCTCCCTGAGCTGTTCCTCTGTTGGGAACTCCACCTTTCGGTCAGTGGTGCCAATCAAAACTAGGTCCCTGATGGACCCTGTATTATATTGATGTTCGTGGGTCCACTGGTATATTTGCAATCCTGATTTTCAGCATTAACCAAATCATCAAAGTCGGATTCGGCTGATCTGCTAATGATCTCTTAGACCGTGACTTCTGATTCATGGTGGTGGAAGGCCAACCTTGGTTTGGGGACACAGGGGCTTTCATGGGTTCAGTCTGGAGTTCAACATGGAGTTCAACATGGCACGAAGGCACGGACCAAAAACCAACAAAACCAACAAAACCAACAGCATCCTCAACCCTGGACCTGCCAAGTTGGTGCTAAGCCGAATGATCCAAGAGGCTTCTGGATCAGCTCCTTATCTTGTCGATACCACTCCGCCATGAGTTGCGAAAATTCGGGTCCAAGCCTTGGTTTTTCACATTTTCTGGAAATGCAGCCAGTGGATGGTGAATTCCCTCCTGTGATCAGCCAAGATGCTGTTTCAACTCCTGGCAAAACGGATTCAACGACTCCGAAACTATGACTATCTTGACATATCTCCTGTCGCAAAAAAAGATATCAAACACAGATTGAGGACATGGGAATGAACTGACCATAACTAACCATAAAACTAACCATAACTAACCTGGGGTCGTCCGGGCCTGCTGAACACTGGGCATAGCCTTGGCACAAACCGTGTCAGTCATCAAGTCCTGCAGCAGGGCAAATCTTGGCGAAGACATCTTGGAATGCCAAAAACTCTTCCGAAAAGGTCGTTCATCTGTCAGTGCATGTGCATTCGAAATCTAGAAATCTCACAGTGACATTGTTTGGCATTAGAAATGTCATGTTTTCACCGGTTTTCACCGATTTTCATGGTCTTCATTGGTCTTTGGTCATGGTCCCTTTGGAGATGAGTTGGAGCCCCGTCCATCAGTGGACCACTGAGCCCGTCTTCTCGGGTTAACCTCGAAGGCGCGCCAACTGGAGTCATCTGGAGTCCAGCACATCCAACTCTCTGGTCATCAACAATTTGAATTCAATTCAACCATCGCCAAATAAGAAAGTGAAATCAACTATAGATACATGGAATTCTCCGTGAAATAAAGTCGTTTCGAGGGGATTCCTCTTACCAATGGTTTCGCATCCATCGTCATTCTGCTCACCAAGCAGCTGAAAGTCGATCATCAAAAAGTTCTTGGACATGGCGTCATGGTTCCACGGCTCTCCCATGTCAGTGATGAAAATCAACACCTCAGCTGTAGAACTTGAGATATGACTGGGTGGAACCGGGATCCATCATTTTTCCACCACATTTCACAAAAAATGTTCGTCAGAAGCTGCAGATCCGGTAGATTCCATGACGCCAAGGAGCAATACGCGGATCTACATGAACCTTGGCCGCCAGGAGCTCACACTCAGCAGAGTAGAATCAACGATATATACGATATGGAATACTGACACTGATGTACATTGATTATATTGTCATGCCGCATTGCCCGTTAACCAACGGAATCCAATGGATACACCAATATGCCCAATTCTGGGTGAACAATCGAGAGTATTCAGCAGATTTCAAGAGTATTCCTTGTGTTAGCATGTGTTTGCCCATTTTTTCCTAGTTTTCCATGAAATGACCTGGTGACATCCCAATTTTGATCATTTTGGATTAGTAATCCATGACGTGGTGACGTGCTAAGGCTGCTAGGGGGCCACGGTGTCTTCCACACCCGCAGACAACTGCACCAGACCTGTCTGCTCAGAAAGTTCTGATGGCCATGGAATCTATTGACATTCTGTGACATTCCTTCGAAAACTGATGGACCTGCAAAAAATTGCCAAGGTTAAGCTTGAAAAAACAACTTGCCTTAGTTTTTTTGTAAGAAAAGGCACACATAGAACACCAGCGACTTACAGCCTGCTGTTTGAAGACCTGCAGCCACCAACTGACGTCGAGCAACCCTGCCAGGGTGGAAAGTGGCGGGACATTTGCATGAAAGCGAAGCAATGTGAAAATATGTGAAAATTATAGCAATATTTTTTTTGCCACCTTGAAACTGGACTTATGAAGTAAGGAAGGCTGACAGAATGAAGTGTGCACGATGCATGTCAGGGCACATTGTAGAATATCGTATATTCGGCACTTTACAATAATTGCAATGCCTGGATATATGGGTTTTTGATGGTTTGGTACAATTTGGTATTAAGATTAAAATGTATTGAGAGTACTGCCATGCATCCCTTCCTGACACCTCGCAGCTGTGCTCCCAGACAATTCGGTCAGGATGTCAGTGTCACGAATAGCTGGCAGGTAGGCGTTTTCGATGATGATCACCTTCGACATTTTTGAAGGGATCCCCTGACAGAAAACGACATTTTTATTTTTATTTTTCAAGGATGAGACTGCAGTGACTGCAGTGACTGTGAATCAGATTTGCGGTGGCAGGCAGTCACAAGTACTGGAGCCTGTCCCAGGACCTCCGACACATCTGATGGGCCTGCAGCTCGGAGCCAAGAATTTACGTCTTTGCGAAAAATCGACCAGCATCGACCAGCATTACCAGGTCAGTACCAGGTCAGTACCAAAATGTACCAGATACAGAATCTCTGACCCCTTTCGCAAAACGCAAACTCAGGGCCATCTTTTTTGTAGCATTTTGTAGCAGCAAAATTCAGAAGTTCCTCCCCAGGCGTCCGTGCTGGTGACCGCACGGGATGACAGGCTGGACAACAAATCCTGGCGGCATTACAAGCGGGTACCGTACAGCTGGCGATTCTCAAGAGACGAAGTTTATAAAATGAATACACTATTATAATCTATTATAATCTAAGAATCTATTATACTTGATGAATAAATGAATATAGCTATACTATCCACATCTATCCACACATTCCAATTGGATATGCATTGATATTCGATTGGATGCATGTTCCAACTCATGTTGAGAATACGTTGACATGACGATACGTTGAGACACCAAACACATCCAAAGACTCTCAAAATGGAGGTCCAAGCCATAATTTCGCAAGTGATCTCTCGACTCTCTCGACTCTCTCGACCGTCCTTTTGAAAGTCAGTGGATCCCATGGTGAGTCGCACAGCACCTGGCGAGGCAAGGCGAATCTGCAACCGATCTTTGAAAAAATCGAAAACTCAAAGCTACGCGATGCTACGCGATGCTACGCGTCACCGGACTGGCCGGAGCGCCTGGGAAGAATTTTTGCAAAAAACCGGGTGCAAGATGATCTGGATCGTAGAAGACAGGCCATTTGGAGGTCTGGCGTATGGCGTATGGCGAGATATGGCGAGGAGCTTGGCTGGGACTTGTGTCTCAACTGTTTCGACTTACTTCGGTATCACCAGGAGATTTTCAGACTGTTGGCCCTGTTGGCATTGCAAATTGTCAGCTCTATTCAGAGTGCTTTACACAAACGAAATCCTATCAGTCACCGGTCCCGGATTCCGTCCTGCAAGCACGCGAACACCAAGCTTTCTTCCAAGTGAATGTCCTCAAGTAGATGAGGCATCACAAATGTTTGTGATATTTTGTGACTATGTTTTCAATATTGTGCATGATGCAAAATCTGTTAATTATGTGAATTGTATAGAATCGTATAGATGTATGACGCTAGCACAAACGAACTTGAAAGAGAAATTATCAACGAAAATCGTATCGCACACTGAACTTGCAATGGTTGGGTACCCAGAAACAGTTGTAGAATGTTGCGTATTAAAGAAAGTTGATCGGGATGTGAAACGGTGCCGTGATTTGCTTCGCCTTGGGCAGGGCGAGCTCTGTATGAAGGCGGTAACGGGCTGTAGGCACGATCCAATAAGATGCCAAATCGAAGTCCTTGCGTCGCGCCGTGAAATGCAACTTGTTTCGCAAGAGTTTGAGAAATCTTGTTGACACAAGACGGAAACTCAAAACAATGCATTTGGGGAGTGGCCCCCCCAAAAAACAGTTATGTCCAATCCATTGAAGCGAAGTCGAATCTAAACAGGAATGGTTTTAGGATTCACGAAACAGCTCTCTTCTTCTGACGTTTCCTTCTGCGCTCATTTCAAACACACTATCATGAGTCTGAATACACAACTGCAAAACTACAATGGCTGGGGTCACCATCACATCCAGCCCAACGGTTTTCTGACTGGCATGCGCTCAGTTGCGCCAAATAGCGCTTCGATGCTATGGACGCTCTTTGTTGTCTAGCCACTGGTCGTCATTTGGTCGTCATCTGTGATATCTGTCATCGCATGATATCATGTTTCATCGTCTGTTGTCTCTGTTGTCTGTCCTTCCTCAATGCCTCCTTCTTCCTCAACGGATTCCTCGATGCCGCCCAACTCTTGTTCTCTGGGGCGAGCTATGTGATTCGCATCAAATGATGACAAATGCATCCGGAAAAAAATGGGTCTCTCTGGGTCGTCCATCACTTGAGGGCAGTGCAAGGTGATATAAGTTTGCCTGGAACACATGTAGCTCCGAGAGGCCCCGGGCACGCGAAAGAGCATTGGATGGCGAAAGTAGCACCGGCGCTCAATTTCGGATGGGGGAAGGTTGACGACATTTTGAATCATTGTTTCTATCCTATCCCAATCGGTCGGCCGGATAAATCTGCGCAGGGTTGGCATGCCTGATTCCATGGTGGGGGCCCATGATTGACGATGGAAGCTTAAACGAACTTCCTTGACATCCAGAAGCCCAGTCTCATTGGTAAACAACAGAGCAATTTCCATGAGCTCTTCACAGGTATCCACAATTTCCGTCTCTGAGCTTCGCGTACACGAGGGAGCTGTCGAGAGAAAACTTCTTGGAAGTGCTCTCGCTCCGGCTTCTGATGCGTCGGGTGGTGGCTTTTGTTCTGGATCCTCTTTCATGGCCAACAAACCTCCCGGAACCGCAAATGGCCAAATAGCGGAAGAGTCAGCCGAAAAGATATATTTTTCCCCATAGCCATATTGGAAATAGATAACATCAGATAAGATTGAAACTTCTTCCCAATGATTCAAAGAACATATACATGATTATCATGATTATAGCGGCTATATACATGATTAAAACAATATGAAAAATTGATGTTTTTTTCTGGAGACGAGAAGCAATAGTCGCCTGCCGAGTCCTGACTCGGAATCCTGGTGTGGAAGAGATCTAAAGAAACGGGACCATCTGCTCCCTGCAGTGAAACCCTCAAGCCTCGTGGTATACGTGGTATGGTGCTCATCTCAGACGGATCTTGTGCATTTAGGAAATTCAAAAAATTCAAACGGCTTTCTGCATCCATGAAGAGGTCCAGGAAGTTGCTCTCAGACAGCTTCCTGGAGAAAGGTGAGCTTCTGTCTCTGGATACAAAGAAGGTGTGATCAAATCTGGGACCCCTGAAATGTCCATTTCATTAGCTCCACAACCGGAAACCATCCTGGGTTTGGAAACACTGTTGGATACGCCCGCATATTTGCATATTTCACTGTTGAGTCCCCAATGCATCCAAGTGCTGCTAGATACACTGAAATGACCTCAAGCCAATATACCGACCATACCTTTTGTTCTCATTTTCAACAGAGATCTTGCTCGTATCAATCATGTTGAAGGTCAAACTAGTTTCTCGCATATGTACCTTGGTAAGCATGAGGTCCAGAGACACTCCAGAGACACACTGATTTCGTCATGTTCAGTAATCCAGTCGTAAACCATTCCATTTTGAAGGGTGCCCAATCTCGTAACCTCTCCCAGCCCCGCGGAACCAAGGCTCTTCTTGGACTTCAACAGCCGCTCCAAGCAACTGGCATCATCCAGGATGGAACAGCTGCTTCGATCCAAGAGGAAATCTCCATCGCAGACTCCACGCAGGACGTGTCGAAATCCCAACATCAAGGAGGATGCGCTGCCAGAATTTTGTCTGGCAGCGATGTTAGATCGAATGTTGTGGATAACGAGCACAAGAGTTATTGCCACCACAAAGTGACTGGTCAAAGTTGTGACAATGCTGATGGAAGTGAGTTTCTCAAAGCCAATGAGGAACCAGAATCTGATGGTGAAGACTGCAGATTCGCAAATGTACAACGTCAAAACCACCTTCAAATCGATCAGAACAACAGCCAGAAGAAACAAGAACAGGACGCAGAGCTTTTCTTGACACAAAAATACCACCTGCAGGGTTTGATTCCCAATCTTTCAACGGGTTTGACACGGGGACACCCCGAACATGGGCATTACAAAGTATTCCCATATCTCCAATGAATCTCCAATGAATCTCCAAGATCCCAACATATCCCACACAGATCCCAAACATATCCCAAACCATCAACTCAAACTGCCGGCTTTCATACATTGGACAGATTCCAAACTGAATCACCAGTGAAAGAAGAATCGTTTCACATCCTTGTGAAGGTTCAAGGTGTTTTATTTCCAAACAACACCACCCCATAAAAACTATAGATAAAACTAGGAAACAACGATCACTTCTGGCCACGACACTTCTGAATTTTGGGAGAATCTTCAAATGAAGACACGAAAGAAACACAAAACAACACATGCATAAACATGGCATAAACATGGCATAAACATATTATGTTTTCACGACCCAGGCACCAAATTCGTCTCCCAGGCAACGCCCATCGAATACATGAAATGAGTGCAGCTGAATGTGAATGTGACATATCGGAAATGACGACTCGTTGTCACGTTCCCTTCCGCAAAGACATGTCCAACATATCCGATCAATGAGGCTATCAACTCAAAGCAGGGTTGATAGGTTGGATGTTGCATCAGCCTCCAAACTGCTGTAACAGCAAACAGGAACGCCAATTGGATTCCAACTTTGTTGAAAAAGGTGAGCATGCGAAGCCGCGTTTGAAGCAACTGATCTTCAAAACGCCTCTGTTGATCAACTTGACGTTGAGGAATCAACATCTCCTGTGGTGCGATCATCTCCTTGAAATAGTCCAGTGCCACGAAGAGATCGGACATTGTAGAAACGGCATGCAAAATTGTAAATGACAGAATTCCAGTCCTCATTGTTTCGTTGGTTCCAAAGAAAACCCAAACCATAAAACATCATAAAACCTTCTCATGGAAGTAATGTGAAAATAATGTGAAAGTAATGTGAAAGTACTTTGTACCAATGTACTAAACATATCCAAACATTCTGAACAAAAGAAATCAAGAAATGTGATGAAGTCAGGAACCAAAAATCACCGTGACACCGAGGTCAATAGCAGGCTGAAACATCGCAGTCGCCCGGCTTTTGCCGTTCCAACCGCTAAATCACTGCTACTGAGCTGCTACTGTACTGGCTGATGGCAGCGGCAAAATATCGGTCTTTAAGAAGGCCAGCCTCCTTTGGTGCCACATGAAACAAATGCTCTCCTTCACCAGCAAACAGCAAAATATAACAAGATACACACTGCAACTATATAAGCGGAAAATAATCCAAATAATTTCGCATCCTTTGCCACATGGTACTTCCTGAGCCACTCCTACAGGTATGTGCAAGAAACAAACACTGCAAGCATTGGTTGGTTGGTGGTTGAGCTATACACCAACCGATATCAATATGATCAATATAGCATGATTATATGATTTATACGATTTATATGAATATGTGTTTCTCTGTTTTAAAATTGTCTTTGCAAGAACAGATACAATATTACCCGCAGAATCAGACGTTCGCCCATGCTCACATAATCTCCCATTTTTGCCACGGTTTTAACAGTTCTCTCATCCACATCCACAGCGATTCCCTCCATTTTTCCATCATTTTAACCATTGGTTCCATGATGTCGCATTTTCCCACAATGTACCCTATACTAAATCAAAATTTGAGATATTACATTATATTTTCTTCCGTCATATTACATCATTACTGAAGGATGTGTATATATATAATATGTATTTCTATGTGCGTGTATATATATATATATCTGCCACCCCCTCAAACAATACGTATAAAGGTCTTACAATGGATATACCAGTACTTCCGTGCAAGGCGGTGGCGGAAGTTTCAAAAATAGGAAACCTATAGGAGAGGTTGGTTGTTGTGAATCACGGATGGCAGAGCGAATCCACTGATGGACCGACAG